>Ga0335074_10007043_pt1 | contig 15586 bp, 14 predicted proteins | sample Lox_Sample_23_FD_206715 | JGI IMG/M metagenome (GOLD analysis project Ga0335074, IMG submission 206715) | Soil microbial communities from Loxahatchee National Wildlife Refuge, Florida, United States - Lox_Sample_2.3 | ecosystem: Environmental > Terrestrial > Soil > Wetlands | place: USA... | reverse complement strand
CGTCGAGATGCGCGTGATGTTGGCCTGGAAAGCGATGGTCATCAAATCGAACATCAGCTTGGTATGTTCCTGGTTGTCGTCCGGGATGCCAGTGGGCGCCGCGGGGACAGCCAGGGTGGAATTGGCGTTCTGTTTTTCGGCGAGCTGGATGCGCCGCTCGATTTCGCGGACGGTGTCCAGATATTCCGCCACTCGATTGCGATCCGTCGGCCCCAGGCGGCCTTCCAGATGCCGCACCTGGTCCGTCACCGCGTCCAGGATACTTTGCTGTTCCTCGATCCGCTCCAGGCGCTCGGTGGCATTGGCGCCGTCGCCAAACAGGCGGGTGAACACCACGCGTGGATTGATTTCCATGGGCAGCGGAGTGGTGGGAGTGCGCCAGGAAATGGTATTCATGTAGGCGCAACTGAACCCCACGTCGCAGGACCCCACCAGACCGCTGAAATCCTCCGTGGCCAGTTCCAGCGACGGCAGCGGCGTCTGCTGGCCGATGTGCTGCGCGGCCATCTGATCGATGGTGACGCCCGCGCGGATGTCGGCGCCGTCGGTGCGCTTGGGATGAACGCCGTTCAGAAACACGGCTGGAGACCGGGTATGATCCCCGCCATTATCTCCCGGCCCGCCGGGCGCGGCCGTCTTGTGCGCCAGATTCGTAACTACGACCACCTGGTTCTTGAAAGGCTCCAGCGGAGCCAGCGTGCGCGATAGCTGGAAGTCGGCGCCCTCGGCCGCAGGCGTCCAATTAGCCATCACCGCGCCATGCGGGATGAAGCACAATCCCAGCTTGATCTCGGGATTGGCCGCCGTCTTGGCCAGCGGCGTCTGAGCGGGAAGCATCGAATCGAGCAGGGGAAGCGAGATCGCCGTCCCCATCCCCCGCAACAACGTGCGACGCGAAAGATGTTTTTTCGTGATCAACCGCATGTTCATTCTCCTTAGCGCGAGCTCCTTAGCGCGAGCCTTCCGCCGAAAGGCCGGCGGTTTTGATCTTCATGTCGAAAGGCACACTCTCCACCGTTCCCAGCACCAGCGATGAAAAACGGAAATCGTGCGCGCCGGCATCGCTTACGATCTTGCGAACGGCCGGCATATCGTAATACTGAACCCCGCGGCCCAGCGCGTAGGTCAAAAGCTTCTCGGTCATCACCCCCACGAATACATCCGGATGGCTGGACAACATTTCGCGGAGCGCCACCGGGCCGTCTACTTTCGTTCCGTTGTAGAGGGTACCCGAAGGATCGATGGGCGAGCCGTCGTCCATGGTGCGCCACTGTCCGATCGCGTTGAAATTTTCGAGCGCGAAACCGATCGGGTCCATCACCTTATGGCAGCCCGCGCAGACCGGATCGGCGCGATGCTGCTCCATGCGCTCCCGCAATGAGAGCGGTTTGCCGTCGCCGTTTTCCTTGAGCGCTGGAACGTTGGGCGGCGGCGGAGTGGGAGGGATTCCGAGCAGATTGGTCAGGATCCATTTGCCGCGCTGCACGGGCGACGTGCGATTGGGGTACGACGTGACGGTGAGGATGCTTCCCTGCCCCAGCAATCCGCGGCGCTCCGGGTCAGTCAGCGCCACGCGGCGGAACTGGCTGCCGTAGACGTTGGGAATCCCGTAATGGCGCGCCAGCCGTTCGTTCACAAAGGTGTAATCGGCATTCAGCAGATCCAGCACGTTGCGATCTTCGCGCACGATGCTTTGGAAAAACAGCTTGGTTTCCTGGCGCATGGCCTGGCGCAGGTTATCGTCGAAATCGGGAAAAATTTGCGGATCGGGCGACGAATTCTTGAGGTTGCGCAGGAATAGCCACTGCTCGGCGAAATTGTCCACCAGAGCATCCGCGCGGTCGTCGGCCAGCATGCGCTTCACCTGCTGCTCCAGCACCGCGTGCTCATGCAGTTTGCCCTGGGCGGCCAGGTCGATCAGTTCGTCGTCGGGCGGGCTGCTCCAAAGGAAGAACGCGAGACGGGAGGCCAGCGCCACATCGCCCAGCCGATAGGCCGCATCCACGGGAACGTCCGCGGGATCGGGCTCAAAACGAAACAGGAACTCGGGACTGGTGAGGATAAACTGGAGCGCCGCTTCGATTCCGGCATCGAAACTGCCGCCCGCATTGCGCCGGCGCTGATAGAAGCTGAGCGGCGTTTCCAGATCGCCATCTTTCACCGGCCTGCGATATGCCCGGCGAACCAGCGCCGCCATGATCCTGCGCGCGCAGGGTAATTCGTCTTTCTGGTTCCGCGGCGTGCAAGTGAAAACCTTGGCGCGCGAGGGCGTCTGTCCGGGACCGGTCGGATTGAGCGGCCCCTCCACCGTCAGCCGGTCCACCGAAGGATCGCCCATAATGTCCAATCCGTCGATGGTGGTGCGCAGAAAAGGCTTGATCAGGTCGTCTTTTTCGGCGTGGCTTCTCAGAATGGTGGAGGCGGTGATGATATGCGGACCGGCTTTGAGCGGAAGGCGAACGGTTAACTGCTTGTCGAGCTCGGCGCCAAAAGTGCCCGGATTGGCCGTCATCTTGAGAAATTGGTCGTGGCCGCCGGCGGTGACCAGGCGCACCTGACGCCCATCCACGCTGATCTCGATCTGGTGCGGATCTTCCATGCCGCGCATCAGGTCGAAGGTATTGCGCCACAGACGAAGTTTGATCACATATTCGGCATCGAGCGGGGCATAGTGCTTCACCAGAATGCCGCCGCGGGTGCCTAGCGGAAGTCCCTCAATGTGCTGATCCTGCGAAAGATCGGGCCGGACGCGATAGGTCGCTGTGGACGGCTCGATACTCATGTTCCCTACCGCTTCCCGGCTGATATTCCAGGACGCGGAAAGATAGCGCTCCATCAGCGATGGCGACATGCGCAGCACGTCGGCGATGTTGTCGAAGCCGCTGCTTTCATCGTCCGGCGGCAAAAGCGCGGTGGTATCCACATCCAGGCCGAGCAGGTCGTGGATGGCGTTGGCATACTCGGCGCGGTTCAGCCGGTGCATGTTGGCGTGTCCGGGGTTGGGCTTCGCCGCGGCGGCGCGATCCAACGAAATTTCTAAAAACGAAGCCAACCCGCCGGCCGTGGCCGCGTCCGGGCGCGGCATGCCCTGCGGCGGCATGGAGCCGGTACGCAGTTTACGGATCACTTTTTCCCAGGTTTCGGCGGCGGCGGGAACATTGTTCAGATCGGCATCCTGTAGAGAAAGGCCGCCTGTATGCAGCTTCGCGCTATGGCAGACGATGCAGTATTTATTAATGACGGCTTGCTGCGCGGCCGGCGATTCCTGTTGCGCGAAAGCGGCGCCTGCACCTGCCGCCATGGTCGCTACCCACAACAGTAGATCGCGGTAGTGTCTCATTCCCCTCAGCTAAACGATTGTATCTCTGGATTGCATGCAATCGCACGGGCGATGTTGATCTTATTTATCACTCGCACTGATTTATCACTGGTACTGATCGGGCAATCTGAGCCGCGCGCGTGTGCAAGTGGATTCCGTTACCCGGCTATGCTGCCGAAGGAACTCGTATCTGCTGAATGAGGTGAATCAGTTCGTCCGGGGTTGCGGGCAGAGGCCGGGCGGCCAGTTCGGGATAGGTCTCGCGGACCGCCAGGCTAAGCTCGATGACCCAAGGAATTTTCAAATGGGCCTTTTCGAGCATTGGCCGGTCCTTCATCACGTCCCCAATGGGGCCCTGCGCCGCCACCCGGCCATCTCCCAGCACCCAGGCTTCATTCGCCCACTCGTAGGCCAGGTCCGTATCATGCGTACTGATCACCAGTGTCGTCCCCTGTTGGTGAAGTTTCTTGAGCAGAGCCAGCATGGCGCAGATTCCGGCGAAGTCCAGACCGGCGGTGGGCTCATCCAGCAAAATGACGCGGGGGCGCAGCACCAAAACCCCGGCGATGGCCACGCGCTTCTTTTCGCCCAAACTCAGCTCGTGGATCGGCCGTTCGGCCAAATGAGAGATGCCGAGCGCGGCCAGCGTTTCATCCACTAAGGCGCGCGCCTCCTTGGACGCCACCCCGTTGTTTAACGGCCCGAAAGCCACATCCTGCTCCACGGTTGCTCCGAATAACTGATCGTCCGGATCCTGCAGCACCATGCCGACCTCACGCCGCAGCTTATGCAGCCCCGCGCGCGAATAGTCGATCGGCCGGCCCAGGACGAAAAGCTCGCCTTCCTGCGGTCGCAGCGTCCCGTTGAGCAACAGCATCAAAGTGGATTTGCCGACGCCGTTCGATCCAAGCAACGCAACGCGTTCAGGCCTGTCGAGCGACAGGCTGAGCTCACGGATGGCCCATTTCGCCGGCCCGTAGGCAAAAGAGACATTGTGGGCTTCGAGAATCGAGTTCATAGCACCCCCCTCCACAAGAACAGCCCGGACACCAGCAGCCCCGCTTGCAGTGCGACGGCGCCCGCCATGAACCCGAACGACGCGCCACGCTCCGGCGCCAGCACCCACAGCCGTCCTTCATAACCGCGCGATTCGATCCCGTTCTCCAGGCGCCGGAAGCGCTCGATGCAGCGAATGAACAATCCACTCGCGAGCATCGAAAGCGCCCGCATCCGGCTGCGGTAATCGGCGCGGCCCAGACGCCAGGATTGGGCGCGTCGCATTTCTTTCAGCGTGGTGGCCGTCACGAACAGGAAGTGGTAGATCATGAGCGCCAGGTCGATCAGCACGTTGGGGATGCCCATGCGTCCGAAGACCGGGATCAGTTCCATTAAGGGGGTGGTCCAGCCGATAAACGCCAGGCAACAGATCGCGGCCGTGGATCTTAGAAGAAGGCCGATGGCAAGAGGCAAGCTGTTCCAGTCCATCGCGACCGGAAATCCGGGCGAACCGCCGATCTCGACCAGGATTCCCACCGCGGTCAGGATCGCGAACGAGACCGGAACCGACAGCACCGTGAGCCAGCTCGAGAGTGGAATTCTGGCGCCCGCAATGGCCGCCGCGGAAACGATCAGCGTAATCAGAATGGCGCCCGGCATGGGCGGTATCAGCAGCGCCACTACCAGAAAACCGCCGCCGAACAGCACCTTTTCCCAGGGATTGCGGTGCCTCCAATGATTGGTGAAGGCGATGTCGTTCAAGTGCGGGTGCAGATGCATGTGACGCTTCACGCGCTCGCCGGTTTGTTTGCGCACTTTTCGCAGGCTGTACAGTGCCCACCCGAGAATCGCCACGCCGGCCGCACCCTGGAACCCGAACAGCAGAGTCTCGGCCACCGGTCCGGGCACCCAGAGCGATTTTGCGATCGGATGATAGCCGGGACGAAGCATCTTGATCGCTCCCTCCGCCCGGTCGTCACTGCCCACCGGGGAAGTGTGGCGATTCGCGAAAGCGATGGCAAGCACCAGGCCGGCCAGCAGCGCGATCGCCGCCATGGCCCGGATTCGGATCCCGCGTTCTCCTTTGTTCGCCTGCGTGGGTCCTTGCAGCGCGGCCATCTGAGTTGCCGAGAGCGCGCCCAGGAGCGCGACCGTCAGGAAGCCTTCGGCGATCGAGATGGGAATTTGGGTGATGAAGAAGATCCCGGTGAATTTCAGAAACGACGCGTAAAATCCGCCGTGTGCCGAGGGGTACGCTACCGCCAATTGGACCGCCGTAGTCACATACGTGGCCAGGTCTCCCGCCACAGTGGCGACGAAGATTCCAAACGCCGGTTTCCTCCCGCGCCGCAAGGTGAGTTGCAAAAATAGCCACGTGGCCCAAGGCCCCACAACGCCCAAAGAGAACAGATTCGCTCCCAGCGTGGTGAGCCCGCCATGCGCCAGCAGCAAAGCCTGGAATACCAGCGTGATCAAGGCCAGCGCCGGCATCACCTCCGGTCCAAAAAGATATGTGCCTACGGCCACTCCGGTGGGATGCGACGAACTCCCGGTGATGGACGGCATGCGCAGCGAGCTCAGTGTGAACAGGAAAGCCGCGGACGCTGCCAGAAGCACGCGATTCTCGCGTTTGGCTTCCATTTGCTTCGCCACCGTACGGACGCTCAACACCGCTGGGGGAAGCGATGCCACGGCCCAGCCGACACAGTGCGTGAGTGGAAGAAATCCCTCCGATATGTGCATGCGCTACTTTTCGCCCCGCGACAAACTTGGTAATAAGCGAGCGGAGTTGCCGATGAATAGCAGCTCCGAAGAGACGTGAATCAAGGCCGCGAAAACCGGGTTGAGCATCCCTAAGGCTGCCAACAGGACTCCGGCGCCGTCCACGATCAATGTCCCGGCAAAATTCGCGTAGATGATGTTGCGGCAGCGCCGCGCCACCTTCAGCACTTCAACGAACCGCAGCAGGTTGTTGCCCAGCAGCACGGCCGGCGCGCTCTCCCGAGCCACATCGGTTCCCGATCCCATGGCGACGCCCACGTCGGCTTCCAGCAGCGCCGGAGCATCGTTCACGCCGTCGCCCAGCATGACAACGTAATTGCCTTTGAGCTGAAGGTCGCGAACCCATTCCACTTTTTGTTCGGGAAGCAGCTGGGACTGGACCTCGTCCACTTCTAACTCGCGTGCGACGGCCTCGCCGATTTCCTTGCGGTCCCCAGTGAGCAGAACGGTCCGGCATCGCATGGCCTTGAGTTGGCGCATCGCGGCGGCGGCTTCGTCGCGGAGCACGTCCACAATATGAATGGAGCCGAGAAAACGGCTGCCGCTGGCGACCAGAACCTCGGAAGATTCCTGTGCGGCCCGCTCCGGGGCCGCAGCCATAATTCCCTCGGATTCGAGCAACGCGCGCGTTCCAACAATCGCGCGCGCGCCGTCAACCCGGCAAACGATGCCTTTCCCCGGGAAGTAGCGGAAGTCCTCGGGCTCTCGAACGTCGAGCGACCATTCGCGTGCCTGCCGGGCAATCGCCTTGCCCAGCGGATGTTCGGAAAAACGTTCGGCCGAAGCCGCGACCCGAATCACTTCTTCGGGGCTGCAGCCATCCGCCGCCTGTACGTTAAAAACCTCCGGAGTGCCCAGAGTGAGTGTGCCGGTCTTATCCAGCACCACGATATCGACATTGCTGAGCCCTTCCAGATATCGGCCGCCTTTGATGATTAAGCCCTTCTGGGCCGCGCGTCCGATGGCTCCCAGAATCGCCAGGGGCGTCCCGGCGGCGATCCCGCAGGCGCCCGCCACCACGATTACCGAAATGGTGGAACGGGCGTCGCGCGTAATCCAGAACGTCAGCGCCGCGCAGGCTAGCGCGAAATAGACCAGATATCCCGCCAGCCGGTCGGCGATTTTCTCGATTGGGGCACGGGACCGCTCGGCCCGCTCCACCAACTCGATAATGCGTCCGAACGCCGTGTCGGCACCGATCTTGTCGGTCTGGATCTCCAGAACTCCGGACTGGTTCATGGTTCCCGCAAACACGCTGGCTCCGGGAGTCTTTTCCACCGGCATGGATTCGCCGGTGATGTTGGCCTGGTCGACAAAAGAATGTCCTCCCACCACCACACCATCCACCGGAATGTGCCCTCCCGGCCGCACCAGAACCACGTCGCCCACCTGCACGCCGGATAATTGGCGAGGGCCCACCTGACCATCCGACCGCACTTCCACGCTCTGCGGCAGCAGATCCAGCAACTGCTTGATCGCGCCTCGGCCGCGGCCTACCGTCATCCCTTCGATAATTTCCGCGATCAGGACGAAGACCGTGATCAGCAGCGCGGTGAAGAACTCGCCGATGGCCGAGGCTGCCACCAGGGCGATGGTCATGGACAGCTCCATGGTCATGCGGCCCTGGAACAGGTCGGCAAAGGCTTCCTTGAAGATAGGGAATCCTCCAATCAGGATTCCCGCCAGAGCGAGAACGTCCACGCCATGGAAGCGCGGGACAATTCGCAACCAAACCAGCACAATCACCAGGGCGACGAAACCTACCCGCAGCCACTCACGCCCGCGTTCTTGGTGTTCGTCAGCCCCGTGGTGATGATCCGCATCGCCTGAATGATCGGCCGCGGCCGCCGCGGAGCGCTCTTCCGCCGTCGGTCCAGCCGCTGCTTCCGCATGCGCGTTCGACATGGCGCCCTCCCTCTCTTACCAGTCTCGGAGATTTAGCAGGATGATGAAAAGGCTTTGCAAGACCCCGAAACACAAACTCAGCAGATTACGGAGCCGAGTGGCATAGGCACTTGTGCCTGTGAGGCCTTTTTCATCATCCTGTTAGGCGTGCGCGTGAACCTTGTGCTCGGCAGCCAGCTCCTGATGGATTTTGGCCAAGCTTCGCATCGCCTCAGCAGCCTCCCGCGAGTGCGCCGCGTAATGCCGGACCGCTCCAGCCAGCCTGGGCTCTTTGGTTTCGTAATAGCCGGCCAGTTCTTCATGGATCTTGGAATCGTTCTCGTGTTCGAGAGCGTGCGAGGTGAAATGTTCCGCCAGCTTCAGGTGATCGTCGCCCGTCTTATGCGAGCGGGCCAGTTTGGTGAATTCGGCTTCAGACAGTTTCATTGGTTCATCCTTTCTTTCCTGTTCGAATCGATGCTGGTGGTACACCATTTCACCGAGTCGAACCTTAGCCGCAGCAACGCATTTCCGGGGCCTCGAGAATATCGACGTAAGTGCTTGGTTCTACGGATTGGGATAAAGAAGCGGGAGCCAGGAATACTTGGGCCACGTCACGCTATGCGTGATATGCCGCAATGCTTGCGCCGCGAAGAAGATTCCCATCGCTCCGGGTTGGTGTCACAATCGACCTAGGAGCGGCGTTTCGGTCAAGGAAGCGGTATGAACGTTTGGGACTGGGAACCTTCGGTTGTTGCCGGCTGCGCTGTTCTTGCGCTGGCTTACATCGGCCTGGTTCGCAAGCGCGACTGGAGCCGCGCGCCCTACTTCCTCGCGGGCATAGTTTTGCTGCTTCTGGATCTGGTCTCGCCCATCGACACCCTAGCCGATCAATATCTTCTGAGCGCGCATATTCTGCAGCATTTCTTGCTCGCCCTGGTGATTCCACCGCTGCTGCTGATGGGCACTCCGCAATGGCTCGCTGCTCAGGCCTTGGAACGGCCTCTATGTAGACGCATCGAGCGAGTCATCGGCCAGCCGCCCCTCTCCTGGCTGCTCGGGGTTGGCGCCATGCTCGCCTGGCACATTCCGCTGCTGTTCAATGCGGCGCTGGCGAACGACGCTCTGCACGTTGCGCAGCACCTAAGTTTCCTGGTCACAGGCACGATTTTCTGGTGGCCGATCCTGGGGCCGCTCCAGGAGCGGCGACTGCCGGTGCTCGGCGCGGTCTCGTACCTATTCAGCGCCTGTGCGTGCTGCAGCTTGCTGGGCGCATTTCTGACGTTTGGGCCGGTCGGCCTTTACCCGGCCTATCTGAATCCCCCGCTCCCGAATGTTTGGGGACTCGACCCGAAGAGCGATCAACAACTGGCCGGTTTGCTGATGTGGGTGCCGGGCTGCTTCGTCTATCTGGCGGGAATTCTTTCCACCATCAGGCACTGGTATAGCGGGGCTGAGGGAGCGCGACGCGAAACGTTCCCGGGCTATTTTGCGGGGCCTTCCCAGTAAGCAATGAGCCGCCCCATGGTGAACATGGCGGTCCACAGCACCAGCGAGAGAATGGCCGCCACTTTCACGATGCCCGGAATTACCGTGGATTGATCCAGTTCCTGGGTCCGGTTGTAGACGAACGGGCGGAAGACGATGCCGTGTACGAGAATCAAGCCGAGGATCGTCATCTTGGCCCAGAAGTAAGGATTGGGGGCGTACTTGGTGGCCTCCGAAGTCGCAAGGAGCAGGCCCGTGCAGATCATGATCGTTCCCCCGAGACGTTTCCACGGGCGGAGCGTGGTGATCATCTCGGTGATCGTAACCTTGTTAAATGTGAGCCCGAGAAGGCGCAGGTTGGTCATCACGATCATGCCGCCGAAGAGCGCGATGCAGGTGAGATGAGTGGACAAAACGATCGGGTACACCAACACCGAATCGGCGAAGTCAGACAGAAAGCCTATATTTTCGAGAGATTGTGCGATAGACACGCCGGGTAGTCTCTATTCCAGGAATCCAGTAAAAATGCCGCCAAAAACCACCAACACCCACAGCAGCAGCGATACGGACGCCACCACCTTGCTCAGCGCCGGCGGCGGATTCGCCATGGTGGCCACCTTGCGGTGGATGGTGAAGTTGTAGACCAGGGCCGCGGCTAGTACGTACATCTTGATTGGAAAAATCTGGTTGATCAGGTAGATGTGGACCTGCGAGAGAAACAGCATCAAGCCCGAGAACACGACGAATACCAGCGCCACGATCGTCCACAGCTCCGTGTACTTCAGAATTCGAGCCGGAGTCTCATGGCGGAGTCCCAGGTTCAGCATCCGAAAGTCCACCAGAGCGATCGATCCCACACCGATCGCGAAACCGCCGATGTGAATACACTCCGCCAGCGGAAACGCCCACTCGGCGTCGTTGAGCGCATCCACGAACGTGTTCTGCAGAAGCATCTATTCCCGTCTCTCCCTTCCGAACCATCCATGTGAGTCAAAAGCTTCCAGGTCAGTCAAAAGCTTCCACGTGAGTCAAAAGCTTCGAGGTGAGCCTATCACAGAGAAGGATTGCCTCGATCTTGGAAACGGTCACACCCGGTCACTGACCGGTATGTGACCAACGAACCCAGTCTGGAACAGCCAGCGTGGGGACAGTCAAGAAAGGCTCGCTCTCTATTGCCCGGAGCCCATGGCCGGCTTACCAAAACGCGAGTCGTCCACTGGAACATTGACCTTCACGCTGGTCAACTGGTAATTATCCCGGCCGTCCAGCCACGAGAATTTATACTTGAAAGGGAACTTGATTCCGTCGACATCGCGATAATCGGAATAATCCACCTGCGACGGCACGCGCCCGATGGGTGTACGGCCATAGCGGATCTCTCGCACCAGCAGGCCCGATTGCTTGTCGAAGTACAGAGTCACCAGCAGGTTCCTGGGACCTCGGCCTTGAACCACCTCGACATCGTGACCATCGATGTTGTCGGGGTAGCCGACGCGCAGATTGGTGAGCGCTTGCTTGATCTGACCGGGGAAGGCTAACTCGGCATCGAAGTGCAGTCCGTCGAGTTCGCTTCCGGTCACCGCGTATTCGCCCAGCAATGCTCGCGGTGTCGTTATCCAACCCGCCGTTCCGTTAAAAGCGCGGCTTTGATTTCCGCGACCCGGCGCGTCCGGGTACGTGACGCGGACCGTCCGCATGTCGGGGGCCTTGGCAAAGATCTCGAAGACCCCGCCTCCTTTCACCTGCACGTAACCTTCTTGCGTTCCAGTGGCAATGAAGCTCTTCAGGCTATCCAGCTTGGCTTGCCCGCCCAAGGCCTGCACGTATTTGTCCAGAATTTCAGCGGCTGGAGGCTGCGCGTCGCCTTTCTCGATGATGTCGTCCTTCTCATCGTTGGGAGGGCCATAGAGGTGGTCGAGCGCAATCGTGGTGGCCGGTATGTCCTTGCCATGATGGCAAGTCCAGCAGCTCACCAGCGGCTGGCCGCCGAAGTTTTCTTTGTTGATCACGGCTACCATCTCCGTCATCCTGCGAGCCATCCGCTTGCGGTTCGTATCTGCCTCCCACACCACTTTGTCGGTGCCGGCGCCGGTATGGCAATCAGCGCAGTCAAAGCCGAGAGCAGCGGCCATCACGCCCATGCTTCCCATAAAATCGTCTACCGTAAGCCCTTTGAGCGTGCTGGTGGTGACGTTCTTGAATACTTCCCCGGCCGTCCGGCCTGGCGCCGGCGATTGGGCGACCATCGGCAGGCTAAACAGCAAGAGAACGAATGTTGCCACTCCCAATAACGTGAACAACCTGCAAGTTAACAATCTGGACGAACGCTTCATTGAATTCCTCCCGTAAAGCTGGGCGAAAGCGGATGCCAGTTCGCAAATAGCCGAGCACCCCCGGAGACTAACACGCCCAGAACCTTACGGAAGCCGGATATGGGTCACAGCCGGTCACTGACCGGTGAGTGACGTGCATCGCAAAGCCGACAAACCCCAGGCAGCCCCAGGTCACTGACCCAGACTTGACAGTTCCGATTGCTCAGGTGGATTCCGGCCATGCTAGTCTCGCTTGCGTGCAACATCGCGGGAGGCGCCGCTCGATCCCGCTTGAAAGGCTTCGATCAGGAGAAGGCATGAATCGCCCTTTGCCAGAAAGTCTGTGCCATGTCGCAAGGTTAGGACTCCGAAATGCAAAGGCTGATGGATACGCCATCGACCAATTGACGGATGACGGCGCGGCTTGGCTGCGAAAGCACGCCGAGGGGCTATCCGTACCGCGGGAAGGCCGAAGCGACCTGGTTGTGTTCACCTTCCCCTTGGGCACGGAGGACACCGAAACCGGCGCTCTCTCCTTCGTCTTTCAATCCCGGCCGGTCTCAGGCGACGCGGAAAGGGTGCTGGCTCAAATCGCGACAGCGAGCCAGGCCATCTGGAGGACCTGGCACGCTCACGCCGCCTACGCGCGCAGCGTGATTCGGATCGCGGAGGTGGAAGCCGAATTGGCGGACTCGAAAATAGCCGACCGGGCTTGCGCCTTGCTCGAAATGGGCGGCCGGCACGAGAATCCCGTCGATACCATCTCCCGGTCCGTGGCCACTGTCACTAGCCCCTACCAACTGGGGCCAGTGCTGAAGAAACTGGTCCAGGATCTGGAGCGGGACGTCGCCGAATACGAACTGGTGCGGCAAGCCAAAGGGGTTCTTCAGGACCGCCAAGGGATGTCGGAAGCGCAGGCCTATCTCCATCTCCGCCAGGTGAGCCGGCAATCCAGGCGCCCGCTTTGGGATGTGGCGGGCGAACTGATCGAATTCGGCTTCGTCCGCCCGCGCCAGGAACACATCAGACGGGAGCGCCGGATAGGAGAAGTTTCTTGAGCACCTCAATTCCGATCGCCGCAATGAGCGAGACCGGCCCTAATGCCGGCTACGAACCTGGGCTGAATCGCTACAGCTACCTGGTTGCGTTTTTCGTTCTGCTCACCCTTCTGGCCGGAGCCGTGGTCACCAGTTTGATTCGTCCGATTTCGCCCGTTCCCGGCGCCCAGCCTCCGGCCTGGGCCATCGTCTTTGAAACCTGGCATCGTTACCTCGGATTATTCACTGGACTTCTGATCGCAGGACAGGCCCTATGGCTTATGAAATCGAAAAGGCATGCCGGGCTTTCGCGTTTCGGCTGGATCGCATTCGCGGTCTTGGTGGTGGAGGCGGGCCTGGGAACTCAGGCTGTGATCCACTCGCTTTCTCCGCTAACCGATGTTCTGCATGCCCTGCTTGGCCAGGTCTCGTTTGCAGCGGTTGCCGCTATCGCCGTCTTTACATCCCAGCGGTGGCAGAAGGGGCCGACATTTATCGAGGATACCTGGCGCCCGTCTTTGCGGACGATGGCCTTTGTCCTGCCCGCGGTGGTTTTGTTGCAAATCATTTTGGGCGCGGCGTTTCGTTATCATTCCGCGAGCGTACTCTGGCACATCCTGAATGCGATGGTGGTGCTGCTTGTGGTTCTGATTGTCTGCATATTTCTGGTTCGCCAGTTTCCAGCGCACCCTTCGCTGCGGCCGGCCGCGATTGCCCTGGCAGGGGTCACTTCCGTCCAGGTGTTTCTAGGCTTCGCCACGTTCCTGATGCTGCTCCTGTTTCCGGAGAGCAGTCTCCAGGTAATCATTTCGAGCGTGATTCATGTTGGAAACGGAGCGCTAGTTTTGGCGGCTAGCGTCGCGCTGGCGATGGAGATTCGCCGCAATGCCATCGATCTGCGGTCACAGACCGGTCACTGACCACAAGGTGACATGCGTAATGCTTCTCGTCAGACTGGCTCTGATATAGTTTAAGCGCGTGAAAAACTTCATCTCATCACCACCCAAAAGTGGTGCACGTGTTCGCCGCAAGTACATCATACGAACCCAGTGCTGATCACCAATCCTTTAAACTCTTCTGAGTTGGTTTTTCCAACTCTGGAATGCTTCCACATCGTCGGATTCGCGATTTCCATCGGAACCATTGCCATCGTCGATTTTTCGCTGCTCGGCGTCGGAATGACGCGCGAGACGCCGGCGCAGCTTGCCCGGGATACCTGGCTCTGGACGCTGAGCGGCCTGGTTCTGATGTTCTTTTCCGGGTTGCTTTTGTTCTCGTCCGACCCGGACATGTATTATCTGAACTGGGCTTTTCTCATCAAGATGGCGTTCTTCGTCTCGGCGGTGGTCTTTCATTACACCATTCATCGCAAGGCGGTTGCCTCTGAAAAGCCGCCGCCCAACGGGAAAGTAGTGGCATCGGTTTCGCTCCTGTTGTGGGCCGGAGTAGTGTTCGGCGGAATCTTCATCGGCTTTATTTATCCGGGTTTGAGCTTCGGCAAGGGTTAATCGTATGCTGCTCTCACTTGCCCAATGGATCCAGGCCACCGATTTTTTCACCTGGCTGCGCGGATCCGCGAACACTTATCCGATCGTGATGTCTCTGCACATGGTCGGCATTGCTTTCTTCGGTGGAATGATTTTGATGACCGATATGCGGCTGCTCGGCTGGGCCATGCGGAAACGGCCCATTTCGGATGTGATCAATCAATTCCGGGTACCCAAGCGATGGGGCCTGCTGCTCACCGCGACTTGCGGGTTTTTGATGTTCGGCTCCAAGGCCGAAGAGTATTATTACAACGCATTCTTTCGAGCCAAGCTGGCACTCTTCGCGCTCCTGATCGTGCATGCCGTGGTCTTTTATCGCAGCGTGTACGCCGATCCTGCCGTGCTGGATCGATCGCCCAGTGTCCCGGCGAACGCGAAAGTCGCCGCGGCGCTCTCGCTGCTGCTTTGGACGTCGGTAGCCTGCTGCGGGCGCGGGATCGGCTATATCGAGCCGCCGCTCGACAAGATCCACGCCGAGATACGCGCCATTCACGACGCCGCGCTGCTGGCTTCGCGCGGCCATTATTTTCTGAAAGGACAGGATCGCCACGATGTTGCTTCTGCAAATTAACTCCGTAGCGGACGCGCTGAATAGTTCCGAGTGGGTTTTTCCGATTGCCGAGTGCTTTCACATTGCCGCGTTCGCGTGGTCGATCGGCCTGATCGCCGCGGTGGATTACAAGCTCTTGGGTTTTGGAATCCAGCATTCCAAGCCGTCGGAAGTTCTGCGGGACACCGCGCCCTGGACCCTGCTGGGGCTGGCCGTCGTGCTGCTGTCCGGCCCCGTCCTGTTCCTTTCGGACGTCCGCATGTACCTGAACAATCCATCGTTCATATTTAAAATGTACGCGCTCGCGGCCGCCATTCTGTTCAATTTCACGATTCATCGCAAGGTGGCGCAATCCGACAGTTCATCCCCACCTGTCCGTATCGTAACCGCGGTGGTTTCTCTGGCCTTGTGGATCAGCGTCGTTTTCGGCGGCTTGTTTATCGCGTTCGCGTAAGGGGGCAATTGTGATTCTCCATCTGTTTCAATGGCTGCAAAGCTTGAGCTTTATGACGTTCATCCGGGAATCGGGCTTGGAATATCCGATCGTGATGGCCACGCACCTCACCTGCATCGCAATCTTCGGCGGTTTGATCGTGATCACCGACCTGCGGCTGCTCGGCTGGGCTTTCCAGGAAAAGTCCATCGCCGACGTCGTGAACGGTCTGAGCTGG
>Ga0335074_10007040_pt1 | contig 15587 bp, 7 predicted proteins | sample Lox_Sample_23_FD_206715 | JGI IMG/M metagenome (GOLD analysis project Ga0335074, IMG submission 206715) | Soil microbial communities from Loxahatchee National Wildlife Refuge, Florida, United States - Lox_Sample_2.3 | ecosystem: Environmental > Terrestrial > Soil > Wetlands | place: USA: Florida... | reverse complement strand
TGAAGCCGGGCTCGGCGCGGAACGCCTCGGCGTCGACCGCCCGGAAGTACTCCCGGTCGAGCCCGTGCGACCGACCCGAGATCCCCGCGATGCGCGCGCCCGTGGGCTCGTCCACGTGGAACGGCAGAGTCCACCGGGTCCCCTCCGACCGGACCGCCTCGGGAGCGACCTTGACGAACACGCCGGTCTCCGCGAGCACGTCGAGCCAGCTGGTCCGATGGGCGACGTAGTCGTGGGACCCGTAGATCGCGTAGACCCGGCGGCCCGCCTCGACCAGGTCGCGGAGCGCCGCGGCGACCGGCGCGACCTCCGCCGGATCGGGGACAGGTGTGTGGAAGAGGTCACCCGAGATCAGCAGGAACTGCGCGTCGCGCTCGGCGACGACCCGGAGGGCGCGGAGCACGCTCGCGCGGAGCGCGGCCCGCACGTCCGGGTCCCGTGGCCACGCCCCGACGTGTGCGTCGGCCAAGTGAGCGAAGACGAACCGGTCCGGCGGCATCCGCGCCCCCTACCGGGAGGAACCGTTGGCCTTGGTCCGGGTCGCCGGGACGGTCGCGATCGGCGGCGGCTCCCCCATCCGCTTCGCGAGGGCGGCGATGAGACCGGCCCCCGCGCCCATCGCGAGGAGACCGACCACCAGGAGGTCGTCGGACGATCCGGTCGGAGCCGCGGTGCGGGGCGCTTCGGGCACCGGGGCGATCGGCACGCTGGACGCGGCGGGCGTCCGTAGGGCCGCGCGCGCGGTCTCGTTCGCGCGCTGGACCATCGTCTGCATGACCGTGAACAGCTCGGTCGCCTCCTCCATCGTGATCTGCCGGTTGCGGAGCCGGCCCACGAGGTACGTGTAGCGCGATCCGGCGCTGCCGCCGGAGCCGGAGGGCGGCGGGGGAGGCGCGGAAGAACCGTACATTGGCGTCGGGCGTAACTCGTCCGGCTTCTTGAGGGTTGGCGGCGCGGGGAGCCGTTATAGCGCGCCCACGTCTCACAACGACGATGCCCAGCGCGGAAGCCCCGTCGACCGAAGGCCCGGACCGCCACCTCCACGTCCGCCTCGCCGACGATCACTCGTCGATCTACGACCTCGTCACCGAGTACCTCCAGGCGGCGGGCAAGGCGCCCGACTGGTTCTGGCGGCTCGCCGGACGGCTCGAGGGGAGCGACGCGGACAACCTCGAGGAACTGCTCTCGAGCGCGTTCGAGGCCGGCGCGTTCATCGCGCACGACCACCCCGAGGACCTGGAGTTCGCCTGGGTCACCGAGGACGAGTGCGAGCGCGAGCGGCGGCGCGAGGAGCGCGGGGAGCAGCGCGAGGCCGCGAAGAAGGAACGCTCGAGCCTGAGCCACTACGCCTGAGCCGACGGGCCTACCCGCTGCCGACGGTCTGCTGCGGGGTCCCGGAGTCGTCCGACTCGCTGCCCTTCGAGGGCGCGAGCACCGAGAACACGCCGAGGAACAGGACCGCGACGACGAACCCGATCGCGAGGATCGTGTTGAGCGGCACCAGCGAGCTCGAGGTGTAGGTCAGCCCGTTGCCGATGAACGGCAGCGGATTCTTGTCGGAGACGAACGTGAAGATCGCCCACGTGATCCCGATGAAGATCAACGTGGTGATCGCGTCGCCGCGCCCGTACGGGTAGCTGCTGGGAAGGTCCCGGTACCGCGCGACGAGGTAGAGGAACAGCACGAGCAGCGTGATGATCAGGGCGAACGCCAGGAAGACGCTCAGCGCGAGGTACAGGACGGCGAACACGGCGAGGGCGATCGCGTAGAGCGTGACGTCCATCCGGCTCCGACCCGGAGGAGCCGACATGTCGCCGGCTCATAAACCCACCCGACAAACCGGGCGCCCGGCGTCGGGGCTGGCTTAGGCCGTTCCGCCGGGCGGCGGACCGTCGGTCGGGGGTCCCGCGGCCCCCACGACCTCCACGTCGTCGGCGTCCACCCGCGTGATCGACGGCAGGGCGAGGTCCGTCGTCGCCGGCGGCCGTCGGGCGCGCCGCCACGCGAAGGCGACCACCGCGAGCACGACGAGGACCGCGACCCCGGCCAGCGCGAGATCGAGTCCGCCGAAGGGCGGGGACGCCGATCCCGCGGCCGTCGCGAAGACGACCGGCTCGACGCGGGTGGTGCCATTCACCTGCACGACGCCCGCGTCCGGCGACGGCACGAAGCCGGACGTGCGGACGGTGAACGAGTACGATCCGTTCGCGACGAAGAACTGGATCACCGCGAGCGAGGAGGTCTGCGTCGACGCGCCGACGACCACCGTCCAGCTCGCATTGACCGGGAGTCCGCTCTCGGCGAAGTCGAGCGGGAACGTCGCCGGCGGCGTCGGGACGAACGCGATCGGCACGGTCCGGTCCCCGCCCGAGACCGCCAGGGTGCCGCTCGCCGGGGTCGCCTGCCAACCCGAGGACCGGACCGAGAACGAGTACGATCCGTTCGTCTCGTTGAACCAGTCAGAGGACGCGGAGGTGTTCTCGACCGAGCTCCCCAGCGAGACGCCCCAGGTGGCACCGGTCGGTAGTCCCGTCTCGGTGAACTCGACCGAGAAGAGGCTCCCGGCCGCCGGCGCGAACGCCACAAGGACCGTCGCGGGACCCCCGCTCACCGGGACCGCGCCGCTGGCCGGCGACGCCTGGAGGCCCTCGACCGAGGGGATGGTGAAGTTGTACGTGCCGTTCGGCTCCGAGAACGAGAGGGTCGTTCCCGAGGTCGCGCCCTCGGCCCCGGCGACCGTGATCGACCAGCTCGCGCCGACCGGGAGCCCGCTCTCCTCGAACGCCACGGAGTACTCGGCGGGCCCGGGGCCCCAGAGGATGTCGGTCTCGTCCGTCGCGGAGTCGACGACGAACAGCTGACCGGTGGCGACGTCGCAGGCGATCGCGACCGGCCCGGCGCCGGCGACGGTCCCCGGGGTCACGACCGTGTTCGACGCGGTCCCGATCGCGGTCACGTTGTTCGATCCGAGGTTCGCCACGTCGACGGTGCCGTCGTCGGGATCGAAGGTGAGGCCATGGGGCTCGAGTCCGACGGGGATCCCCGCGACGACCGGATCGCCCGTCGCGGGGGCCAGCACCGTCACGTTGCTCGAGCCCGAGTTGGCCACGTACACGAGGCCGTTGTCAGGGTCGTACGCCACGCCGTAGGGAGCCCTCCCGACGGGCGCCCCGGCGACCTGGATCGCGTTCGAGGTCGCGTTGAAGACGGTCACATTGTTCGAGCCGGCGTTCGACACCACGGCGAGGTCCGCCGCGCTATCGAAGGCGACCTCGGACGGGCCGTCCCCCACCGGCACGGACGCGTCCAGCACGGAGCCCGACGCGGCGTCGAGCACCTCGATGCTGTTGGACCCCGTGTCGGCGACGAACGCGTCTCCGTCGCCGATCGCGATCCCGCAGGGCCCCGATCCGCCCGGATACGTGGCCACCAGGGCCCCGGAGGCGGCGTTGAGCACGTCGAGCTCGTCCGTGCTCTCGTCCGAGACCCAGAGCTGATCCGTGGCGCCGTCCCACGCGAGGCCGCACGGCGCGTCACCCGCCGGGATGTCCGCGGCCGAGATCGAGTCCGTGCCGCCACTGATCTGGGTGACCGAGTTCGACCCCGAGTTGGCAACGTAGAGCGTGTCACCGAGCGGGACGTAGGCGATCGCGTCCGGTCCGGTCCCCACCGGGACCGCCGGGATGAAGGCGCGGAGGGTCGAGGCGTTGAATATCGTCAAGTTGTCCGAACCGAAGTTCGCGACGTAGACGAGGCCGTGGGGGGCCCCGACGGCGAGGGCGTCGGGCTCGACCCCGACGGGTACGGAGGCGATCGCCAGTCCCGAGCTCGCGTTGATGACCGTCACGTTGTCGGAACCGTAGTTCGCGACGAACAGTCGGTCGGTCGAGGGGTCGTAGGCGAGGGCATCGGGGGCATCGCCGACCGGGATCGGACTCCCGCTGACCTGGTCGGTCGTTCCGTCGATCGACAGGACGGAGGCCGCGCCCCGGTCCGCCACGAAGATCTGTTGGTCTTCGGCGTCGTAGGCCAACCCGCTCGGGTCCGCCCCGACGGCGATCGCCCCCGGGAGCACCTCCCCCTGGGTGTTGTTGATGACTGAGACGTTGTCCGAACCGCTGTTCGCGACGTAGACGTACCCGTCGGCCGGGTCGTAGACGAGCGCGCCTGGGGCCGAGCCGACCGCGAACCCTGGCACCACTTGGGCCTCCTCGTAGTCCGCGATCACCGTGACGTTGTTCGTGCCCGTGTTCGCGACATACACGTAGGAGGTCGGGGGCACGTACGCGACTCCGGTCGGATCGGAACCGACCCCGATCGGCGTGGTTACGAGGGAGTTCCGAAGACCCGAGACGACCGACACCGCGTCCGCGCCCGGCATCGAGACGTACAGGTTCCCGGTTCCGGAGTCCAGCGCCATGCCATGGGGATTGGCCTCAAGTTCGATGGAGGAACCCACAGCCTGTCCCGAGGTGGCATTGAACACCGAGAGGTCCGAGCCGCCGCCGTTCGCCACGAATACCTCGTCGCTTTCCGCATCATACACCACGGCGGTCGGGGCGAGGCCCGTCGCGACCGACGGTCGTGCCGCGACGACGGCCGACGCACTCCCCGGAGCGGCCGGTCCGCGACCCGAGCCCACCGCGGGCAGCCCAAGGCTGACCAACGTCGCGATCGCGATCACGGCGAGAAGTCGAACACGACCGGGACCCTTGTTCGGCGACCGACCCTCGAACACGCGACGCATCGGACGGGCGGCGAGAAGCGTGTACGGGCTTATCCGTCTGCCGGGGGGAAGCGGGGCCACGGGCGCGACGCACGGCGGCCGATTGCGATACCCGCGGGTCCGCCGAGACGGTCGATGCGGAGGGGCGCCGGTGCTCGAAGAACGCCCTTCCGAAACCGACAAACCATATCGGAGGCGTACCCCGCGGTCGACAGTCCGCTTCGCTCCCGACCTACAGATAGATTAAGAGGCGGCCCCGCCTCCGACCGACTCGTGACCCCGGGCCTGGGGCCGTCGTCCGACGGCTTCCGTTCGCCGTTTCCCCGCGTTGCGCCGCCCGCGGACTCCCAATCATATCGGACTCCCGTCGTCCGCTGGCGCCGGGCGCCGCGACGCATGGCGCTCCTTCTGCTGGGAGTCCTCGCCGTGGTGCTCATGGTCGCCCCGAGCGGCAATGCTTGGGCCTTCACCACGGGAGCCGTCGGCGGACCGGCGGTGGCCACAGGCGCGATCCTGGGCGGGATCGACTCCAACTCCAGCGGGCTCAGTTCGGTCGGCACCGTGGGGGCGTCGCCCGGAAGCGTACCGGGGCAGTCCCCGGTCGGCGAAGCCTCGGTGAACCCCGTCCCCCTCGTCAACCAGATATCGCAATCGGCCGGGGATCGTCTCATCATCTCCGAAGCCCAGAACGAGACCACAGCCCTGCCCAACTCCACTTCGATCTCCGCCCCGCTGCTCTCCCCTTCGGCTTCTGCCTCCTCCTCTCCCGCCGCGTCGGGGAGCACCTCGGCCTACGGCTGGATCCAAGGAACGGTCGTGGCGGCGGGTGTCGCCCAGACCCCGCTTTCCGGCGCCCTCGTGTCCGCGGAACCGGTGACCGGATTCTGTCCCCCGGCCGGCTGCACGACCGTGCAGACGGGCGCGGACGGCACGTTCACGGTCCAAGCCTCGATCGGCGAGAACGAGGTGCTGGTATCGGACGGGTTCTACCTCAGCAACCGCACGTGGGCCTACGTCGGCACCGGTGCCTACGACGACGTCGGTACCATCGCGCTCGTCGCGGACGGCATCGTCTCGGGCGTGCTCGTCGGAGACGATCCAGCGCACGAGCCGGTGGCCGGATTCTCGGTGACCTCTATCACCACCGACGGGGCGGTCGTGGGATCGCCGTCGACCCACACGAACGCGCTCGGCCAGTTCACGGTCGCCGTTCCGCCGGTGCCCTCGGAGATCGACTTCGCGCCGATCCTCCCCTACTCGGTGTACGAGCCGAACGTGACGTTCGTGAACGTCTCGTCGGGCGCGTCGATGGACATCGGCACCGTGATGGTCGAACGCGCGACGCTCGTGTCGTACTCGATCCTCGACTCGGTGACGGGCGCGCCGATCGGCGGCGGCGCCATCCAGGTCTGCTCGCGCATCACCGGCTACTGCCCGGCCCAGGGAGCCGCGGTCGGAGGCTCGGTGTTGACCGCCTTCGCGCCCGTGGGACCAGACGTGGTCACCGTGTATGCGCCCGGGTACCTCCTCGACAGCGCGGTGTTGGGCGTCGTGCCGTCGACGCGTCCGGGGACCGCACCGATCGACATGGGGTCGATCTCGCTCGTGCCCCTCGGCGGGGTCGCCTTGTGGCCGAACATCACGGGCGTGAGCCAGCCGTACGGCTCCTCCCTGCCCACCTCGGAGTGGGGCGTGGGAGGATACGCCATCGTCTCGGTGTGCAGCCTCGATGGCCTCGACTACTCCTACCAGCTGCCGAGCGGCAACATGAGCTCCAGCGACTGTACCGGAGGATGCGTCCCGCCGGGCTCCGAGGGGGTCCTCCCGGCGATCCCCCTGCGGAACTTCGTGCGGGTCCAGCCGGACGAGGTCGGATGCCTTCAGCCGGGCTATCCGACGTGGCCGATCCCGGGCGACCTCCCGGTGTTCGAGAACTACGGATGGATCAATGTCACGCCCGACAAGGTCACCGACGCGGGCGGCATCGACCTACTGCCCGGGACATACGTCGAGGGGCAGGTGCTGCCGACCAACGAGATTGGCTGGGACGTCACCGTCTGCTCCACCGACGAACCGAACGAGTGCGGGGAGGGCTCGTACGCCGACTCGAACTACGAGTACTCGTACACGTTCCAGGTGCCGAACGGGTGTCCCACCTATCCGGACGATCAGGATGCCAAGTGGACGTTCTGCGTCGCGGCGCCGCCCGGTCCGGACGAGCTCCGGGTGACCCCGTCGAACGCGTCGGCGAACTACACGTGGTTGTTCAACCCGCCCCTCCAGTGGAACCTCCTGCCCCTCCCGCTGTCGCGGGCGACCCAGACCTACTCCGACTCGATCGACATCGGTTCGTCCGAGGTCACCGGGGTCGTTCTCCAGTCGTTGAGCTTCACGACAGTGATCGGGCTTCCGTCGGTTCAAGTGTGCCCGGCGGGGGTCATCCCATCGGCCGTCATATGCGGCGGCGGCGTCACCAATTCCACCGGCGCCTTCTCCGTCCAGGCTCCCGTCGGCTGGGACTCCGTGACCGTCTCCGCGCCGGACTACGAGCCGAACACAACGTGGGTCGACGTCGGCCCCACGTCGACCTCGGCCGGCATCATCCTGCTCGTGCCGTACGGGTACGTGCAGGGCGAGGTCGAGGATCCGGCCGGCAACGGGATCTACGAGGCGACGGTCGAGCTGTGCCCGGCGACCAATCCGAACTCGTGCCAGGCGGTCGGTTCCGACGGTCTCACGTCCACCGGCGGCTTCTACTACGGCGCGACGGAGGCCGGTCCGAACCCGGTCGGGGCGTACGAGGTCAAGGCCACCGCGCCGGGCTACATCACCGACTGGACGTGGGTGAACGTCACGACGCCCGGGGAGAACTTCACCGCGCCAACGATCGTGCTGCAGCCCGTGTCCTCCGGTCCCCCGAGCGGTGACGTTGCGCGATCCTCCGGGATCCAACCGGCGACGTCCTCGACGCCGGCGTCCGTCGGCTCTTGGGTCGAGGGCTCGGTCGTGGACGCGGACGGCGGCTACGGGCTTCCGGGCGCCGGCATCGTGGCCGTGCCCGGATCGGGCGCCACGCAGGTCGTATTCTCCTCGATCCGGGGCACCGGCGGGGAATTCAACCAATCGCTGCCCGACGGCGATTACAATGTGCAGGTCGCGGCGAACGGGTTCTACAGCACCTCGGTCTTCCTCAACGTGAGCGGGAACGCCTCCACGATCGCCCTCGGCGTGATCGATCTCGTCCCCCTTCCGACGGTCACCGGCCGTCTGGTCATCACCCCGGCCGCCTGGACCACCAATGTGACGTACGCGGACGGCCTCGGGCCGGGGCAGGGGGCGGTCAGTGTCTGCACCGCCGAAGGGACGGAGTGCCAGTCTAGCTCGGTCGTCTCGATCTCCGGGGAATTCAACGCCACCGCGCCGGCCGGGAACTACGATCTCGTTCTCGCGTCGGGCACCGGTACGGGGATCGGCACGTTCTCGCGCGGGTTCCTCTCCGCGCGCGCCTTCGCCAACGTCACCAACTCGTCGATCTCCAGCGTGATGCCGAACCCGATCGGGCTCGACATCTACGGCATCGTCACGGGCTCCGTCGTCAACGCGAACTCGACGAACGCGGCGAACAAGCCGGTGCGCTACGACCAGATTACGGCCGACACCACGTTCCCGACCGACGCGACCCAGAACGAGGTGCTGACCGCGGACGGCACGTACGCGATCATCTTCCCCGAGAGCAATGGGCTCAACATGACCGCGGGCGGCCTGGGCTCGTGGATCCCCACCGGGGTCGGGATCACGGTCAACGGGACGGCCCAGGGCGGGAGCGGCGGCTACGTGCTGCCCGCGGGTGCCACGGTGACCCTCGCCCCGATTCGCCTCGAGCACTTCGGGTGGCTCGACATCGAGGTCGGCAGCGGGCCGAACGATACCCCGGTGCCGTACGCCACGGTGTCGGCGAGCGAACCGGGCAAGCTGTGGAATCTCCCGACCTCGTTCACGGCGAGCGGGCCCGCGAACGGCGCCGGCTTCCTCAACCTCAGCCTTCCCCCCAGCATCCCCACCTGGAAGACGACGGACGCGCTGACGGTGTCGGCGCCCGACTACGGGACCGCGTACCGGAACGTCTCGGTCAACGCGAGCCGCACCACGTACGTCAACGGCACGACGGCGCTCGATCTCGCCCCGGTCAACCTCACCTCCTGGGGGTGGCTGTTCGGTGAGGTTCGGGACAAGGTCACGAACCGCCCCCTCCCCAACGCCGCGGTCTCCGTGACGGTGAACGGGCTGGCCGCCGGGAAACCCGGCGTCGACTCGAACGGGCTCGGCGACTTCCTGACCGTCGTACCGCCCGGACCCCAGGTCAACGTCTCGGTCGCCCTGATCGGCTATTCGAGCAACACGTCCTCGTACCGCGTCGCGCCGGGCGAGACGCTCTCGCCCGGCCCGATCCAGCTCACCGGGGACGGCCTCGTGGCCGGTCGCGTCGTGTCGCTGCCGGGGGACTTGCCCGTCTCTGGCGCGACCGTGTCCGTCTGCCCCCAGAAGCAGCCGTACTGTTCCTCGTCCGTCGTCTCGAACGCCTCGGGCTACTTCTGGGTCGCCGCCCCGCCCGGGGTCAGCGCCGTGACCCTCGGCGCGCCGGGATTCGTCACGAACACTTCCGCCTACGTCGACGTCGTGTCCGACAGCTGGATCTGGATCGGCGACGTGGCGGTCCAGCGGTACGCCTACGTCGAGGGAACGGTCCTCGGCCTTCCGTCGGGCCTCGCCCTCTCGGGGGCGACCGTCAGCGCGTGCGCGCCGACCGCCTCGGGGATCGGGGCCGGTCCCTGCGTCACCAGCGTCTCCACGCTCGCCGACGGTTCCTTCTACCTCCAGATCGCCGCCGGGACGTACGTCCTCAACGCGAGCGCGCCCGGCTACAACGCGACCTTCCTGCCGATCGGACTCGCGCCCGGCGAGACCCTCCCGATCGGACTGATGTTCGTGGAGGAGTACGGCACCGCGACGGGAGTGATCCTCGGTCAGGGAACGGGCGCCCCCATCGCCGGCGCCGCCGTGATCGCCTGCGAGTCCTGGGGATCGCGCGCCTGCTCCGCGCCCATCGCGACCCACACTGGGGGCGCGTACGTGGTGACCGACCCGGCCGGACCTATCGAGCTCGAGGCGGTCGCGGACGGGTACCAGACCTCGTTCCGCTTGGTGACGATCTCGCCGGGCACGACGCTGACGGTCCCGACCTGGTATCTCGCCCCGACCGGGCCGAGCGAGCAATTCCCCGTGAGCGGACGCGTCACCGCGGGCACGTCATCCGGACCGCCCATCCTGGGCGCGGTCGTCTCGGCGTCCGGGTCGACCAGCACGCCGGTGAACGCGAGCGGCGACTTTGAACTCACCCTCGCGTGGGGCACGTACCAGATCTCCGCGTCTGCGCCGGGCTACGTCACCACCTCGCGCAACGTCACGGTCGAGTCGGCCGTCGCAGGGATCGACCTCGTCCTCGCGGTCCAGACGTTCGCGGTGCATGGGTTCGTCCGGTCCGGGCTCACGGGCCTCGGGGTCGCCGGCGTCGACATCAACGCCGGCAACCAGACGCTCGGCGTATCGGGCGCGGACGGCGCGTACTCCTTGGCTCTCTCGAACGGCACCCACCCGCTCGTCGCCGCGGGCCCGTCGCCGTACCAGCACCTCTCGTTCGAGGTCACCGTCACCGGCGCGGCCCAGACCGTGCCGATCCTGCTCTATCCGCTGGCGGTCACCGTCGACGGCGCGGTCGTCAACGCCCTCAACGGCCTCGCCGTGCCGTCCGCGAGCGTGACCGTGACCGGAACCACGGTCCAGGGCACGCCTTGGAACGTCAGCGTCATGTCGGGCCCCGACGGCCGCTTCACCGCCGTCACGTACCCGGGGGCCTACACCCTCCGCGTCCTCGTCGCCGGATACGCGACCGAGCAGAGCGCGCTCGTCGTTTCGTCCAACTCGACGACCGTCCCGGTCACGCTCTCCGTCGACCCGTCCTCATCCACCGCGTCCGGCGGAGTCGGTTCCCCGGTCGCCCTGTGGGTCGGGATCGGGATCGCCGGAGCGGCCGTGGTCGCGGTCGGCCTCGTGTGGGCAACGCGGCGATCGCCACCCCCCCGTCGGGGGCCGGTCCCCCCCCGTCAGAGTCCATGAGCGCTTCCGAGCCCCCGCCGCACCGCGCGAGACGGAGCGAGACGACCGCTGGCGTACGGCGCCGGGTCCCGTGGGCGACCCGCCTCGCGCTCGGCGCGGTGCTCGGAGGCATCGTGCTCCTCCTCGTCGTGTCGGGCGCGGGACGGTACTCGAGCACCAGCACCGCGTCGCCCGCGACCGCGCCCGCGGTCCCGACGGCCGCGGCAACCGTCTCGGCCGCGGTGGCGAACTCGCTCGACCTGAGCATCGGAGCGAACCCGACCTCGATCTGCGTCGCGGAGACTTCGTCGTGCTCCGCCGGGGTCGGGCAATCGCGGGTCACGCTCACCGCCTCCGCGCCCCCCAACGAGTATCAGACGTGGCCGAACGTCCAGGTCGCGTTCGTGATCGAGACGGCGGTCTACGATGGGGTGTTCGACCCGACGGTTTCGGACCCCGGGGGCGACCAGTGCGCGATCAACGACGACCCCGCGGGCGGCGCGTGCGAGGAGTCGAACGGCGTGCCGTTCTTCGTCGCGAACTCGCAGGCGATCGCGAACGCGATCCAGGCCGCGAACCCGCACTCGTCGGTCTCGTTCGCGCTCGTCGACTACTTCGCGACCCTCGATCTCCAGGACGACGGGGACGGCAGCGAGTACCACGTGGACATCCCCTCGTTCGTTCCCGCGAACCAGTTCGGCGCCGACGTGCAGGCGAGCCTCGGCTCGGAGGTGCTCGAGTCGGGCTACCGGTACTCGGACAGCGACTTCTCGGACAACATCCTCCACTCGTCCTCGATCACGGCGCTCTACGGCACGATCACCGGGAGCGGGCTCAACTGGGCGAACGACACCCATCACGTGATCGTCTGGATGGGCGACACCGCGCCGCGCGACCCGAACTACCTCCAGGACTACTGCGTCAGCCCCTCGGACTACTACCCCGCCGGCGGGGGCGGCGCGTACCCGTGCTACAACACCGGATGCGAGCCGTCGTACCCGTTCCCGACCGGCGCGAGCCCACAGTGCGAGGGATGGGTCGTGTCCCAGAACGGCAACGCCTCGGATTCGATCGCCGCGCTCGCGCACCAGTCCCCGTCGTGCACGACCTCGGTCGGCGGCGACTGCACGATCGACACGATCGACCTATGGTCCACCCCCACCGATCCGAATTCGCCGGGATGGCCTGCCGCCGACGATACCGCGTCGCTCCAGGGCGGCCCCAACGGCGCCTCGGTCGACCAGAACGTCGCCCACGTCCTGCTCGCCGGGTGCGACCTCGCCGCGGCGACCGGCGGGAGCTGGGACGGTCCCTCGTTCTTCAGCTGCCCGAACGGGCAGACCGGCACCCTTCAGCCGGAGTTCCTGGGGCCGTTCGGCCAGCCGAACATGCAGAACCCGTCGCTGTTCGCCGCGTTCCGCGCGATCAGCTTCGGTCCCGTGACCTCGAGCCTGGTCGCGACGGCGACGGACCATCCGCTGTTCACCTTCGTTCCGTTCGGCACCATCGAAGTGCTTCCGGGCGAGGCGGCGCAGTTCCAGACCGTCTGCGAGCTCTCCGACGGGAGTCCGTCGCCGAACTGCCCGGTCGAGCCCGTCACCCAGAACGTCCAGCTCGGGCCCGGACAGAACGTCACGGTGTATGGCTGGAACTGGAGCAGCGTACCGGCGGACAATCTCATGAGCGGCGGGGACACCTGGATCGCGTCGTTCTGGATCCAGGCCGCGGGCCCGCCGTACGGCGAGGTTCCGATCGACGCCTGCACGACGGCCGACTGCTCGCTCGGCGGCAGCACGTCGCTCGGGGGCTACTTCACATCGGCGACGTACATCCCGTCGACCAACGTGACGATCATCGAGCAGTCATTCCCGCTCGGCACCATCAACGTCGAGGCTCCACCCTCGAACGTGCCACCGCCCACGGTGCCGCCTCCGCCCCCCGCCGTGCCTCCACCCGGGATCCCCGCGCCGGCGGGACTCCCGGTGCTGACGACGATCGGGGTCGGGGCGCAGGTCGGGATCGCGTCGCTCTCGCTCAACGCCGCGGCGGCTGGATTCATCGCGGCGGGATTCGGGTCGATCCTGAACCGGAACAAGCCGCTGTCGATCCGGGTCGCGCAGCTGCGCGGCAAGTCGCCGCCGGTCCGCTCGCGATTCGAGGAAGCGACCTCCACGGAGCACCCGATCGGACACATGGAATGAGCCCGCCTCTCCGTCAGCCCCGCATCGGCGCCGCGACGGCGCTCGCCCCGGCGGGACCCGCCGGAGTCGACGCGCCGCGCCGCGGTGTGTCTCGTATCCGACGGGCGGCGGGTCCGGCCGCGCCCCGGCCGCGACGCATCTTATCAAGCGGCACGGCTGGGGCGGCGAGGTGCTGATGGCGGCTCGGCCGGACGGGAAGGCGCGGGTCGGCGGCCGCGCGCGCGCGGCGGTCGGCGTGGGGTTCGTGCTCGTCTGTCTGCTCGCCTCGGCGGCGAACGTCGGCGCGGCGCCGGCCTCGCCGGGCCCGATCAGCCCGGCCGTAGTTCCCGCCCAGCTCGCCCCGAGCGCCGGCGGAAGCCTCCCCTGCTACAACATCAACGCCACGATCTGCGTCTCGATGCAGAACACCACCGAGCCGGACATCATCCCCGGCCCGGGTTCGCACGTGAGCAGCGTCGAGCCGGCCGCGACCCAGACCCTTGCGATGTACGTCGAGTCGGTCTACAATCTCGTCTGGCTCACCGCGAAGGGCGCCGGACCGTTCTCGCCGATCGGCGTCAACGTCACCGGCACGCTCTGGAACGGCGTGCCATACTGGAGCGTACAGTCGAACTCGGTGTGGCATCCCCAGTCCGCCGACTGGTGGTCGTACGGTCCCACGGGCGCGAACGCGACCTACCCGTACTGGTACGCGATCAACATCTCCGCCCGCGCCCCGTCGGGATCGCCGAACTTCTTCCCCGGGATGAACGTCACGTGGTGGCTCTACATCACCTCCAACGTCAGCGGAGTGCTCCACCACCTCACCAGCGTTCCGCTGCAGTACACGTACGCGGGCGCGTTCCCGTTCTCGCCGTACCCGGGCGCGCACGCCTACGCGGGCGCGGCGGCCGCGCTCGAGGACATCGCCGTGACGAGGTCCCCCCTCGCACCGAACTTCAACGACTCGGTCCGGATCAACCTCACGACCACCGGGGCGGATCTCGCGACCGGTGCGTCGCTCGGCGGGGCGTACCTCGACCTCTCCGAGCTCGCACCGGACGGATCGGTCGTCGCGTCCAGCACCTGGGAGTTCCCGATCACCGTGTCGGGGACGCAGGGCCAGCTCTTCTCGACGCTCGACCTCCCCGCATCGCTCGCCCAGGTGCCGGGCGCGCTGGTGGAGTACACGATCACCGCCTGGGACACGAACCCGTACGGCCCCGACACGGTCACGACCCCGACGTTCAGCTACTCGGTCAACGGGAACGGCACCTTCGGCGCGGCGTCGTTCGCGCAGGACCTCTCGATCGCCACCGACCCGGGGGCCGCGAGCTCGAGCACGACCGCCCCGGCGACGGTGCCCGAGGGCCAGCCGATCGATGTCGTGGTGAGCTCCCAGAACCTCAGCACGTCGATCCTCGCGGCCGAGGTCGACTACACGTTCACCTACGGCGCGATCGGGGAGGCCACGACCGCCCAGCTGCCGATGTCCCGCATCAACGCGACGGCGTTCGACGCGACGATCCCGGGGATGCCGCTCAACGCGAGCGTGAGCTACACCGTCACCGCGTGGGACTTCGACCAGGACGTGCAGACGTCGGCCCACTACGTCTTCGCGACGCCCTCGATCGCGGCGGCCGAGGCGACGGTCCCGCTCAACTCGACCTTCTTTGTGGCGTACGTCTACGACGCAGGGGACCACGGCTGGGTCACCGGAGCGCACGTCTCGGTCGACTCGACGGCGGGCTACCTCAAGTCGGAGTCGACGACCTTCCTCGGCGTCGCCTATCCCAACGCCACGGGGCGTCCGTTCGTCCCGCTCTTCCTCCCGGCCTCGGGCGCCTACCGCATCATCGTCAATGACTCGCTCTTCCGACCGAACGGGGTCGTCACCTCGCCGAGCGTCTCGATCGTCCTCGCGGGGGCCCATACCTACACCGCCGAGACCGTCCTCGCGGTCGGCTCCGACTACGTGGTCGCCCAGTCGGGGAACGCGATCTACTTCTGGCTGAACGAGACCGGACCAGGGGCCACGTACAGTCCGGCGCTCGGCGGGATCGGTTCGGGGACGCTCCTCGGTGCGACCGTCGGGCTGATCGCGCTCGCGGTGATCGCCGTGCCCCTCGCGCTCTGGTGGCAGTCGATCCGGGCGCGCCGGCAGAAGGAGGAGCGGAGGATCACCCTGTGACGCGGATCCGCACCGTCCTGTCGGTCACGGTGGCCCTGCTCGCCGTCGCGTCGGCCGCCTTCGGCCTCTCCGTGCTCGCGCCGTCGCACGCGGGCGCCGCCACGACCTGGGTCGCAGCGGCGGCCCCGACCGCGTCGCCCTCCCCCGCGCCCCGGGTCGCCGGGATCCCGTCGTCCGGCCTCCGCGGCGCTCCGATCGTCTCGGCGACCGCGACGCCGAGCGCGGCGTGGGACTCGAACTTCTTCAACGACATCCAGGTCACGTTCGCCGGGACCGGCCTCAAGGGACCGTTCCAACTGGTCCCGTACACGAACCAGCTCCCGACCTCGGACCTCGG
>Ga0335074_10007038_pt1 | contig 15588 bp, 14 predicted proteins | sample Lox_Sample_23_FD_206715 | JGI IMG/M metagenome (GOLD analysis project Ga0335074, IMG submission 206715) | Soil microbial communities from Loxahatchee National Wildlife Refuge, Florida, United States - Lox_Sample_2.3 | ecosystem: Environmental > Terrestrial > Soil > Wetlands | place: USA... | reverse complement strand
GCGCCGAGGTCGGGCGCGTACAGCTCACCCTGAATGACGGCAGCCAACTCGAGGATGATGGCATCGGAGGTGTGTCGCTCTTCATCGGCCGCCGCGGCGAGCCGCCGAGGACGATTGATATCTTCGCACCCGACGGCGCGCTGCTCTCACGGCGGAACGCGTTCTGATCCGCACGTGTTTCGCCGCTATGGCTGATCTGGTTGGGTTTCGTCAATCCGAAGGTCGCGCAGCTTCACGCAGCTGTCCGTTGAGCGTCCCGCAACTGCGACGCCGTCGCTCTGGCGGGAGCGTGTCCCGGGGCGCCGAGGCGTCCGATCGCTATTCGGACCACGGGTCGGACACTCCCGCACACCTCGAAGCAGGCGATAAGCCTGGGTTTGTCGGCGAAATGGTGCTATGTGCGATGGTGTTATTCTGGGTGTGGGCGGTTCTGTGAGGGTCGATCGATCAGAGTCCGTGGCAGTGTTCGAGCAGGTCGCCGGTGAGATTCGCAGGGCGATCCTGGATGGCGAGGCGAGGCGGGGCGAGCGGCTGCCGCCCGCGAAGGATCTCGCGGCGGAGCTGGGCGTGAACACCAACACTGTCCTGCGCGCGCTGCGAGTGTTGCGCGATGAGGGTTTGTTGGAGTTCCGGCGCGGACGTGGTGTCAGTGTGTCGGGAACGCCGGAGGCCACTGCTGTGCTCCAGAAGGCACGCGAGCTCGTCGAGACGGCGCGCCGTCACGGCTACCGGCGAGATGAAGTCTTACGGATGATCGAGAGTCTGCCCTGATGCTTCTCGACACGGACCGACGTTCGATCGCGCCGGCCGATCTGAACGCGGATGGCAGCGAAGCGCTGTTTCGGGAGGCGCGCCGGCGTACCCGCCGACGCCGTGCCCGCCGGTTCGCTGCAGCTGCTGTTCTGGTCGGGATCGGCGCGGGCGCCTATGCGACTGTGGGCGGCGCGCCCGGCGGCGTGATCCCGCGGACCGCAACGCGCCCCTATGCGAACCTCCGCGCGTTCAAGGGGCGGGGCGAGCTCGCGTTCATCTCGGTTGGACAAGTATGGGTCCTGGATGGCGCTCGCGGAACGCTGCGCCGGTTGCCGCTGCCGGCGGGGTATACGCCTTCATCGCCGGTGTTCTCGCACGACGGGCGCTGGTTGGCGTATGTCGTAAGCCGCGGCCAGGACTCATATGGACCGTCCGAGCTCTGGATCGCGCACGCCGACGGGACCGGCGCGCACCAGGTGCGCGGCCTTGTCGTCAACGAGTTCATTGGTTGGAGCCCGCGCGCCGATATCGTGGCGGCGGGGGAGTCCAACCACGTGCCCTACGACTCGCCAACGGCGCTTGATGTCGTCTCCCCAAGCGGACGTGCCCGGGTGCTGCTGTTCACGCGCTCCGCTCACCGGCTGTTGATGATGCGCGGCGCGATCTGGTCGGTGGTGTGGTCGCCCGATGGCCAGGCCCTGGCGGTGTCGATGTATAGCCCGGATCGCGACTCGGGAACGCAGATCCTCGATGTTCCCGTCGCGAGGGGTGCACGGCCGACTGTCTGGTTCTCAATCCGCAACTCGCACCGCCTCACCGGCGCGCTGAGTTGTGGCCCGCGCTGCAGCGCCAACCAGACGATCGCCGAGCTCGCAGGATGGTGGCCGAAGTGGGGGATTGCGTTCTGGGTCTTCAGCGCCGGCATGACGCACAACTCCGACTCAACGCCGCTGGCCGTGATCACAAAGCCGGACGCGCAACCGCGTGCGATCGCGCAGACGCTTTCCGACGGCACCACCGACGCGGTGGACGCCGGCCCTGGAGGTGAACTCGCACTGGTGGCGAGCAGTGAGTCGGCCGGGCGCGAGTACGCGATCGGCAAGACGGTCGAACGGTGCTCGCCGGATACGTTTCGCTGCGCGCCGCTCCCGGGCGCCAGCACCTGGACCGGACGGCCGCTCGCGTGCAAGCCGTGCTTCGGTGCGCCCGCGACGGGCCCGGGCTCGGCCGTGTCGCTCGACCCGGCCTGGTCGCCCGATGGAACCCTGCTGGCCTATGCCAAGGCGCCGGCTTACCGCGCCGCCGCGGGGCCCAGCCTGGCCTGGTTTCAGGCTCACCAGCTCTACGTCTGGAATTCGCGCACCGCCGCGACCCGCCGGATAGGTGCGATCAACGGCTCCTCGCTGCCGAGCTGGTCGCGCGACGGCAAGACCCTCCTGTACGTCAGCGGCGACGGACTCTGGCTCGCTGATGCCGCCACGGGGAGAACCGTCGAGATCGAGCATCCGCTCTACCGGGAATCGACCTGGAAGAACGTCGGGACCACAGACCTGGCGTTCTACGGACAGATCCCTTGGAGCACCCAGTTCAGCTGGTACACGCCCTGATCGGGTCGGCAGCTGGCGCGTGCGCATTCAGGAAGGGTGAATTGCATAGGCGCGGTGTGGAGCTCGCCGCCGGACTTGTGCTTCAGGCCGTCGTCGAGCCGATGGACAAGTCCGCTGGTCACAGGCGGGGCCGGCAAGCGATCGGCTGCGATTCTTCGCGGTGGCCGCGCGATCAGGGACCGCGCTCGCTGTCACTCGCCGGTGAGAGGAGGCCTCCATGGCGCGCGAGAATGGTTGATTAGGACCTTTCTGCGGGGCTGGATCCTTTCGCTGTCACAGATTCGAGCGATGCTTGCAAGGAAAAGACGATGAGCGCGCCGCGTGATAAGCCCGATGCCGAGTTGGCGGCGGCGACGCCGGGTGATCCGCAGGCGTTCGGTGAGCTCTATCGCCGGCACGAGCGCGCGGTCCTGGGCTACTTCCTGCACTGGTCGCGCTCGCCGGAGCTGGCCGCTGATCTGACGGCTGAGACGTTCGCCTCCGCGCTCGCGTCGGTGTCGGGCTATCAGCCGGAGCGAGGCGAGTTGCGGGCGTGGTTGTTCGGGATCGCACGCCACGTGCTGGCGCGCAGTGTGGAGCGCGGCCGGGTCGAGGATGAGGCGCGCCGGCGCCTGGGGATGGCGCCAGTGGTCGTTGACGAGGAGCTGCTTGAGCGGGTCGAGGCGATTGCTTCGCTGAATGGCACGGTGCTCGGGCTACTGGACGAGCTGCCGGAGCCGGTTCGCGCGGCGGTGTCTGGCCGCGTGGTCCAGGAGCGCGAGTACCTCGAGCTGGCGCGCTCGCTTGAGTGCTCGCCGAGCGTGGTGCGCCAGCGGGTCAGTCGCGGGCTTGCGCGGCTGCGCGATCGACTGGAGGTCAAGACATGACGGTGATCCCGGATCTCGAGCGGGAGCTGGTCCGTGCCGCCGCGCGCGGATCGGCGATCCGTCCTCGATCACATTTGCGCCGGCGTTTGAGCGTTTGGGGCGCGGGAGCGGCTGCGCTCGTTGGGCTCGTGGTCGTGCTCGTCAACGTGGGAGGCAGCCCCCTTCAGGCCAGCGCCGCGGCGAGGGTGCTCGAGCGCGCCGCGCAAAGCGCGGCCGGTGGCTTGAGCGCCCCGGTGCTTCATCCCGGGCAGGCCTGGTTCACCAGCGAGGTCCAGCTGATCGCGGCCCCGTGGGAGCCGGTCAGCCACGCGCCCACCCACTCGCTCACCACACCCGGCATAGCGCCGCCGCCGATCCAGGTCCTCCCTACCACGCAAGCCATCGTCTCGAGCCAATCCCGCGGCGAGAGCTGGACATTTCTCAACGGGGACGGACGCAGCCGAGGCGCGAATCTGGGCCGCGCGCAGTTCTTCGGTAGCGCTGCCGAACGCGAACGCTGGATCGCCTCCGGCGCCACGCCGCGCGTGGCCATCGCAACCGACGCCGGCGTGCTCGAATCGAACGGCTTCGCGGTTGGCGAGAAGACCCTCACCTACCGGCAGGTCCGGGACTTCCCAACCAGCCCGGCAGCGGTCCTGCGGTTCCTCGAGGGTACCGTCCCGACCTTGCCTCAAGACAGGGTCCTCGCACAGTCCGACAGGTTCGCAAACGCCGCCGCCCTGCTTGAACAGGTTCCTCTGCTGCCGGCGGCGCGAGCGGCCGTGTTCAGAGCGCTCGCGGAGCTCCCCGGCGTCCGCTACCTCGGGCCCGCGCGCGACCCGCTCGGCCGCCACGGTGTCGCGATCGCCCTCGACCAAAGCGTCACCGGCTACACGCTCACCCCGAACGGCAACCAGCCGAACCCCGTCACCCACGTGCGCTCGGAGCTGGTGTTCAACCCGGACACGGCCGCACTCCTAGCGCAAGAGACACTGCTGCTGAACCCGCCGCGTCTTCCCGGAGTCCGACCCCCGTTCGCGACCAGCTGGACCGCGTACCTGGCCTCACGGGTGGTGCCGCAGTCGAGCGCTCCCACGCTAAAGGCGCTGGGCCTATCACCCACCCGCCACAACTCCGGACTCCCGCCAACAAAATCGCCGCCGGTGCCCGGCACCTTCGTCACGCCAGGCACAACGACGCCCGCACCGACCGAGACAACGCGATGAAAGGCCGCAGTCTCGTGGTGCGGACCCACGCCGCACAACACGGCTCGCCCCCGCTCGTCGACTGCCGGTTAGGTGTCTCGCCGACGCGACGTCGCAACGATTGCTTCTCATCGGCCAGCGACAGCCAGCGCGATCACTGATTCCGTGAGCGCCCTGACGACCAGCCAGGCGCGACGCTACGGCGACGCGAAACAGCCGCTTCCGCGAAGAGGCGGCATCTCAACGGCGTCCCGGGAGGCGCCTTTGTGCACGGGCAGCTAGCGACGAACTCTTCCGACCGCGATCGCCAATCGCGTGATAGCAAGCGTTCGGTGGTCCTTCGGCAACTGCGACGCCTCTCGAGAACGGGATAAGGCCGATCGGGCGCCGTCGAAACGTGCGCTGCCCGATCCGCGGGCTCCCTTGTCGCCGTCCAGTGCCGCCGTGCTGACTCAGCCCAATCGCGGTGGCGAGGCAGCCCAACGCCATCGCGCGTAAAGGCGCAGGCACGATCGGGGCGTGCCAGAGGACCTTGACATTCGCCGGCCGGAGCTCCGCGGTGTGCGACGCTCGGGAACGGTGCGGTGGTTCAAGGACGACAAGGGTTACGGCCGGATCACGCCGACGACGGTGAAGTGCTTTTCGTTCACTTCTCGTCGATCGTGGCTGATGGCTATCGGGCACTCCGGCCAGGCCAGCGCGTGACGTTCGTCTGGGACGGCGGTATCCAAGATCACGGCCGCCACCGAGCTGAGGATGTGCGAGCGGAACGCTGACGGTTCCGCAAACGCGACCCTCGATGCGGTGCCCCCTCCGCGTTTGCTTCAGGCGACGAGGCGTCCGCTCGCCGATCCACGATTGAGACACGGCCGGGGCAGACCCGCGACTGCTGCTCCCCGAGTCCTGCTCCTCGATCATTGCGGCAGGGCGCGACCGCGGAAAGCTACCGGTGGGCGCCAGTAGCAGCGGCGGATCATATTCGGGACTCCCTCGGTCACGATTCGCCGCGATGAAGACGAACCGCGCAAACTCGGCGGGTGTCGTTGATGCACCGCGTGGCGGCTGGCTGGGCGAGTGGCGCGTAGCGGTAGCGGTGATCGCGTTCGCGAGCTACGGCGCAATCGCTGTGTCGTCGTCGACCGCGGCAGGGGTAGCCAACGCTCCCGCGCGGACGCTCGGTGAGTGCGCCTCGGCGTGGACCAACGCCCCGCTGGGCGACGGGCGACGAGAGATCCCCGGGGGTCCCCGAGGGCTAATAGTCCGGTTTACCGACGGCGTATGCGGTCTAGCGGTCTCCGCGCAGCAGGCCGCCATCAGCGATTCTGACCCGGTGCTGGTGCAGGTATTGAGTGGCGACTACGCCTGGGGATTTGATGACCCGAGCGGCTACACGCCGCGGCCAGCGCAGATCGCGGCGATCGAGCGGCGCTCGGCCAACTACTCAAACGTTCGCATCGACATCCACACCGGGCGGGTGACCCCCAACCCGGGCGCAAGGATCGTCGCGCTTCCGTTCCCAGAGGCCACCAAGGCCGCCAAGGACAAGCCGTGCCCGACAATCCTCAGCGCCCCAAGCTATTACCAGCCACCGCCCCTTTACACGGTCACGAAGACCACCGTGAACTGCGCGCTGACCCGAGAGATCGTCTGGGCCTACAACGACCACGAGGGCAAACTCCTTACGCCCGCGAGCCCAGGGGACCGGCTGATCATCGGCTGGCACTGCCACGGCGCTCCCGTCCCCGGCCAACCCCAGAACGCGCCGCCAACATCAGGCCAGATCACCTGTACGAACCGATCGCAGCAAATCGAAGTCCAAGCCGACTGGCCCCGACTCAACCTCTAGGCAGAAAGCGCACGGCGGCTTTACGGGCACCCCCTAGCTAGAGGACGGCACATCACTCTCGCTCCGCGCTAAACACAGCTGCGCGCCGACACCCGCCCCGCGCCCGCTCAGCGTTCGCCATGCGTGGACCACCCAGCCGCGAGGTGCTGGCACTCGTGTGCAGCGGCTTTCTCATCCTCGCGATCGTGCGTGCTCCGGCCCAAAGGCAGCGCTCCCGACCGGTCGTCGCTGGCGAGACAGAGCGCAATCGCAACAGCCCGACAGACTCAGCTCTCGCCTCAGCTGCCGCGGATCGCTCGGAAGGGCAGCAGTCAGTCGAGCAGTCGGCTCGCGCAGAACACCCGGCGCTGGTACCCCGCAGCTCGCGGGTCGTCGCCAGCAAGGAACCCGCCGACAGCGGCGATTCGCTGACCTTCCCGGGCGATGACCTCGCCGTGCTCATCGACCAGCTCGAACGGGTCGAGACGCGCGGAGTACTCACCTGGCAGCATCAACGCGGTGCGGCCCTGATCGTCGCTAAGCAGCCACACCGCGACGCGATCACCTGCCAGTTCGCCGATGAGCGTCCCGCGGAATATCGCCAGTCGGGTAGGCCCGTTCAAGAAGCCAGCTCGTCCCGGCGGCGACAGCCGGCAGGTATCACGCTGGTCATCATGCTCGGCGATCACCCGAATGTACTCGCGCGGTTCAATCGCTTCGATTTCTTCGCAAGGGGTTCGCCATCACTTCGGGTCTAGGAGCGCAGCGACACGGCTCCGACCTGCTGTCCGCTGAGGGTTCGCTGATTGAGACCGGCCATCGCGCCACCCCGGCTCAGCGGAGCGCGCGCCCAGACGTCCGCTGGCCGATCGCTGACTACGACAAATTGAAGCCTCGCCGAGGCCGTCATGTGGGCTTCTGACATCGTCTCAGTGGGGAACGGACACGTCGTCGATAGTCCGAATCCCGTCTTGGGAGTCGCGCGACTACATGAGACGGGGGCCCCTGCGTTTGTCACGTTTCGAGCAGGCGGTGGTCGCGGGTGTCGATCACTCGGCGCGCGCTGTCCTTGAACTCTGCGACCGCGACCGGCGCGAGCTGGTGCCCATCGCGGAGTCGAACCGAGATGGTCTGCGAGTGTTCCTCGCGCTGCCCGACCACGGCGAGATACGGGATCTTTCGCTGTTGTGCCGCTCGGACGCGCGCCCCGAGAGTGGCGTCGCGGGTGTCCAGCTCGACGCGTAGTCCATGCCCCGCAAGTTGGTCTTTCACCATGGCGGCGTAGCCGTTGCCGTCGCTGCTGGCAGGCAGGACGATGACTTGGGTCGGCGAGAGCCAGGGCGGGAGCGCGCCGTTGTGCACCTCGAGGAGGTGGGCGACCATGCGTTCCATGGTCGAGATGATTGACCGATGGACGATGACCGGCCGATGGCGCTGATCGTCCTGTTCGTATCGCAGCCCGAACCGCTCGGGGAGTAGGAGATCGAGCTGGACGGTGGACAGCGTCTCCTCGCGGCCCTGCGGGTCGCTGACTTGCAGGTCGATCTTCGGACCGTAGAACGCGGCTTCGCCCTCGGCCTCGAAGAAGGGAAGTTCCGCGCACTCCAGAGCCTGCCGGAGCATTGCCTCGCTCTGCTGCCAGAGTGCGGGGTCTGAGGCGTACTTAGGTCCTTTGCCACCGCGCGAAAGCCGCAGGCGCGGTGCCGGTATGTGCAGCGCGCGGTAGGCCTCTTGGACCATCGCGAGGATGGTTTTGATCTCGTCGACGACATTCTCCGCCGAGCAGAACACATGGCCGTCGTTCAGGGTCATCTGCCGCACCCGGCTCAGGCCACCCACGACGCCGGAGCGCTCGTAGCGAAACATCGAGCCGACCTCGGCGAGCCGGAGCGGCAGGTCGCGCCAGTTGCGGGGCTGCTGGTCATAGATCAGGATGTGGTGCGGGCAGAGCATCGGCCGGAGCACCAACTGCTCACTCCCGAGCGGCATAGGTGGATACATCTCCTCACGGAAGTGCTCCCAGTGCCCGGAGCGCTCGTAGAGGTCGCGTTTGGCCATGACCGGAGTGTTGACGTGGTGATAGCCGTTGCGCCGCTCCAGGTCGATGATGAAGTTCTCGAGTTCTCGGCGGATGCTCGCGCCGGCGGGCAACCAGAACGGGAGGCCGGAGCCGCACTGCTCCTCGGTGGCGAAGATGTTCAGCTCTCGGCCGATACGCCGGTGATCTGCAAGGCGGTTCATCGCGTCTCCTTTCGAACGGCCAGCGGCCGCCGGGAAGACACGATCCGCCGCCCGGGGCCGTTGGCCCGGGCGGGTGAGCGTGCTGTCGCTACGCCTCCACGCCGGGCAAACCCGGCGTCGTCGTGAACACACTGAACTGACGAGGCATCAGCACGGCCACACCGTATCGCGGAAACGGAATCGACGCAAACTCTGAAACCCCGGATCCGGTCTCGCGTGGAACCGTCGCGAGACCTGACGTGAAGTGCCTCACGCACGCGCACTTCACCCTTCCACACCTGGGCCCTTGACAACGCGCAGCCCTTCCTGGATGACACAGGGGGTCTAAACGCAGCAAGCGGCGAAACGCCGCTCCATGCCGTTCGCTGAGGATCGGCATTCGAGATGGCTTCCCCCGCCGACTCAGTTGGGAAGCGGGACGGAAGTCCAGGCGTGGGGGCGGACGCCCGCGTACTCTGAGCCGATGTCCGTTCAGATGGCCGAGTGCTCGGGGCTCGATGACGTGAAAGCCGAGCTGGTAGCGCGCGAGCCCATCTTTCACAAGCCCGAACTCGGAACGACGCGGGAGGGGTATCTGGCCCAGACCGCCGAGGATTTCTGGGAGGTCGGCGCGTCAGGCCGTATCTACGACCGCGACGGCGTGGTGGAAGGACTCGTCCGGCGCGGCAAGGTTCCTGGCGATGAGCACTGGGTCGTCAGTGACGCGCAGTGTCGCCAGCTCGGGCCCGACAACTACGCGCTGACCTACCGGCTCGACCAGGCGGGGCGCTTGACGCGACGCCTAACGCTTTGGCGTCGCGACCCCGATGGCTGGAAGATTCTCTATCACCAGGGAACCATCATTCAGGAGTCCTGAACCCGTGGACGCGAGTCGGCTTGCACAGACGCTGGGGCAGCTTGATGAGCTGGTCGTCGACGCGGCCCGCCGGCCGCCCAGTCGTGGTCTCACATCTCGCTGCTCACTGGCCGGCGAGCCGCCGGGCGCGTAGTACCTCTCCAGCAGCCAACCCGCCATATTCGCTCAGGGTTGGTCCACGGACGCGCCCAAACGCCGTCCGCTCAGGGGACCATCTGAGACCGTCAAAGATGGCCGGCGCCCCCGCCGCGCCGACCGTCCCCGGACCCTCGGATGGCGATCGGCTATCGGCCAGCATTTTGCTCGGTTCGGCGACCGGTTTCGTGCGCGTTGCCGAGGTATCCCGTGGCCCGCCATGCCCACGGAAGTAGGCTCGCGAGCGGATGGTGGAGCCGTGCTTACGGCTGCTCCAAGGACTTGATGCTGATCGCTTCGAGGCTCCACGGATAGACGTAAGTCGCAACAAGCAGCGTGTCGCCGTCGGGCTCGAGCGCCATGTCGCGCGGAAAGATCCCGGAGGGAACTGTGCCCAGCATGGCTGGTTGATGCGCGAGCGCTGCTTTAGCGCTCACAACCATCAGGTCCGCCCCCGCCCCCGCGACGTGGAATCGGTCGGAATTGCCCACGACGATCAGTGCGCCGCGAGCCACCACGGCTAACCCAACTGGGGCTTCTCCGACGGGAATCGCTGCGAGCAGCGCGTGTGCGTGCCTGATGAGGGCGCGCGTGGAGAATGCGAGCAGCGCGTCGCTGCCGCGAGCGGTCATCCATGCGATGCTCCCGTTGGGCGACAGTGCGACGCGCACCGGTGAGCATCCAGCCGGAACGGACGCTCGCACGGCGTGTTTCGGCGATTTCTCTGCGGCGAGCACGTCGATGACACTGAGCGTGCCTTGAGGCCAAGTGTTGGGGGAGAGCTCACTGGTCGCATACAGCCGCCGGCCATCTGGGGAAACCGCGAGGCCGACAGGTGCGATCCCTAACGGGATGACACCCACGTAGCTCGAGACGCGAAAATGCTCCGCCAACGCCTCGCCAAGATCGTAGACCGCAACTTGGTTGCGGTCTTCGAGCGACACGAATACATAATTCCCATCGCGTGATGTCGCGACCTCAATGGCGCCGCCGCCCTTATCGAGTTGTCCGGGCTCGGTGAGGGTGCCGAGCACTGGCGAGCGCTCGCCGCGCTCGGCTCTGGTCACGCTGACGACCCACACGCCATTCATGATGTCGGCGATCAGGAGATACCGGCCCTCTGGAGTGAGGGTCATGCCGAGCGGTTGACCGTACGGTAGGCGAATCGACCGAACGATGCGAGGCTTGAGACTGTCGTCACGCAACACGAGCAGCTTGCGGCCGAGTTCGTCAACGAATGCCCAATGACCAACCCGGGTGGCGGCCACCCCGAACGGTGGATGGGAAACCTGGAGGAAGGCCGTGCGGGCGGAGGCGATCGGAGAAGCTTCAGCGACCGCGCTACTACAACCAACCGCAGCGTCCTGAAGGCCGGCCGATCCGGCGCGCGGCGGGCCGACCGACAGGCCGTCCCGGGCGTACAGCGAGCCCGTCGAAAACCACCCGCCGTCTGCGGCCTCCCGGAACCCCAGCCGGAGCATCGTCGGCGGATGCGGCCGCCCAGAGATAGATCCGTTCGCGACGGTCGCCATCATCAACCCACCGATCGCCGCCGTGATGCCGAGCATCGTTGCCAGCACTCGCCAACCGTTCCGGAACATCACACCTCGCAATGCCGACGTCCGGCCCACGACACCGACAACGATCAGCGCGTAGAGAAGTTGCGTCCCGTGCGGGCCTGGCGCAGGCATCCCTGGAGCCTGCCGCTGAGCCCAGCGTAGCCGCCAGCGGCGATCGCGGCGAGAAGAACTTCGAGCCCCACGCCCGCCAGGTTGCGGCGCGAGGAGGCGCGCCAACCCCGGCGGGCGCGCTACTGATGTGCGACTCGGCTGGCGGCGCGCGCGAGCGTCTGGCGATAGTCAGCCGGAGGCTGTCGCGAGCTCGCTCTCGAGCGCCGCGGCTGGCGACGGCCGCCTCCAGCTCGGAGCGCAGGCGCCCTGGTCGCAGACGGCCGAGGAGCAAGATGAGCGGGCCGAGGGGCCGCCACCCGCGAGCCAACCAGCTCACACTCCGTTCGGGGACTCAACCGGCCACGGCAACACGCTCGTGATACCGGTGCCGCGGCGAAAGCGATCTCGGCCCACGCGTCGGTGCGCCCTCCATTCGCCAGACGGAGGTCGATCCCGCAGGGCGCCGTGTTCACTGAGCGTTCGCCAATTGCGACGGCTTTGCGCTGACGCCCGGTCCGGTTGGCCACTGCTGGCTCGTTCGCTTACCGATCGCTGTTTGGACGGGTCGCGGCTCCTGTCGAGACGTGCTTTCCGCGCGCCAAGGCGACACGCCCGATGGTTGGGGGCGTCGCCCGGCATGGAAGCGATGCTGGACGCGCCGATGGCGAACGACAGGCGTATCCGGCGCGGCCTACTGGGCGAACTCAGAACGGAAAGTGCCGCAGGCTTTCTTCGGTGTGTCGCGTGAGGGGCGCCGCGCTGAGGGATGATCCGTCGGTGGAGGTCGGAGTCGCCTATCTGGAGATTGCGCTGCGGCTGCGCAAGCTCGCGCCGTGGCTGGTCGAGGACTACCACGGCCCGAGCGACCTTGCCGCGGCCGTTGACGCGGCGCCGTCTGAAGGGCCAGTCGAGCTCGCGGAGCATGTCCGCGCGGTCCGGCGGACGCTCGACGGCGCAGGCTTGGACGAGGACCGCCGGGCGTGGTTTGATGCTCAGCTTGCGGCGCTGGAGACGGTGTTGGCTGTGCTGGCGGGCGAGCGATTCGGCTACCGGGAGCTCGTGGAGCGCTGCCATGGGGTCTCGCCGACGTTCGTGCCGGAGTCGGTCTTTGCCGCTGCCCATGCGCAGCTCGCGGAGGTTCTCCCCGGCCGTGGTGATGTCCGCACGCGCTACCAGCGTTGGGCGGTTGGCCAACAGGTGCAGCCAGAGCGACTACTAGCTGGCCTGCACGCGCTGAGCGAGGAGCTCAGACGCCGAACCGATGAGCTGCTCGGGCTGCCCGAAGGGGAGAGCGTCACTTTCGAGCTCGTGCGCGATCAGCCGTGGGCCGGTTACGCCGAGTACCTCGGCGACCTGCGCACCCACGTCCGTATCAACACCGACCTTCCGATCACCTCAACGTTTCTGCTCGAGCTGGCAAGCCACGAGGCGTACCCCGGACATCACACAGAGTCGGTCTGCAAGGACGCCCCACTGTTCCGGAGCGGACACGTCGAGCTGGGTGTGTATCTGTACCCGACTCCTCAAGCGCTCCTCAGCGAAGGCATCGCCGAGGTCGCGCTGGAAGCGCTACTGGGTCAGCACGTCGACGAGATCGCGGTCCAATGCCTGCGGCCCCTCGGAATCCCCTACGACACCGACGTCGCGGCCGTCCTCCGCCAGGCTGAGAAGACACTCATGCCGATTACGGCCAACATCGCGATGCTGCTCGACGACGGCAGCACGTTCGACGAGGTCTCCGCCTACGCACACCGCTGGATGATCCACAGCGACGCGTGGGTCAGCGAGACCCTCTCGGCGCTGGTCAGCCGCCGCTGGCCGCCCTTGGAGTCCTGCTATCCCGAAGGACTTGCACTCTGCCGGACCTATATCGCCGGTGACCCGGCGCGCTTTTCCCGCCTGCTGCACGAACAGTTGCCCACGATCGACCTCATCACCCCACCCGCGGGCGACGCTTCGAACTCGACGCCCCCAAGTCAGGCCCCAAGCCGTAATCGATCGGCGACTTCGGACGCTCGACGAGGAAGAACGTAACCTGAGAAGTCTCGGGCAGAGGTCCGATCCCAACCACACCAACGTTGACGAAAGACGACTACGGATCCCAAGGGGGTCGCGTTGGCGGGAAATGCGGGCCTCGGCTTCCGCCGGGTCAAGTCACCCGCAGCTCGCCCTCGGCGAGCCGTGACGAGCGCACGCACGCGCCGTGTCGCTGGCGGGAAGGCGTTGTCTCGGCGCGCCGCTCGTCGGCGTCGTTTTCACCGGAAATCGGCGTCTCGAGACCTGGGCCTGCGTGCGGAGTTAGGGACACGACCGCCGGCAGGGTGTCGTGCGGGTCAGCGACGGACGGTGAATGTGGCTGTGCCGAACGGCGCTGGGCGGTGTCGCAGGCTGCCTGCGCGGCCTAGGTCCCCCACCGCGACGCTGATGCGGTAAGTACCCGGGCACCAGGCCTCGCCGCCGGAGGCGCCGTTCAGGGACTCGCCGTAGATTTGCCCCCGGACGTCGTTAGCGCCGCCGCCGATCCCTCCGAGCGCACTCGCGTTGTAGCACCGCGGTCCGCTTGGACCGGAGATGGTGAAGTCGTAGTCGGCGTCGGTGAGCAATAGTCGCCAGCGGACTTGGAAGTTGGTGTGTACGGTGCCAGTTCGCGGCGTTACCCAGACTCGGTTGGCGATGGCTGGATTGCGCTCCGCGGCGCGCGATAGCGGCGTCTCGGGCGCGGGTTGGATGGTTGGGATGACCTGTCCGGCTCCGGCGAGGTTGCCGATCGTGCGGATGGCATGCCCGTTTGCGGCATACCAGATCATCGGCGGTCGGCTATCGCAGCATTCCCGGTTGATCTGGATTGCGGCGACGTTGTGCTGGACGGCGACTGGGACGCGGAGAGCGTGTCTGTAGATCGGGCCACCTGGGTTTGAGCTGATCGACGGCTGGCGCGGTAGGACGAAGACGACTTTCGCGACCTCGTCCGGGACCACCGCCACGAGTCTGACGGCCGTCGACCCGCCGGCGAAGTTGCGCCCCGCGGGCTGCATCCACAGCAGCCCTTGAGATTCGATCTCCGCTGCCGCTGCGCCGCCAACGGAAGCGGCGCAACCAGAGCCGCAACTCCAGGGGGTCACAACCGCAAGGGTCTCTTTACCCATCTGCGCCCGTAGTGCGATCGCGGCGGGATCGTTGGGCTTGAGCGTGCGTGGTATCGGTCGAATCGGGCCTGGCTTGAATGCCACGAGGTAGAGCTTCCTACCCCACGGGGTCACGGTCGCCAACCGCACGAGCGGACGATCGACGGGGCCCGACCACGGGGAGCGCAGGAATGACTGCAACGGCAGTGAGCGATCAGCGGGCGTCTGCGGGCGGCGCAGGACGCCGAGGATGTCGACCAATCCTCGGGCCGGCCGGTCCGCTGACGATGGGACAGGTGTCGGCTGTCGATGGCCCTCCATCAGGAATACCGCGGCGACCGCGATCACGACCAGAAAGCTGACAGCGACGGCCGGACTGCCAACGAGGCGATGAAAGCGCCGGCGCACGGGCCGGTGGTCGCCGTTCGCGCGCGAATCTACCGGAGCGTGTGCGGCTTGGTGCTTGCGCACGACCTCACGCAGCTGCTGCTCAAAGCCAGGCATCAACAGAGTCATGCACCCTCCTTCAGTCGCGCGCGTAACGTCGCTAGCCCCCGACTGACGCGCTTGCGCACCACGCTCTCCGAGCAGTTCAGTTCGACGGCGATCTCCTCATAGCCGCGCTCATCAACGATCCGAGCCGTCACCGCATGGCGCTGGCTGGCGGGAAGGCGCCCGAGTAACCCAAGCGCGCGATCGTCGGCTCCGGCAGCTTCGATCCGCTCGATCAATTGGTCATCCAGAGCCAATACCGGGAATCCCAGCCGCCGGCGGGCACGGTCCTCAACCCGCCCTCGCGCCCGGCTGCGAGCCAACACATTACGGGCGATTCCGAAGAGCCACGCCGCCACCGTGCCGAGCGCCGGATCGAACCGCCCCGCCGACCCAAGCGCCTCCGCGAACACCTCGGCGGTCAGATCAGCAGCGAGCTCGCCGCGCCCGACTGCGCGCACGAAGAAGCCGGCGACTGGCCGCTCGTAGCGGGCGTACAAGGCCGCGAACGCGCTCTCATCCTCAAACGCGGCGGCCAGTAACGCCTCGTCCGTCCGTCGGTCGTCTAAGCCCATCTCACACCAGTTCAGCATTCGCACGGATTTGTGACCTTCGTCTGCCGCTGGAAGACAGCGTCCCGTCCAAGCCCCAGTCCATCGTCGTCGAAGAGACCGCGACGCAGAGCAACGTCGTGTGCGCGCTAACCGCCCAAATCAACGAGCTCAAACAGCGCCACCGCGCCGAGACCGAAGCAGCTGCAGGCCGCGCTCGCCGCCGCACACGGTGTGCTGCTTTTTTGGATGCGTGAGACGACGGTGGTTCGCGATCTCGCCG
>Ga0335074_10007037_pt1 | contig 15588 bp, 11 predicted proteins | sample Lox_Sample_23_FD_206715 | JGI IMG/M metagenome (GOLD analysis project Ga0335074, IMG submission 206715) | Soil microbial communities from Loxahatchee National Wildlife Refuge, Florida, United States - Lox_Sample_2.3 | ecosystem: Environmental > Terrestrial > Soil > Wetlands | place: USA... | reverse complement strand
CGTCGACGACGCAATTGTTGTGCTGGAGAATGTATCACGCCACATCGAGGCAGGCATGCCGCGCGCCCAGGCCATCCTTCAGGGCGCGCGCGAGGTGGGCTTCACCGTAATTTCCATGAGTCTTTCGTTGATCGCGGTGTTCCTGCCAATTCTTTTGATGGGCGGAATCGTCGGACGGTTCTTTTTCGAATTCGCGATGACGCTTTCCATAGCGATCCTCGTTTCCTTGGTCGTTTCGCTGACCACCACGCCCATGCTGTGCCGCTACCTGCCGCGTCACGACGAGGCGGAACGGCGCCAGGGCCGGATACTCTGGATGGCCGAAGCCGTCTTCGACGGAATGCGGCGCATCTACGAGCGGGCGCTGACCTGGTCTCTGCGCAATCCCGGCACGGTGATGTTCGTGCTCGCAGTCACGATCATTCTGAACTTCTATCTGTTCGTCATCATACCGAAAGGCTTTCTTCCCGACGAAGACACCGGCGAGATGTTCGGCAAGATCGTTGCCGATCAGAGCATTTCCTTCCAGCTCATGGAGAAGAAATTCGACGAGTTCGTCACGACGATTGCCCACGATCCCGCCGTTCAGAACGTGACCGGCTTTACCGGTGGAGGCAGCGGCGGCGGTCCGGGCGGCAGCGCCGTCAATTCGGGCAGCGTATTCGTGCAGCTGAAGCCGGCCAGCGAGCGCAATGTGACAACGGATCAGGCCGTGGCCCGGCTGAGCAAAAAGCTCAACCGTCTGGCGGGTGCGGATCTGCGTCTTCAGAATGCGGGGAGCTTCCGCGTTGGTGGCCGTCAGGGCGCTGGTCAATATCAATACACGCTGGAAGCGGATACGCTGGACGAGTTGCGCCAGTGGCTACCGCGGATCACCGAGGCGCTTCAGGGCGCTCCTGAACTATCGGACGTGAATTCCGACGAGGATCCTGCAGCGCTGGAAGCCAATCTGATCATCGACAGGGCGACCGCAGCACGGCTGGGTCTGACAACCTCGCAGATCGACAACACACTTTACGACGCCTTTGGCCAGCGTCAGGTCTCGACAATCTATAACGACCTCAACCAGTATCAGGTCGTGATGGGAGTTGCGCCCGAATTCTGGCAAAACCCCGCATCGCTCAACGATATCTATGTCAGCACATCTGCGGGTACGGCCACTGGTACGCAAGCGAGCGGGCCGGTTTCAGGTACCGTCGTGCTCGACACGGCGACAGCGCCGACTGCGGCGCAGATCGCTTCAGATGTCGTGCGGAACCAGGCTTTGAACGCCCTGGCGAACAGCGGCCGCGGCACGGCCTCAACCGGCGCCGCTGTGAGCACCGCGCAGGAAACCATGGTACCGCTTTCGGCCTTCAGCCATTTCAGCCGCGGCAACACGCCCCTGTCCGTCAATCATCAGGGACCATTCGTCGCCACCACATTCTCCTTCAACCTCCCCGAACATGGGTCTCTGCAGAACGCGGTTGCAGCGATCCAGCGTACCATTCTGCAACTTCACGTTCCGGCGTCCATTCATGGCGGCTTCGCCGGAAACGCGCTCGTCTACCAGAATTCGTTGAGCGACGAACCGCTTCTCATCCTGGCAGCGATCTGCGCGGTCTATATCGTTCTGGGAATTCTCTATGAGAGCTATGTTCATCCACTGACGATCCTTTCCACCTTGCCGTCGGCCGGGGTGGGCGCGCTGTTGGCGCTTCTCATAACAGGAACCGAATTCACGCTGATGGCGCTCATCGGCGTTCTCCTGCTTATCGGCATCGTCAAGAAGAACGCGATCATGATGATCGACTTTGCGTTGGAAGCAGAACGCAACGAGGGACTTTCCTCGCGCGATGCTATCCACAAGGCCTGCCTGATGCGGTTCAGGCCGATCATGATGACGACATTCGCGGCCATTCTTGGCTCGTTGCCGCTCGCACTGGGCATGGGCTCGGGATTCAGCCGGTCACTTGGCATATCCATCGTGGGCGGCTTGATGGTCAGCCAGCTGCTCACGCTGTTCACGACACCGATCGTATATCTGTATCTGGACAGGTTCCGCCTGCGCTGCCGGAGAGCTTGGCAGCGTTGGACCGGCGGTGTCGCGCAAGATTCGAGGGCGCAGCCTGAAGCAGCAGGCTGACGCCTCGGATCAATCCTTCGGTATCGACGTCTCCGCTAACCCGAGTGCGCGTCTAAAGCCTTCATTAGCGATGGCATCAGGATCGAATTGCACCCGGCCAGAACTAGGCCCACCATCGGGCCAAGGCCGAGGAATCCCCCGGTGAGGGAGTTGATGGATGTTGCGGACAGAAAGCGCGGGGCTTTGTGTTGGCGCCGTTCTCTGGGCGATCGTCGTTTCGGGCGGCGCAAACGCGTCAATGGGCTCTCTGGCGCCGCGCAGCCCCGGAACATCGGCGACTGCCCGGCAGGAATGGGTCGCTGATCCGCGCACGAACTGCCGCGCGCTCGATGCCGATTTTGATCCGGGCGACAGCATCCGATGGCAGGGCATCTGCGTAGCAGGCATGGTCAGCGGTCCGGGCACGCTGTCTTTTCTGAATAACGGGCGCGTTCTTGAAACAATTGCCGGCACCTTCGGCGAGGGCGCCCTGTTGCCTGGGCGTGTCTCGGCAGTCTGGTCTGACGGTTCGAAATATGAGGGTGGGCAATCCGGCGGGCAGTTCGAAGGGATGGGCAATTTCCTGTCCGCGACGGGCGATAAAATCGACGGCGAGTGGAAAGGCGGCGCGCTCAGCGGCAAAGCAACGGTCGTCTGGTCGAATGGGGATCGCTACGACGGCGACTGGAAGGATGGAAAATCCGACGGAGAGGGAACCGAGGTCTGGGCGAACGGCGACCGCTTCGAAGGCCTCTGGAAAGACGGAGCCCCAGTGAGGCAGAACGGGACTGCGCAGAACGGCGCTTCGAATACGTCTGTGGTTGCCATGTCGCCAGCAGCGCCTGTCGTGCCTGCAAGTCGCTTGCCGGGCGCGGATGGATCACTCGCTGCGCCGCAAGTCCTGCCGGTGGCGGCGACGCCGCAAGATGCCCCCATACAGGGCATAACAACAGCGGTACCCCTGCATGATCTCGTTGGAAAGACGCTCATCGCCGTAGACGGATCGACCATTGATCTCGGACAGAGCGAAGGCGGGCTGACGCGCGTGGTGATACTGCCGAGCGGCGTCACGCAACAAACCTCCTTCGCCTTCATGAACGACCGGATTGGCACGGTATCGAGCGAAACCTCGGCCATTGGCCTGTTTCGCGTCAATGGTGATGAAATCGATACAAATTACGTCGACGGAAAGACCGAAGTAATGAAGCCCGTTGCCGCGGGGGGACTGTTGCTGACCTCGCGCAGTCCCGACGGGAGTTCCGCGTGCACGGCCTGGTACCCCGAAGGCCATGTATTCAGCCAGGACGAAAAAAAAGCGGCGGTCGAGGAATATGCTAGCCGGCTGGGCATCAACGAATCGTCACCGCCGAAAAAGCACCGGGCGGCGCGTGCGGATGCACCGACATGCGGCGGCGGATTCGTGACGAGCATTGCCGCTGCCGGCTCACCAACTCCTTTGGCGCCGTCGGCTCGATCGGTGCCAACCGAGAAAGCCGCACCTGGCAACGGCACCCCTCCCGATGGGTTGCAAGCCATTCCCGTAAAGGATTCCACGGTTCACCTGATCGACGCGCCCTATGAACCTGCAACCGCACCGAAGGCCTTTCAAGACATCAAATTCGGCAGCGACGCGACGATTCCGCAGGCTCCCTTGCCGGCACAGACTGCTCCATCCCCTGGCGCTCACCCATTATCCAATGCCTCGCAATGTCTGAGCGTCACAAGCGATGGCAATTATTGGGGTTTTCAGAACCGGTGCGCCATGGCCGTTCAGTTTGCCTATTGCGAAATGAGCGACGCAAACCCGCTCACATCGTGCCATCGCACCAGCGTCTCGGGCAGTGTCGCCGCCAACGGCTTCAGTGCGCTGATCAATGACACAAGTCTCTCGGAGCAGGGCATCAAGCATGAATTCCGCTGGATGGCGTGCGACGGGGGCGCGGGGGAAGTGGTCCCGCATCTCGACAGTGTGGATCCACCCTCCGGACGTTGCCTGCGCGCTGTCCCCGCCAGCAGCGGAGCTAACCCGAACCCGGCAGGCTCGTGAAAAGCGTGAGCGTCGCGGCAGGCGTTTCCTCTTCAGGGTGAACCGTGCCGGTTACGAGCCGCAACATCGTCATGTTCGACGCAAAAAGCAGTTCGGCGTTGACGACATCGGTTTTGATCAGGGTCATTTGATCCTTGGTCTGAAGCAGGACCTTGCGGTCGATAACTCCGAACCGCGCACGCTTTTCGTCGCTATTCACAGCCGCCTGTGTCTGCTGCTCCGCCACGACGCCGTCCTTCCATTCGGCGAGCGCCGAACGCAGATTGCGCACGCAATCCGTTATATCAACCTGGACCTGGGTCTCCAGCTGATGTAGCGCAATTTCGGCCTGCCGCTGATCCGACAGGGCTTCTGCGGCGTGTCCCTCCGCTGCATTATTTTCGAGACTCTGCGAATAGACCACAATGGCACGTGTGGGATCGATCTGGAGCGAGAGGATAGGCGACTCGGCATCTTCCGCACCGCGGCGCGCAGCGAGCGCTGCCGCAATGTTTTGCCGGTCGGCCTTGAGATCGGCGCGGTTGTTCAAAGCGATGTCGTCAAGCGCGGCATCGTTGAGACTTGCGACCGCTGCGTCGACCCCCGTCATGGCCGGAAGAGCGCCAGTGGGCGCCGGCAAGGTTCCGACTGCTTCGCCGCGCGTCGCCACGGCAAGATCCCGCCGGCAGGAACGAACAGCGTCCTCGTTCTGATCGAGCGTGATTTGCCGTGCCGCATTGGCTGCGTTGTAGCTCTGCGCAACCGAAGGTTCCACGAGCCCCCGCGCCGCCTGGCCTTTCAGCGAATCGGAATATTCCTCCCCGTCGCGCAGGGACTGCGCGGCAATTTGCGCGACCTCGTCCGCCGCCAGACAGCGCCAGTAAATCTGAATCATGTCGTGCACGGTGCGCGCGATCGCATAATCGCGCGAGAAACGCGTGCCGACCAGTGTGGCTTTGGCGGAAAGCTCGGCGGAGTCGGCGGCTTCCTCGCCCAGACCCTGCAGGAGGGGAATCCGCAGGCCCAGACTCGGGCGCAGCGCGGTCAGCCCAAAAGTCTGCGCACTCGTTGCGCCGCTTGTGCTCGGATACGCCGTCACGCCGGGCGCGACTTGAATGCCGTTTCGAAATTCGCGCCCGATGCTCAAGGAATAATAATAGGCGCTAAGAATATCCGTATCATTGGTGAGAATTCCTTTGCCGGGAACAACCGGGGAGTAGACCGAGCGTGGAACGTAAAGCTCCTGCCATCCTCCTTGGGCCTGGGCAGTCCAGTCAAAAGCTCCCGCAGCTTCCTGCACGTGCGTCGCCGCGGTCTTGACATTCTCGTCCTGGACGCGGATCGCGTCATTGTCGGTTCTCAATACGTCCCGGATTGAGTCGGTAAGAGTGATGGTGGGTACAGTTTCGGCGCGCCCGGATGGCGCGAAGGAAACCGCGGTCAGAAGCAGAAACAGCGCAATCGTGGCCTCCCCCGCCCCTCTGGCGCGAAACCGATACATTGATCGTAGAAGATTTGTAACGCCGCTCACAGCGGCGCGGCGATACGGCCATCGATCATGTTCATGACGCGATCGGCGGCCGAAAAGATGCGATTGTCATGCGTAACCATCAATATGGATGCGCCTCCAATTTCGACGAGTTGCCGGAGAAGCTTGATAACGAGGCTTGCCGTTTCGGCGTCAAGTGAAGCCGTGGGCTCGTCGGCGATGATGATGGGCGGTTCATTGATCAGCGCGCGTGCGATGGCAATGCGCTGCTTCTGGCCTGTCGACATCTGCCGCGGCTTCGAATCAAGGTATGCTTCCATCCCGAGCATGGCTAGAAGCGACACGGCGCGGCGCCGAACTTCGCTGCGCGGGGGGCGCCGGCCGGAGACTTCCATGGCGAGGGAGAGCGTCTGAAACGACGTCAGCGCATCGAACAGATTATGGTCCTGGAATATGAAGCCGATCCGGCGCCGTATTTCCCGCTGGCCCGCGGCCCTCAATCCTGCCAGTTCCGTATCGAGCACGCGGATGCTCCCGGACTGCAACGAGCGCAGCGCGCCGATCAGCGTCATCAGCGTCGTCTTGCCTGCGCCGGATGGCCCCGTCAGTATTACGAACTCGCCACGTTCCAGTGTGAAATCCACGTCGAAGAGCACCTGCTTGCGCGCCGCGCCGGTATCGAAGGCATGGTCGACGTTGCGGGCGACGACGACGGGAGCGGCCCGTGCCGCCCCGGCAAGTGGAAACTGGAGGCTTCCCAGTTCGTTCACGGCAGCCTCAATAGAGCGCCGCGGGATCGGCGACAGCCACGCGCCGGATCGCGATGAGCCCGGCGGTCATGCACATCAGCACAGTGAAACAACCAACAATGACGCCCGAGGCCGGGCCGACGCCGATCGGGAGCATCGATTGTCCGGCGATGTAGCGATCGGCCAGCCAGGCAAATACCAAACCGGTTGAAAATCCGGCCACCGAAAGAACCATTGCCTGGCCCATGATGATCCGGCGCAGAAAATGATTGGAAAAACCCATGGCTTTAAGCGTGGCGAACTGGCGAAGATGATCTGTGATCTCATTATACAGAACCTGGTAGCAATTGATGGTTCCAATCACCAGGCCTGCCAGCATGCCGATCGCGAACAGAAGTCCCACCGGAGCCGTACGCAACGTATACAAAGTTTCCCGCCAAGCAGTCTCTTCAGGAGTAAGTACCGTCACATCGGGTGGAAGACTCTGAAGAATTCTTTGCCGCACTGCTTCTACCGACGCGCCGGGTTTCACGTGAACGAGCCCCATAATCGGCTTGGAGTCGGGCAGGCGCGCCAGCCAGTCGCCCTCGCTCATGAGGATATTACCGTCATTCACAATGTCCGCCCCAATACTGACATAGCCGTCTACCCTAAGCGGCACGGTATCGATCTGAATGTCATCACCGACTCCGAATTGGCCGAAAATTGGGCGGGACAGGCGATCGTACAGGAAACCATGCGATATTTTCAGCGCGTGCGAAATGGCCGCGGGATTATCCAGCTTGAACGGAATGTCATCCGGCGGAAAGGCGTAAAGAATGATGCGTCTGACGCGCTTGTCCGCGGGATTGCGTAGCCCGACGTGATCCTCGTAAAGCGGCGTCACGCGGGCAACGCCAGGGACGGCAGCAGCCTGCTCGAGCCGGACGAGGTCAATCTTGTCCCAGCGGTGAAGATTGACCCTGGCCATGTTCATGATCAGGAGATCACCGCGAACCAAATTGGCAATGAGTGCCTGGGCATCGAGCATTCCCAGAAGCAATCCCAGTTCGACAAAGACGATGACCACGCCCATGGCGACGCTGGCCGAGGCGATCAGCAGCCGAAGCCGGTTGTGGAGAAGCAGCCTCAGGCCGAGTCCGATTCTGGGCAGCATCAGTAAAGCGCCGCAGGATCGGCGCGCTGGACCCGCCCCAGCACGGCCGCGGCGGCGCAGACCGACGCGGCAAACGTGATTGCCAGCATTTTTCCCAGCAGCACAAAACCCACCGCCGTCTCCAGATGGGTGCGATATTGGATATACCAAAGCACGACACCGCCGATCATCAGCGCCGGCAGCAACCCGCCGAGACCAACAAGAACCGACTGGGTCACGCCGATTCCATAGACGAAGGCGGGGCTCGATCCCATCGCTTTCAGGACTGCATATTCCTTCATGCGGTTGGCGACCTCGGTCGACAACACCTGCACGATTATGACCGTTCCTACCAGGCAGGCGATCAGCATGCTGATATAGATCATGATGCCGACCGGCCTCACGGAAAGAAAATAGTCCCGCTCCTGCTGCAGGAGTTCGTCGCGCGTGAATACCAGCGTATGTTCCGGCACAATGGCTTCCAGATCGCGCTTGGCCTTCTGCGCAGAGACGCCCGGCCGCAGCTGAAACAGGGCGATGCTCACCTTGCTTGAATCCCGGTCCGTCAGGCGCGGGAAATCGGTGTTGCGGACGATCGCGCTTCCTTCGCCATAAAAGAACAAACCGAGCTTGAAATGCCCGGCGATCGTTTCAAACTCGTCTCCGATCTTGGCGCGAGTGCCGATGTCCAAGGGCCCGATATCCGGTTCGGAATAGGCATCCATCAGAAGCGAGTTGGATGAAAGAAGCGATGTCACGCCTTTGCTGATCACGGGGTCACGGACGAAGCTGCCGGGATCGTCGAGCCCGATGAGAAACAGGTAGGCCAGCTTCTTGGACGGCCACTGCATCCAGTGCACCACGTCCACGTTCAATCCGAATGCCCGGGATATGTCGCCGGTGGCACGCCCCTGATCGAGCACGACGCGGTCGATGGTTTCGAAATTCAGCAGAAACTGGTAGGTGTCGGGCACGGCTGCAAGATCGAAATTGAAATCGTCATAGAGCTGCGTGACTTTCGCCTTTGCAGCGTCAAGCACCGAAATCTGGAGCGTAAGCAGAAACAGCGCGACGGCCACGCCAGCCAGTGCCGCGACAAGCCTGAGCCGGTGCTGCAGCAGATTGGCACCCGCGATGATGATGCATGTCGCCCCCGGCAACATCCCGAAGGCGGAAGACAGCTCCGCACGCCGCTTCCTCGGGGAATCTGTGGCAAACCCCTCCGGCACTAACGTGCAATCTCTACTTCGACTTCCATGCCGACAACCTTGCTGGCAATGGAAGGATTATCGAGTTTGATACGGACATCGCCAAGCTGGGCCTTTGTATCAACTAGCCGGCCCACGTTCTCCACCGTACCCTTCAGCGGATGCGAAAATGCGCTGCTCTTGATCGTTGCACGCAGGCCCGGCCGCAGCTTCAGGAGATCCCCCTGAAATGCCTGACAGATAACGTACATGGTGCGGATATCGCCCATCTCTATGGCAGAAGCGCCTGTAAGATTTTCCCCGACATGCTGATCGATCTTGAGGATCATGCCGTCGATGGGTGCGGTGACGCGATAAAGCGCAAGCTTCTGCTGTTCGATCTGCAGTCGCTTCACCGCGCTCGTAATATTCGCCGAATTGTCCGCGCGGACCTGGTTTTCTTTCTCGCGGTCGAGCTCAAGCTGCAGGCGCGCCTCTTTCGCCGCCTGCTCCATGTCGGCGATCTGCTTTTCGGATGTCGCATCCGGACCAAGCGCCCGATAATTTTCGGCGTCGCTGACGGAACGCTGCAATCGCTCCTCGTCGATGGTAACCGCCTCCTCCGCGGCCGCCAGATTCTGCGCGGCATCCTTTCTGGCCTGGATCAGCGCCAGCTCTTGTATCCTTGTGTTCGCGCGTTGCTCGCTGTCGTCGAGTGTCATCAGCAGATCTCCGCGCTTGACCATCTGATCAGGATGCACCGGAATCGAAAGGATCCGCGCGCCTTGAACCCCGTTCAGAAGCACCACTCCGCCGTTCGGTTCGATCTGTCCCGTCCCGCCAATGTCGTCGGCCCAGGAAATGGAGGCAGACAAGGCCAGGGCCACCGACAAAACGCCAACCGTTCTCATGAGAAATATCGCAGTTTCCCTGCTCGCTGCGCCCGGAGCCACGGGGAGATGGCGGCACCAGAGCCCAAATCCGACAATGCCAATCTAACCCGAAACCGCGCCTCGCGCGCCAGCCCGAATTGCCCCTGCCCCACAAATCAAATAAGGGTAGCGATCAGGGCAGTACGCCGCCATTCTGAACCGGAGATTGCTCTTTCATGACCATCGGCAACATGATTTCCGGTTCGGAGCGGTCAGCCCTGTCCGCCTCGCCGCGCCTCTTCCGCAATCCGCTGCTCGACAGACTTTCCCGTGTGCATCACCTGCTCCCGGCTGTGCTCTATCTGCCGATCGTGTTTTTGCTGCTTTATGCCGCGGGTAGAGCAGTTTCCCCTGAAGGTGCAGTAGCCGGATTTCTGGGGGGCTATGTCCTGTGGACCCTCGTCGAATATTTCGGCCACCGCTTTCTGTTTCACCATCGCTTCACGACGCCCCTGGGCCGGCGGGCGCAATTCCTGATGCATGGCGTCCACCACGACCACCCCAACGATCCCCTGCGGCTGGTCATGCCGCCGCTTATGAGCGTGCCGATCATGCTGGCGGCCTGGGCGGTGCTGCGCGCCGTTTTCGGCCCGACGGTATGCCTCCCCGTCCTTGCCGGATTCGTTGCGGGCTATCTTGCCTATGACATGCTGCATTATCACCTGCATCACCGGCAACCGAAGACCCGCATCGGTCGGTTTCTCCGCCTCCGCCACATGCATCACCATTTTCACGACGAAACATCATCCTTCGGCGTCAGCGCTCCGTGGTGGGATTACGTTTTCGGGTCGCAATCGCGGATTTCGAAATCGTGAAAGGATCCGTCTGTTGAGATGACGGCCATTCCATCTGCTGCACCGGGGCTAACAGTGTCCGGTCAGAGGATCCGGCATTCGGCGTCATTTGCTTGCGGCAACCGCCTTCCGCTGCTGTTTGCAGCTTTTCTGATATGCATCGGCGGCCTGAACGCCCTTTACCCTCTTCCGAAAATGCAATGGACATTCGTTCTTCCGCGACGCCTTTCCCTAGCGGAGACATTGCGCAAATCGATTTCGAGCTGCCCGACGCCGCCCCCCCGAACCGTTTGAGGCTTAATTCCGATCCACGACTTCTGGGGCTGCACATCTCCCGGATCGACATTCTTCCGGAAGAAATGTTATGAAAATCAGGCGTCTCCGTCAGCCGGCAGCCATCAGCAGACGGTAGACCATGGAGTGACAATGCCGTCGCAAATCGGCCATTTCCTGGCCTTCTTTCCCCTCTCCATCCTCGTTTGGGCCGGTCATATGATCGTTTTCCATGGGCTGGGGCTCGGCTTCGAATTGTGTGACCGCAAAGGCTGGCTGCGCAGGTACAAATTGCGCGACCGGGAGCGATTCGCTTACACTGATTTTCTGCCACGCGTGCTGGTCAATCAGACCCTTGTTCTGTTGCCGGCCATGTGGCTGTGCGAGAGGCTCGGCCTCGCCTTCACGGGTCCGAAAGATATCGACTGGGCCTGGGCTGTCGCAGCCATCGTGCTGATGACCGTCGGCCACGACATCGTGCAGTACGCGGCCCACCGCTTCCTGCTGCACAATGCGCGCTTCCGCTGGCTGGGCCACGCCCTGCACCATTCGACGGGCGCGTCGAAGAGCATAACAGCCTGCTACATGTCGGCGCCGGATTTTTTTCTGACGATTGTCTGTCCCTATCTCGTTCCCCTGATTCTCATCGGCGGCGGGACGGCCGACCTTGGATTCCAGCTGCTCGTCGCGAGCCTCGGTGCCGTAGGCGGCCTTTACGAGCATTCGGGCTATGATTTTGCGGTGGGAATCCGGCAGTCCGCTGCCGCAGGGCGAGCGTCGCTTCTGCGCCTCCTTCCGCCGTCCCTGGTATCGAGTCACGCTCACGGTGAACATCATCGCCGCTCGCGGGTGAGCTTCAGCGACGGCTTCGGCAGCCCCGGCCTGTGCGACACGATCTTTCGCACCAGATGGGACCTGCGCTAATCCGTCTGCAAATCTACAAATCAAAGCGCATCTGCAACGGTTCCGCTGGTACGGCGGAATCGAATGCTGAGAGCGCGACTCCCACCAGACGAATTCCGATCGCCGTCGGCAGGACGCTGCGCAGCAAATCCCTGCTGATGTTTCGTAACGTGTTCCTGTCCCGCACCGGCGCGCCTACAGTCCGGCTGCGGGTGATCTGACGGAAATCGGCGTACTTGATCTTCACCGTGACGGTGCGGCCGAAGCCACCCGTTTTCTCGCACCAGTCCCAGACCTCGTCGGCCATTCCCCGCACTGCGGCCTCGATCGCTTCGGAGTCGGTGAGATCGCTGGAAAACGTGGTCTCCGAGCCGGAAGATTTGCGCGGCCGGTCGGGCGCGACAGTCCGGTTGTCGTCACCCCGGGCAATGGCGAAATACCATGACCCGGACCTGCCGAAATGGCGCACCAGGAATTCCAAGGTCTGCCGCTTGAGATCCGCGCCCGTGAAAATTCCCAGCCTGTTCATTTTGCTTGCCGTGACCGGTCCGACACCGTGGAATTTGTGAACGGGGAGCGCTTCAATGAAAGACGGGCCCGCACGCGGCGTGATCACATATTGCCCGTTCGGCTTTCTGTGATCGGAGGCGAGCTTCGCAAGAAATTTGTTGTAGGAAATGCCGGCCGAGGCCGTCAGCTTTGTTTGCGCGAAGATGCGGGCCCGGATCTCCGTGGCGGTGGCAGAGGCCGAAGGCAGGCCGCGGAGATTCCCTGTTACGTCCAGATAGGCTTCGTCGAGCGAAAGCGGCTCGACGAGCGGCGTGTACTCGGCAAAGATTGCACGGATCTCATTTGAAACCGCGCGATAGACCTCGAAGCGGGGCGGCACGAAAACAAGGTCGGGGCATTTGCGCAGCGCGGTCGTCGAGGGCATGGCGGAGCGCACGCCGAAGGTGCGGGCCTCATAGCTCGCCGCCGCGACCACGCCGCGCCTCGCACCATGCCCGACTGCAACGGCGCGTCCGCGCAAGGCGGGGTTGTCGCGCTGTTCCACCGACGCATAGAAGGCGTCCATGTCGATGTGAATGATTTTCCGGCACACGCTCACGGCGGCAGTTTACACGCAATGACAGGCGCCTTCAGGCCGCGTGAACGAAGAGACCGACCGTGAGAGCTGCGCCGAGGATGATTACCGCGATCCGGAGCAAGCGATCGTTCACCTGCTGCAGAAGTAATCCGCCGGCGACACCTCCGCCGATCGCGCCTGCCGCACACACAGCCGCCTGAAGCCACCCGACATCCGGCGAGAAGGCAAAGATGACGACGGCCGATGCGTTCATGATCCCGGCCAATACGTTCTTCGTGGCGCCGGCCGTGCGGATGACAAGACCCGCCGCGGTCAGGGCCGCAAGCATGAGAAAGCCGATGCCGCCGCCGAAATAGCCGCCATAGATCGAGATCAGGAATTGCGCGATCGCGACACCGAAACGGCTGAGCCTGGCTGTGGCGTCCGTTTTCTTTCCGAAACTGCCCCACGCGAATACCGCCGTCGCAAACAACACCAGCCAGGGCACCAGCCGCGCAAAGAAAGAGGGCGGCGTAATGAGAAGGAGAACGGCGCCCAAGGCACCGCCGACAAGGCTGATCGCGGCGAGCACACGGAACGGGAGGCCGCCTGCACCGGCGACGAATGCGCGTCCGGTCCAGCCCGTCGCAATCTGGGCCGGAAATAGCGCGATCGTCGAGGTGATGTTGGCGGACCGAGCATTCATGCCGGTGAACATCAGCGATGGCAGGGTGATGAATGATCCGCCGCCCGCAAGCGCGTTCTGGGCGCCCGCCCAAGCCGACGCGAAAAACAGGATCGCAAGGGGGGTGTAAAATGACAACGGAATGGCGCGGCTGCGATTTAACCCCCGTTACCCTAGAACGCGCTCGTCGGGGATAATATAGCGTCCTCGCGCGTCCATTCCGGCACCTGGCGCCGCCGGACCGAAAAGGCGGGCAACGCGCCCGCCTTCCAGGCGAACCCGCCGGCCCCAAGCCCCGCGATCGCGAGACTATTGTTCCGCAGTCGCCTCCTGCTGCTGTTCACATTTGTTCGCGACCTGCAGCTGAGAAATGGCAACAATACGGCCTTTAAGGTCACCGACCTGCCAGGGAACGGATTCGTGGGTCATCGAGCCGACGGGGAAACCGAGCAGGACGCTTGTCGCGGCATCTTCCATCCGCGCATTGTCTTCGGAGTCCGCCGCCTTGTTGTAGGCCGCCGTCAGCGTGGCCTTGTACTCGGCCAGCTGCGGACAAGTCAGATATGAGTACTGCCGGGCATCGATAGCGTGCGGCTTGATGCTTTCCGGCGACGCCGCACACGCAGACAAAGCGATAGCTGTCGCGGCCATGGCGAGGCCGCGGTAGACGGTCTTCATGATACTGGCCCTTTTTATTTTGGATCAGCGCGGCACCGGGCACGCGCGATGTGAGGGCATTGTCCCGCAAATCCGAATGCGTTCAATGAAAAGCCCAGACTATAGATAGAAATCGATGCAAACAGGATATTGTAGTCGAGACAAATTTTAGTGGATTCCTTAGGCCCGCTGCCCAAACCCGAACTCATCGGGCCGTCGATGCGTTCCATTTCCGCACAGCCGGAAGGGACGTATGACCCAAATCACCGAAAGCCCCGCTCCCCACGGGCATGGAGGGGCGATTTTCGACCCGCAAATGCGCCTTGCCGCCTCCACTGTGGTGGCAGCAATCGCCATCGCTGCGATCTATTTCGCACGTCCGATTCTGGAGCCGCTCGCCCTCGCCATCCTTCTGGCCTTCGCTCTCGCTCCCGCCGTCACGCTCCTGCGCCGGCTCAGGGTGGGGCGCGTCCTTTCGGTCGCGCTGACCACACTTTTTGCCATGGCGGTCATCGGCACCGTCGTTCTCTTCATCGGTACGCAGCTTGCCCACCTCGCGGCGGATCTCCCGCACTATCAGCGCAACGTCGCCCACAAGCTCCACGCGCTGCAGTCCTCGGCGATGTCGAACAGCCTGATCGCACGCACGTCCCTGCTGCTCGACAATCTCAACAATCAGCTGTCTTCCGGGCAGATCACCCAAAGCGGTACTGCCGCAGGCAGTACGGTGAGCCAGCAACAGCCGATCCCGGTCGTCATCCGTCAGCCTGCCGCCTCGCCGCTCGAGATCATTGAAAACATCGCGCGCCCGCTTCTCGATCCGCTGGCGACCGCAGGCATCGCGGTCATTTTCGTTGTGTTCATCCTGCTTCAGAAGGAAGATTTGCGCGATCGTTTCATCTGGGTCGCCGGCACGGGCGACCTGCAGCGCGCGAAGGTTGCGCTCGACGAAGGCGCCAGCCGGGTGAGCCGCTATCTCCTGACGCAGACGGCGATCAACACCGTCTTCGGCATGCTGATCGGCGCCGGCTTATGGTTCATCGGCGTGCCCAATCCCTGGCTCTGGGGTCTTGTGGCGATGATGCTGCGGTTCATCCCCTATGTCGGCGTACCTCTGGCCGCTGTCGCGCCGCTTGGCCTGTCACTTGCAGTTGATCCCGGCTGGTCGAAGGTATTCTGGACGGCGCTACTGTATTTCGGCCTCGAGCCGATCACCGGCCAGGCAGTCGAGCCGTTGCTTTACGGAAAGACCGTCGGTCTGTCCGCCATCGCCGTGGTCGTCGCGGCGACATTCTGGACCTGGGTCTGGGGACCGGTGGGACTTCTGCTTTCGACGCCGCTGACGCTCTGCCTCGCCGTGCTCGGACGCCATGTCGAACGCCTGCGATTTCTCGATGTATTGCTCGGCAACCGTCCGCCGCTCGCTTACGAGGAAAGTTTCTATCTTCGTATTCTCGCTGGCGATCCGGACGACGCCGCGCGCCAGGCGGAATCATTCCTGAAACAGCATTCGCTCTGCGAATATTACGACATCGCGCTGAAGGGCCTCATACTTGCGCAGGCCGATGCAGATCGTGGCGCGCTCGAC
>Ga0335074_10007036_pt1 | contig 15589 bp, 13 predicted proteins | sample Lox_Sample_23_FD_206715 | JGI IMG/M metagenome (GOLD analysis project Ga0335074, IMG submission 206715) | Soil microbial communities from Loxahatchee National Wildlife Refuge, Florida, United States - Lox_Sample_2.3 | ecosystem: Environmental > Terrestrial > Soil > Wetlands | place: USA... | reverse complement strand
GCTGGACGGCGGTGACGCGCGACCGCTCGCTCTCGGCACAATTCGAGCACAGCGTCGGCGTCACGGAAACCGGCGTCGAGATATTCACCCTCTCGCCGAAGGGCCTGCACAAGCCGCCTTATTTCGCCTGAGATTTCGCGGGGCCGATCGGCCTGTCGCGAATCTCCGTATGTGTTTCTTCCTGCGACACCCCGTTACGATTGCTCCGTTGCGGGCGTGAAATTTCTCTTCGAAGATGGCGCGAAGGGAATGCCATGCCGCCCGGACTTTCGGATTGCGAAACCGTACCCCATTATCTCGGCCATCGTGCCCGTCTGCGCGCGCGCCTGCTCGAGCGCGGCGCCGACTCGCTTGCCGATTATGAGTTGATGGAGCTGGTGCTTCTGGCCGCCATTCCGCGGCGCGACGTGAAGCCGCTTGCGAAAGAGCTGATCGACAAATTCGGCAGTTTCGCCGATGCGATCGCGGCGCCCGCCGAGCGGCTGAAACAATTCAAATGGTTGAAGGCGAACGGCGTGGCGCAACTCAAGATCGTCGAAGCGGCGGCGGTGCGGCTCGCCAAGACGCGGGTGATGGGCAAGACGGCGCTCAGCTCCTGGAATGCGCTGCTCGATTATTGCGCCGCCGCGATGGCGCGCGCCGCGGAAGAGGAATTCCGCGTGCTGTTTCTCGACCGCAAGAACGTCCTTATCCAGGACAAAGTGATGAATCGCGGCACGGTCGATCATGCGCCGGTCTATCCGCGCGAGATCGTCAAGCTCGCGCTCGAACTGTCGGCCTCCGCGCTGATACTCGTACACAATCATCCAAGCGGCGACCCGACGCCCAGCCGCGCCGATATCGAAATGACCCGCGAAGTCGTCGAAGCCGCGCGCGCGCTCCGTATCGCCGTCCACGATCACATCGTCATCGGCCGCAACGGCACGGCGAGTTTCAAGGCGCTGGGTTTGTTGTAGTCATTGCCTGTCATCGGGCCACAGCGCCGGCGAATTCTTGGCGCGGAAAATCGCCGAGGCGCGCAGGACGCCGCCGGGCCCCCAGCTACCGTCGATGCCGATTGCGCTACCGATGAAAAATTGCGATTTGTTGTGTTCTCGCATGGCGAGCGCTCCATCGACGATGACGATCCGTCCTGCACGGGTTCGCAAACTGATCGACGAGCCACGAATTTTTATGACCGTGCCGTAGAGTTCCGGACTGGTCGGAGGCGGATCGGCGGCGGGATCAGCGCCTTTGAACTCAAGTACTTTTCGCGGATCGGCGTTCAATCCGAAAATTACCAGGTGAGAGCCGCCGGCGACGTAGACCTGGCCATTCGCGACCACCGGAACCACGTTGCCATTTCGAAGAGTATTGGGCAGAACTCCTGCTTTCATGTGCAAAAGCTGGTGCGCATTGGCCGCATCGAAAGCATAAAGAAACAGATTCCCCTTTTTTGTTTCCGGCCTTGCCACCGCCCAGATGATGGCCGTATTGGCCGCCATGCCGTCGGAAGAAACCGAGGTAAAGAAGCCGGGATCCTGCCCGGACGCGAGCGCGGGCGAAACATGTTCCTTAGTCAGGTGGATGCCTTTGGAAAGAGGCCCAAACTTCCAGATTTCGACATTCGCGCCCCCGCTGGTCACTACGCGCGCAACGTGGTCCGGTCCGACAAAATAAGATGGTGCGCACCAGCATTGCCCGATCGGGTAGGTCCCCGGCACGCGATCGGGCGGCTGATCGACATGTTCACCCATCTCGGAACGGTTGATCAGATACATATTGCCGCTTTTGCCTGCAGCAACCGCCAGATACGTGTCCGGGAGAACATAGTCCGGCAGGAGCATGACACCACCCGCGCCCAGATCCTGATCTTTGCTGTCCAGAGCATTGACATTCCAGGGTGTGAAGTAGTCCAGGATCGTGGAAAGATCGGCGGAATATTTGAGAACGCTTTCCGACATATTGTCGGTCGCCGACCAGGTTCCGCTTTCGGAATTGCCGGTCGTGACGTAGACATAGCCGAGGCCGTCGGCCGCCACTCCGGAGCCCGACATCCAGATCGAGCTGAGAAAGCAGGGAAGGCGCAGATGATTATTGCAGGTGACAGCGCTCGATCTGTGGTCGGTCAGGGCGTTGGCTGCGAGCGGCGTCAAATTCCCTGCTGACCAGCCCAGCAGCCAGCCGCGCGCGATCTGATCGTAAGCATCGCCGAAGCTTCCGAATGCAGCATAGATGTTGCCGTTCGATTCCAGCAGGGCAGGGCGTTGACGCTGGACACCGGCATCGAAGGAAAGTTGAGTACCGTTATCGAGCTCGCTTTGCGCAGAAACGATTACCGAGGGTACCTTGTCGGTGAGCGTGGCGAGGTCGAGCGCGTGGATTCGATAGGTCGGCGTTTTGTTTTCGAGCGTGTAGGTGATGACGTACATCGTGTTCGACGTGGTGTCGATCACCGGGGTTGATTGAATTCCGTCCTTTTCATGTCTGGGATTATAAGACGGGGGTACCGCCCGGCCAAGCACCACATGCTCAAGTTGCGCACCGGAAGTCGCGTCGAACCCATAGATCGAGTTGTTCTCGGTCGCGATGAAGACAACGTCGTGAACGCCTTTGCCTTTGATCGACAGACCCTGGACGATCAAAGGCTGGGCATCGATCTGGGCATCGGCTTGCGCCGTTGCGATTATTCCAAATGATTCGTTTGCAATGCGGTATGGCGTGAGAACGGTTTCGGCCTGATTCCAGCCCGTGCGAAAATTGTCGTAATGATGGGTGATGATATCGGTCGCCAGGCAATGGCTGGAACCGATTGCTGCGCAGGTCAGGATCGACGCGGCAGCGATCCGATTTGACCATCGCACGAAGCGATTGCGCCCGCAGCCCCGCTGAGCGGTGCAGGACTTGACAGTCTCGCTGAATTGTTCCGTCTGCATGCCGGCGCACATGAAAGATCTCCTGCAGTTTTCCGGTACAGGACCAGATGCTGCATTGGCCGCGCCGGGACTATCGATCGTGATGTTCCGTTTTGAAACAGATTCAAGGCCGGGAAGTGGCAGGCGTCTGCCGATGCGGGACAGCGTTTCATTGGGAGACGCCTGCGCCAATGGCCGGTCGCATTTGTTGGAAAAAATGCAATGGGGGTTCATCTGTGAGCGCGAGAATAGCCTGCCGCCTTGAGGATGGTCACAGTGCAGATCGATAAATGGATCGAACGGCGAAGAACGCACCTGGACGTTGCGAAGCTTCTGACAATTGGTCGATGGCTCCTGCTCGCACTGTTCGCCGGTCCGGTTTTCGCGACGGCTCTGAAGCCGGCCGCGCCGCCGGCGGACGAGGTTGTTTCATCGCAAGCCGCGAACGCGCCCGGCCCCAGTCTCGCCCTGTTCAAGCACCCCTATTATCGCTGTGTCACGAACTACTATGTCGCCACCAACGGCAGCGATTCCAACAATGGTACAAGCCAGCAAACGCCTTGGCTGACGCTGCAGCACGCCAATGATTCGCTGCCGGGCAATGGTGCTGCGGCCGGTTCCTGTATCAATGTCGCGGCGGGCACTTACCCGGGCGGCGTGGAGCTCAGCACTGGCGGGGCGAAGGCCGATGCGAGGGGATATGTCGTCTATCGCTGCGAACAACTTGATGCCTGCACACTGGCCGCCGCGGGTTGGACGACCGGCGCGTTTAACGCCACCGGCACGAACCAGGGCGATCCGCATCCCGCCTATCTCATCTTCGACGGCTTCCGTATGACATCGCCGCAACCCTACGAATATTCCGTGGCTATCTCATGCTGGGCCGGCAACCAGGGCACGGTTGCCACCTGCCATCACTGGATGATGCTCAACAGCATCATGAAAGGCTATGGCCAGGGCGGTATTGGCATGGGCGATGGCGAATATTACATTTCCTCGCACAACCTGATCTACGACAACGCCGTATTCTGCGACGGACAGATCTATGGATCAGGGCTTTCCTATATCGTGCCCAAGCCGGTCGCCAATTACAAACAAACACCGGATGATACCAACGCGCGCAACAACGCAGCGCTGAATCTTATCGGAATCCAGGGCCCGGCGTTTCCGTTCCATAATCTCGTGGCCTGGAACACGCTTTACACCAACCGCAACACCTGCAAGGGCAGCGATAGCGACGGCAACGGGATCATCATGGACAGCTTCAGCGAGGGCAACGGCAACCAGGTCGAGTACACCTATCCCACGCTTGTCGCGTTCAATGTCTCCTACAACAATGGCGGAGGCGGGGTTCACATTTTCTTTTCCGAATATGTCACTGCGGCCAACAACACCGTCTACAACAATTACCTCGACCCGCAGAACGACGGTGCCGCGCGGGCGGGCATCGATACCAACCAGAGCTACAGCGATACGATCATCAACAACATCGTCATCGGCATTCCGGCCGCGCCCGGAGCTGGCGGCTGCCAGTTCGGCGTGAAACCCTATGCCCAGTTCAACAGCGCCATGCTCGGCGGCGTGCGAAGCGGAATGCCGGCCGACAGTTTCAGCGACAACATCACCGAGCTTCAGGGCGGCAATGACAGTTGCTGGGGCGCTTATGGAGAAGACGCGCCGACGGGCGAAAATCCGATGTTCAATGCGGACACCTATTCCTGCACCGCCAACCAATGCGCGACGAATCCCGACTGGGTCGATGTCGGGACGCAGTCGACGGGAAACGAACGGCGGCAACCGGACGGAGCCAATTTCGCGCTTCAATCGGGGAGCCCCGCGATCGGGTATGGCATGGCGGAACCCTGGCTTCCTTCACAGGCAAGCGACGCCGGCGCGTGCTACCACACGCTCGCGACCTGCCCCGCAAAGCATCCGGGATAGGGCGCCGTCATTGCTGTAATTCCCGATTGCCGCGGCGCGCCGCGAATTTGATCTGGCTCAATTCCGAGCCGCGCGCGCGTGCCTAGAATAATCCCCGAAATAGAAAGGGGATTTCCGATGACCCTTGAAGAAATTGCCTTTCTCGTGTTGATCTTCGGCGGTCTTTCGATATTCGGGATCGTCCTCGGCGTTGTGGCCTGGTGGTCGTCCAAACCGGCCAGCCATATTGAGTGCCGGCCCCACGCCGCAGAGCGAATTTCGGTTTCGCCCGCGGATGGTCACCTAGCCTGACCACAGGACGGCCTGCTTTCTTCGCCCCTAGCCCATCCCCCGAAAAAGCCGGGCGAATTTCGGGTTTCGCCGGGGGGGCGGTTGTGGCATGATGCCGCCTTCACCGCTGTGCGGTGGCGCCTGAGGCGCCCCGCGGTGCGGGGTCGGAGCGGGGTAGCCGCACATGGGTTTGAAAAGGCTCGATTTTCTCCGGTTTGCGGGGTTCGCGCTTGCGCTGTCGGCGTCGCCGGCTTTTGCCGGGCAGCCGTCCCTCGTCGACCAGGCCGCGCATTCGTTGCTGGCGCGGGAAGAGCCCGTCACCTGGATCGACGGCCATCGCACGGGTTCGGCCTGGAAGAGCGTGATCCAGGCGCCGAACTATCAGACTGGCCGCGACATGGGCGCGGCGGGCGTGGGCATGGGCTTCCTCGCCGCCTACGATGCGACGGGCAATGCCTCCTATCTCAACGCCGCGACGGCAGCCGGCGATTTCCTCCTCGCGGCGCAGACGCCGGCCGACAGCGGCCGCTGGCCGGATTATTACAACCCGTCGGGACCAGCCGATTACGGATTTACGTCGTTCGACGACGGCGCGCCCGGAATTGCCGATTTCCTCTGGCGCCTGTACGAGCATACCGGCAACGCGCGTTATTCCGCCACGGCGCTATCGGCGATGGACTGGGAGATCGCAAAGGCAGAGGCGCCGCAGGGACAGGCTTGTCCTGCCGTCTGCCTCTGGCACTGGCAAGACCCGGCGACCGACAAGATCTTTACGGGCATGGGCGGAGGCGTGGCGGGGATCGTGTGGGCGTTCAATGCCTTTGCCGTGCGGCGCGCCGCGATGGACCCGGTGCAAAGCGCGCAATTCGAAAAATATGCGCAGGCTGGTGCGTCCTGGCTCGAAAGCCAGATGGTGCATGTCAAGCTTCCGCATGGCGAAGAAGCGGCAAGCATTCCCGAGAGTCCGGGAACAAATATCTTTGATACCGGGTATCTCTCCGGCTCGGCCGGCGACGCGTTTCTGTTTTATCAGCTTTATCTGACCACCGGCCGAAACCAGTATCGCCATGATGGCGACCTGCTTCTCAATTGGGTCCGCGCGCAGGGCGTGAAAGATGGTTCATGCCCCGGTTTGAAATGGCCCATTCAAACGAAGGGCCATGGCCGCGGGCTCTACGCGACCGGCGTCGAAGACGGCAATGCCGGAATCGGATGGGTCGCGTTGCAGGCTTACACCCTGCTGATGGCCCGATCGCCCGCGCTTGCCTTCAAGGATCTCGAGCTGGCGCGTGCGGCCGGCGATTGGCTGCTTTCGCCTTGCGCGAGCCATGACAAGGATCAGAAAAGCTATTGGCCGGAAGACGAAGGCCACAGCCTCGTTCATACCAGCCTCGACAATGGCACGCCGGGAATCGCCGTTTTTCTTTACGATCTCTACGCAGCTACCGGCGCGCCGTCCTATCGCGACGGGGCTGCGGACGCGCAACGCTGGATTCGCTCCGTTGCGTTCGACGATCGCGGTACGTCCTATTGGTGCGAGTATGTCGAGGACGGCAATTGGCGCCTTTGTCATGAGCCGTCGTGGCATTGGGGCGCTGCGGGAATCATCGATATGGCCGCGCGGCTGCATGGCTGGCCCCTCGACATCCCGGGCGAAGAGCCGGGATTTATTCGAAGGAATTAAGGCGGCACTAAAAATCAAAGAATGTCATTGTCATGGCCCGCATTTGCGGGCCATGACAGATAGTGATTACAAGAGATATTCTTGACATGATACCTCGCTATGCGCGGCCGGCGATGACGGCGCTCTGGTCGCCCGAAACGCGCTACCGCATCTGGTTCGAGATCGAGGCACATGCCGCCGAAGCCATGGCGGATGCCGGCGCGATCCCCCGGGAGGCGGCGCGCATCATCCGCGAAAGGGGAGACGCCGCGCAGTTCGAAACGCAGCGCATCGACCAGATCGAACGCGAAGTCAAACATGATGTGATCGCATTTCTCACGCACGTGTCGGAAATCGTCGGACCGGAAGCGCGCTTTCTTCATCAGGGAATGACGTCGTCGGATGTGCTCGACACCTGCCTGTCTGTTCAATTGCGGCGTGCAGTCGACATTCTGATCGAGGACGTCGACCGATTGCTTGCGGCGCTGAAACGCCGGGCCTTCGAATACAAGAATACGGTCACGATCGGCCGGAGCCACGGCGTCCACGCCGAGCCTACGACGTTCGGTCTGAAACTCGCCGGCTTTTATGCGGAATTCGGCCGCGCGCGCGCGCGGCTCGTTGCGGCGAGAGAGGAAATCTCCGTCTGCGCCATCTCCGGTGCGGTCGGGACGTTCGCAAATATTGCTCCGCAAGTGGAAGCCCATGTCGCGCATGCCATGGGACTGACAGTCGAGCCTGTTTCGAGCCAGGTGATCCCCCGCGACCGCCACGCCGCCTATTTTGGTGCGCTGGCCGTTGTCGCCAGCTCCATTGAGCGACTCGCAACCGAAATCCGTCATCTCCAGCGCACGGAAGTGCTGGAAGCGGAGGAGTTTTTCTCGGAAGGCCAGAAAGGCTCGTCGGCGATGCCGCACAAGCGCAATCCGGTGCTGTCGGAGAACCTCACCGGCCTCGCGCGCATGGTGCGTGCCTATGCGATGCCGGCGCTGGAAGACGTGGCGCTCTGGCATGAACGGGACATCTCGCATTCTTCCGTCGAACGCTTCATCGGACCGGACGCCACGGTCACGCTCGATTTTGCGCTCGCCCGCGCGACGGATGTGATCGAGAAACTCATCGTCTACCCCGAGCGGATGAAAGAAAATCTCGATCGCACCTGCGGCCTGGTACACAGCCAGCGCGTGCTGCTCGCGCTGACGCGCGCTGGCGTCAGTCGCGAAGAGGCGTATCGCCTGGTGCAGAGAAACGCGATGAAAGCCTGGCGCGGCGAAAGAAATTTCCTCGATCTGCTGAAAGCCGATCCGGACGTCAGCCGCTCGCTCGATGCGAAGAATCTCGAAAACCTGTTCGATCTCGACTACCACCTGAAGCACGTCGACACGATCTTCGCGCGCGTGTTCGGTTCCGAATTGAGTTGACGTGCGAGACACCGACAGGTTTTCCGCCTACGCGTCCGGCGCGTGGTCCCGGTTACTGCGGCAGCGCGAAGGCCAGGACGCTGTCGCCGCGTTTGGTGTCGAGCTTGGCATGGCCGCCGGCGGCGATGACGACATATTGGCGGCCTTTCCAGACATAGGTCATCGGCGTCGCCTGTCCACCCGCCGGCAAGCGTCCGCGCCATAATTCTTTCCCGGTGCGCGCATCGAAGGCGCGCAAATAATTATCCATTGCAGCACCGATGAAGACGAGGCCGCCGGCCGTCACGATCGGTCCACCCAGATTTGGCGTGCCGGTCTTGCCGACGAAATATTGCGAAAATGGCATCAGGTCTTCCGTCGTGCCGAGCGGGACTTCCCAGAAGATATGCCCGTCATGCATGTCGACGGCATGGAGCATGCCCCAGGGCGGGGGATTGCACGGAAGCCCGAACGGCGAAGTTATGACTTCGCGCTTCATGCCGAAGGGCGTCCCCGTCTGCGGCGAGATTTCCGTATCGGGAAAGGCGCGTTGTTCGGCGCCGAGCTGCGCCTTCGGGATGAGCGTGACGAGATGCATCATGCTCGACGTGTTCACATAGGCGATGTCGTGGCGGGGATCGAAAGCGAGGCCGCCCCAGTTCGTGCCGCCGCCGGTGAATGGATAAAGTATCGTGCCGCGCAGGGATGGCGGGGTGTAAAGTCCCTGCGCGCGCGCAGCCGCGATTTTGTTGCGGCACTGGCCGCGATCATACCAGGTCAGACCCCAGGCGTCCTCCGGCTTGAGCCAATGGGGCGCGAGCGATTTCGGCGCGATGGGGAAAGGCTGTGTCGGCGACAATTCCTCACCCGGCGCGCCACCCTGCGGCACGCGCCGTTCTTCCACCGGAATAATTGGCTCGCCATTTGTGCGATTGAGCGTGAAAAGCAGTCCCTGCTTGGTCGGCTCGAGAACGGCCGGCGCCGTATGGTCCTTGTATGTTACAAGCGCCAGCGTCGGTTGGGCAGCAACGTCATAGTCCCAAACATCGTGATGTGTAATTTGGAACGCCCAGGCCACGCGCCCGGTGGTGACGTGCAGCGCAACGACGGAATCCGCATAACGATTATCGCCAGGACGCTCGCCGCCATAGAAATCCGGGCTCGGGCTGGTGGTGGGAAGGAAGACAAGCCCGTCCGTTTCGTCGACGGACATTGGTCCCCAGACATTTGCCGCGCCCGTCTGTGCCGCACCCGTGCTGGACCAGCTCGCGGCATTTGCTGCGAGCGGACCGCGCGGGATGGGATCGAAGGTCCAGCGCGGTTTGCCGGTGTCGGCATCGTAGGCATGAACTGTTCCGCGCGGCGCGTTCACGCGCTGATTGTCGTCGATCGAAGAACCCACGATGACGAGTCCATGGGTCACCACAGGCGCGGAAGTGATTTGCACCTCGCTCGGATAGATCATCGCCGGCTGCGGATGGATCGAGACCGTTCCGCGGTCGCCGAATGCCGTACACGGCTTTCCGGAGGCCGCATCGAGCGCGATCAGGCGCCGGTCGTTCGTGGCCAGAAAAACGCGCGAGGCACAAAAGCCGCCTTTGCTCTTCGGATCGCGCCAGAAGGCTACGCCGCGGCAGATGAAACTGTTGGGATAATGCAGGCCGGGATCGATCTTCGGATCGAAACGCCAGAGCTGTCGACCCGTGCCCGGATCGAGCGCGCTGACTTCGTCGAAGGGCGAACAGAGATAAAGCCGACCATCGTCGAGGACGGGTGTGACTTCGAACGAAGCACGGTGCATCGCCGTGCCTTTGCTCGCGAGGTCGCCGGTGGAAAAAGTCCACGCCGTGGTCAGCCGGCCGACATTGGCCGGCGTGATCTGGGCTGCGGTCGAGAATCGTTGGCCGCCCGCATCGCCGCCATAATACGACCAGCCCGGCGCATCTGCTGCCGCCGATGCGACCGCCAATGCCGTCAAGAGAGCGACCAGCAGTCCCGCTCGCGCCAGCATGGAAAGTTCAGCTTTTCGTCTCGTGCATCACCTCTTCGCCAGCCTCGGCGAGGAGTTCGTCCATCTTGCGGTGGATCAAATGTTCGGAAATTGCAATCTGACGGCCGGAGAAGTCCTCGTGCAGCTTGTGGGCGATGTCGTGGTCGCGCGCGCCCCGGACCTCAAGGGCGAGGAGGTCATTTACATAGGAATCCGCGGCCGTGCCGGACAGGCCAAGCTCGGCCGCCGCCCAAAGGCCGAGGAGCTTATTGCGCCGGGAAATCGTCCGGAATCGCAGGTCTTCGTCATGCGCCCATTTGGCTTCATAGTTCTTTTCGCGGTCTTCAAAAGCGCCCGTCATCACGCAACCCTTTGAGTTGATTAATGGAATCCCATATGGGGTTCCCCAGCCAGGCCGCACCTTAGAACATGCTCGAACCTTGCGCGACCGCGGGAGGGCAAGCGCACGAGGCGGCGTTGCCGCAGGTCCACAGATTCCGCTAAGTTGCGGGGTTCTCGGGGGCAGGCGCCCCGTCGCGCGTTTGAGCGGCCCAAGGCAAAGGACAATTCCCATGAAACGCCGCCGCATGATCTACGAAGGCAAGGCCAAGATTCTCTATGAAGGGCCCGAGCCCGGCACGCTGGTTCAGTATTTCAAGGACGACACCACGGCCTTTGACGCCACCAAGCGGGCGACCATCGAAGGCAAGGGCGTGCTCAACAACCGGATTTCCGAATATCTCATGTCGCAGCTCGGAGCGATCGGCGTGCCGACGCATTTCGTGCGCCGGCTCAACATGCGCGAACAACTCGTCAAGGAAGTGGAGATCATTCCGCTCGAAGTGGTCGTGCGCAATATCGCGGCCGGTTCGCTTGCGAAGCGCCTCGGACTCGAGGAAGGCCATGTCCTCCCGCGCTCGATCATCGAGTACTACTACAAGAACGATAAGCTGCACGATCCATGGGTGTCGGAAGAACATATCACGGCTTTCGGCTGGGCGACGCCGCAGGACCTCGACGACATCGTCAACCTGACGATCCGAATCAATGATTTTCTCTCCGGGCTGTTCCTCGGCGCGGGCATCAAGCTGGTCGACTTCAAGGTCGAATTCGGCCGCCTGTGGGAGAATGATTACATGCGCATCGTGCTGGCCGACGAGATCAGCCCGGATTCCTGCCGGCTCTGGGACGTGAACAGCAACGAGAAGATGGACAAGGACCGCTTCCGCCGCGATCTGGGCGGAGTGGTGGAAGCCTATTCCGAAGTGGCGCGGCGGCTCGGCATCATGCCGGAATCGGTGCAGAGCGAGCAGAAAGGGCCCGTGCTGGTCAGGTGAGCTGCGAATGCCGGTGATTAAGTCGCAGCGCTATCGCCGGGCGTCGCCGCCGAATCGGGCTATATGCGTGGCATGAAGGCGCGCATCTTCGTCACGCTGAAAGACGGTGTCCTCGATCCGCAGGGCAAGGCCATCGGCCACGCGCTCAACACTCTCGGCTTCCGGGAAGTGGGCGAGGTGCGGCAGGGCAAACTGATCGATATCGAACTCGACGAGAACGACGCGACGAAAGCCCGTGTGCGACTTCGGGAGATGTGCGAACAGCTTCTCGCGAATACGGTGATCGAGAAGTATGAGATTGAACTGAAGTGATGGTTTGCGATTTCCACCCTCCCCTTGAGGGAGGGTCGAAATTTGCAAGCGAAGCGCAGCAAATTTCGGGGAGGGGTAGTCTCTCGGCCATTACCCCTCCCCGAAAAATGCTTTGCATTTTTCGACCCTCCCTCAAGGGGAGGGTGGGAGGTCGCGAATGAAATCCGCCGTCGTTGTCTTTCCCGCTTCCAATTGCGACCGCGATGCGGCGGTGGCGCTCGAACAGATTTCGGGAACGAAGCCGGCGATGGTCTGGCACGGCGACGGCGAACTTCCAGACGTAGATCTCGTCGTGCTGCCGGGCGGTTTCGCCCACGGCGATTACTTGCGTTGCGGCGCAATGGCGGCGCTTTCACCGATCATGCGCGATGTAAAGGCAAAGGCCGACAAGGGTCTCGCCGTGCTTGGCATCTGCAACGGCTTCCAGGTGCTCACGGAAGCGGGAATGCTGCCTGGCGCGCTAATGCGCAACGCCGGGTTAAAATTTGTTTGCCGGCCGGTGTCGCTCGAAGTCGATGAAACACAGTCGGCATTCACGCGCAAATACGAGAAAGGCCAGCACGTATCGTTTCCCGTCGCGAATGGTGTCGGGAACTACTACGCCGACGCCGAAACGCTCGATCGGCTCGAAGGCGAGGGCCGCGTCGTGTTCCGTTACGCAGCGGATGATAATCCGAACGGCTCAGCGCGCAATATCGCGGGCATATTGAACGAGAAGCGCAACGTGCTGGGCCTGATGCCCCATCCCGAGCGCGTCTGCGACCCGCTGCTCGGCGGTACCGACGGCCGCGCGCTGTTTGAAAGCCTGCTCGAAGCGCTGTCGTGACCGTCATCAACCCCGAAATCATTCGCGAGCATGGGCTTTCGGACGCCGAATATGCGCGGATAGAAAAGCTTCTCGGGCGTGCGCCGAATTTCGTCGAACTCGGCATCTTCTCGGTGATGTGGAGCGAGCATTGCTCTTACAAATCGACGCGCGCGCATCTGCGAAGGCTTCCTACCAAAGCGCCGTGGGTTTTGCAGGGACCGGGTGAGAATGCCGGTGTGATCGATATCGGCGACGGCGATGCCGCCATCTTCAAGATGGAAAGCCACAATCATCCGTCTTTCATCGAGCCTTATCAGGGTGCGGCGACGGGTGTGGGCGGCATCATGCGCGACGTGTTCACCATGGGTGCGCGGCCCGTGGCGATGATGAATGCGCTGCGTTTCGGCTCGCCGGAAAACGAGAAAACGCGACATCTCGTGGCCGGCGTCGTGGCCGGCATCGGCGGCTACGGCAATTGCATGGGTATTCCGACCGTCGGCGGCGAGGTGAATTTCCACCCGTCCTACAACGGCAACATTCTCGTCAATGCAATGTGCGTGGGGCTCGCGCGCGTGGATAAAATATTCAAGTCCGCCGCAAAGGGCGCGGGCAATCCCGTTGTTTATATAGGCTCAAAGACAGGCCGCGACGGCATCCATGGCGCGACGATGGCGTCGGCGGAATTCAACGAGGACTCGCAGGAGAAGCGCCCGACCGTGCAGGTTGGTGATCCGTTCACGGAAAAACTCTTGCTCGAAGCCTGTCTCGAACTGATGGCGACCGATGCGATCATCGCCATTCAGGATATGGGCGCGGCGGGACTTACTTCGTCCTCCGCCGAGATGGCGTCGAAGGGCGGTTCAGGAATCGAACTCGATCTCGATCATGTCCCGCAGCGCGAAACAGACATGACCGCCTACGAGATGCTGCTCTCCGAATCCCAGGAGCGCATGCTGGCCGTCCTCAAGCCGGGGCGTGAGGCGGAAGCCGAACGCATCTTCCGCAAATGGGAACTGGATTTCGCCGTGATCGGCCGGACGACCGATACCAATCATTTCGTTGTGAAACACAAGGGCGGGATCGTCGCCGATATTCCGGTTCAGGCGCTTGCCGACGAGGCGCCTGTCTATCAGCGTCCCTATGTGTCGCGCACTCCGGCCGTGGGCGAACCCAGTTTCGACCGTACAAGACCCATCATGCAATCTTTGCTGAAGCTGATGGGATCGCCCGACCTTTGCTCGCGCCGCTGGGTCTGGGAACAATATGACTGGAGCGTGATGGCCGATACCGTGCAGCCGCCCGGCGGCGATGCTGCGGTCGTGCGCGTGCATGGAACAAACAAGGCGCTGGCCGTCACGACGGATGTCACGCCGCGCTACTGCAGGGCCGATCCCTTCGAAGGCGCAAAACAAGCGGTCGCCGAAGCATGGCGCAATCTGTGCGCAGTCGGTGCGAGGCCGCTGGCCGTCACCGACAATCTCAATTTCGGCAATCCCGAAAAGCCCGAAATCATGGGCGAGATCGCCACCTGCATCGACGGCATCGCCGAGGCCTGCCGCGCGCTCGATTTCCCGGTCATCTCCGGCAATTGCTCGCTTTACAATGAAACAAACGGCGAGGCGATCCTGCCCACCCCGGCCATCGGCGGCGTCGGACTCATTTCCGATGTGCATCGGATGGCGACGATTTCCTTCAAGCGCGCATTCGATGCAGTCATTCTCGTCGGCGAAACCAGAGGACATCTCGGGCAATCCCTCTATTTGCGCGAGATCGAAGGGCTCGAGGAAGGTGCGGCGCCACCCGTCGATCTGGCGGTCGAGCGACGAAACGGCGAGTTTGTCCGTAAGCTGATTGAGTCCGGTCGGGTGGACACCGCTCACGATATCTCGGACGGCGGCCTTCTGGTCGCACTGGCCGAAATGGCGGTTGCGGGCGGCATCGGTGCAAGGATCGCCTTCGAAGTCGGCCACGCAATTCCCTTCTGCTTCGGCGAGGATCAGGGCCGCTATTTGTTTTGCGTGCCTGGCGCGGCCGGCAATCGCTTGCTTGCCGAAGCGGAAAATGCCGGCGTGCCGGCGGTTTTGCTCGGCGAAACGGGCGGCGATAGAATTGTGGTGGCCGGTAACGGCGAAATCGCGGTCGCTGCTTTGCGCCGCGCGCATGAAGGCTGGTTTCCTGCTTTCATGGGTGCGGGCGAACTCCCGCCGACGAACTGACGAGTCCTTGCATGCCGATGTCCGCAACCGAAATCGAAAACCTGATCCGCGAAGCCTTTCCGGATGCGGAGGTCACGATTACCGATCTTGCCGGCGACAACGACCACTACGCCGCAATGGTCACGAGCAGCGCCTTCAAGGGTAAGACGCGCGTCCAGCAGCACCAGATGGTTTATGATGCCCTGAAAGGCCGAATGGGCGGCGTGCTCCACGCTCTGTCGCTGCAGACCGCGGCCAGGGATTAAGAGGCTTGACGGCCGGGCGGCCCGTCCCTAACTGCACAGCGACGGTTTTGCGAGGTCAGCCATGTCCGAAACGATTGCGGAGCGTATCGCCAGCGATATCGGGTCCAGTGACGTCGTGCTGTTTATGAAGGGCACCCCCGTCTTCCCGCAATGCGGGTTCTCGGCGGCGGTGGTGCAGATCCTCACCAATGTCGGCGTGAAGTTCAAAAGCTTCGACGTGCTCAAGGATCCGGAGCTGCGCCAGGGCATCAAGGAATTCTCCAACTGGCCGACGATCCCGCAGCTCTACGTGAAGGGCGAATTCGTCGGCGGCTGCGACATCATCCGCGAGATGTACGAGAACGACGAGCTTGAACCGCTGTTCAAGGAACGCGGCGTCGCGCTCGAGAACGCTTAGGGTCCAGACTCATAAAATCCACCAGACGATAGCAGCGACGAGGCAGACGGAGGCGAGGAAATTTCTGGCGAGCCTGTCGTAACGGGTTGCGATGCGGCGGAAATCCTTGAGGCGGC
>Ga0335074_10007035_pt1 | contig 15589 bp, 15 predicted proteins | sample Lox_Sample_23_FD_206715 | JGI IMG/M metagenome (GOLD analysis project Ga0335074, IMG submission 206715) | Soil microbial communities from Loxahatchee National Wildlife Refuge, Florida, United States - Lox_Sample_2.3 | ecosystem: Environmental > Terrestrial > Soil > Wetlands | place: USA... | reverse complement strand
GTAGCCGCGGCCGTCGAGCCGCTCGTGATGGCTCTCGACCAGGTCGAGGACCAGCGGCGAGAAGCCGCCGAGCTCGGTCAGCAGCTCGCGGCCGGCGCCGGGGTGCCGCCGGATCTCAGCGAACTCGGCGTCGGTCAGCTTGCCGGGCTTGTTCAGGATCGAGTTGGGCACCGACAGCTTGCCGACGTCATGGAGCAGGCCGCCAAGCGCGAGCTGGCGCAAGCGGCCCTCCGGCAACCCGAGCCGCTCGCCGATCGCGACCGCGAGGGTGGCGACTCGGCGGGTGTGCCCTTCGGTCGATGGGTCCTTGTCGCCCAGGCGGACCAGGAGGGCGCGCACGCGACCGCCCAGGAACATCTCCTCGTGCTCGACCAGGTGGCGGGCGCGCAGGTCGCCAACCAGCGGGCGGGACCCGGTGGCGTGACGAAGGTCCAGCGCAGCCGGGATCCCGACCATCCCAATGCCGACAAGTTCGAGCAGGTGCGCCGCCCACCAGGCGCAATCCATCATGCCGAAGTTGAGCAGCCCGTACTGGGCGCAGATCAGACAGACGACACCCTGGGCCACGAGCAGGTCCATCACCCGCTGGGTGAGCAGATAGGTCCGGGCAGCCCGCCAGGCGAGCACCGCAAGTGGGACAGCACCGGCGACGAAGATCAGGTTGGCGAGCACCGACGACGGCGTCGGCACCACCGGGACTGAGGAGGACAGCACCAGCGCGGCCGCGCCGACCGCGGCGAGCACTCCGACCACGCCGAACTGGACGCCGAGGAGCAGCCGCGCGCGGCGCGGGCGCCGCAGCAGCGGCAATGCCGCGGCGGCCAGAATCGTTCCGCCGATCGGGAGGTTGAGGGCACCGGCCACCTGCACGACGCCGTTGGCCGGGAAGATGACGCCGGGTGTGGCGAGCCCGTGGATGATGAGCATGGTGGCGACGACCGAAAACGCCATCCCGATCCATACCGCACGGCCGTCGTTCCGGCGGGTCGCGATTATCGACATCGCGACTGAAGCGGCTCCTGCCAAGACGCCGGCAGCCCCGACCACGATCATGTGGACAACCGGGCCCGGCATGAACATGTGGTGCACTCCGGTGCCGACCAGCAGCAGCACCGGACCGACGGCGAGCCGCGAGAGCACGGCGACGACGGGCAGTCGGTGACGAAACTGACCCATACGAGGGGCCCTCGGCAGAGCTGCGCCCGAACCTGAGTCGCAGATCGGTTCTCCCGACAGCTGTCCATCGGGACGCAGGTCATCCGGATCGGGTGATGCGACGCCCGCGAGCCCTGTGAGGCTCGGTACGAGATCGGACCGAGGCTTCTACGAAGGCGAGACGATGGGATTTCTACACAGGCATGAAGACGCAGCCGGCACCCGCTACCAGATGCGGCAGAAGCTGCTGGCGATCGGCGATGACTTCTGGATCGAGAACGAACACGGGGACCACGCCTTCAAGGTCAACGGAAAGGTGCTGCGCGCGCGTGAGACGTTCATCCTCGAGAGCCCGTCCGGCGAGGAGCTCTACAAGATCCAGAAGAAGGCGCTTCACGTTCACGACACGATGAAGGTCGAGCGCGGCGGCGAGGATGTGGCCACGATCAAGAAGGCCCTGATCACGCCGTTCCGTGATCGGTTCTCCGTCGAGCTCGGCGACGGGACCGAGCTCAGCGCCAAGGGCAACGTGGTCGATCACGAGTTTGAGATCGAACGCGACGGCGAGACGGTGGCCGAGATCTCCAAGCGCTGGTTCAGGGTGCGTGACACTTACGGAGTCGAGGTCGCCCCCGGTCAGGACGACCCGCTGATCCTCGCCGTCACGGTCTGCATCGACGAAATGGCCAATCGCTAGCCCCGATGGCACCTAACACCACGACGACTCTCGGCCTGTCCGAGGAGCAGATGCGAGGCGATCGCGAGCCTGCTCAAGGAGTTCGTGCCCATTGACTGACGCGGCGCTGGCGGGCGCTGTCAGCGGCAATGCAGACGCCGCGAGCTACCGTCATGATTGACGTCCGATGGCGCGAGCCGCGGGGCACCGAAACGAGAACGAGGAGCGAGGGACCAGATGAGCGTTTACGCAGTCATTGACCCGGCGACCGGCGAGACGGTCAAGGAATATCCGACGATCAGCGACGACGAGCTGCGCGATGCGATCGCGCTGGCCGACGAGACGTTCCGCACCTGGTCTGGCTCCACGACGGTGAAGGAGCGCGCTGGGCTCATCCGCCGGGTCGGTCAGCTCCACGCCGAGCGGCGTGAGCAGCTGGGCGAGATCATCGTGCGGGAGATGGGCAAGCCGATCGAGCAGGCCATGGGCGAGGTCGACTTCTCGGCCGCCATCTACGAGTTCTACGCCGACAACGGCGAGTCGCTCATGGCCGACGAGCCGATCTCGCTCCTGGAGGGCGACGGCTCGGCGTATGTGCGCCGGAGCCCGTACGGCGTCCTGCTGGGGATCATGCCCTGGAATTACCCGTACTACCAGGTGGCGCGCTTCGCGGGGCCGAACCTGGTGATCGGCAACACGGTCCTGCTCAAGCACGCCCCGCAGTGCCCCGAGTCGGCCGCGGCCATGGCGGACATATTCCACGAGGCCGGCTTCCCCGACGGCGCCTACATCAACATCTACGCGACCAACGAGCAGATCGAGTGGGTGATCGGCGACCCGCGGGTGCGCGGCGTGTCCCTCACCGGCTCTGAGCGCGCCGGCGCCGCCGTGGCCGCCATCGCCGGCCGGAACCTCAAGAAGGTGGTGCTCGAGCTCGGTGGCTCGGACCCGTTCCTCCTGCTGAGGACCAACGACCTCGACAAGGCGGTCGAGGCGGCTGTGGCGGCTCGCCTGGAGAACACCGGGCAGGCCTGCAACGCCGGCAAGCGGTTCATCGTCGTGGACGAGCTCTACGAACCCTTCCTGGAGAAGTTCACCGCCGCCCTCACCGCCGTCAAGCCCGGCGACCCGAACTCGTCCGAGACCACCATCGGTCCCCTCTCTTCCAAGACAGCCGCCGACCGGCTCGAGGATCAGGTACGCCGCGCCATCGACAGCGGCGCGAATCTCGTCGCCGGCGGTAAGCGCGAGGGCAATTTCTTCGAGCCCACCGTGCTGACTGGGATCACGCCCGAAAACGACGCCTACCATGAGGAGTTCTTTGGACCGGTGGCTCAGGTGTACCGAGTCGAGGGCGAGGACGAGGCGGTCAAGCTCGCCAATGACACGCCCTTCGGCCTCGGCTCATACGTGATGAGCGACGACCCCGCGCAGGCTGAGCGGGTCGCCGACAAGCTCGAGGCCGGCATGGTGTTCGTCAACGCGGTCGGCGCCGAGGGCGTCGAGCTGCCCTTCGGGGGCATCAAGCGCTCTGGCTTCGGCCGCGAGCTCGGCCGCTACGGCATGGACGAGTTCGTCAACAAGAAGCTCATCCGCATCGGCGGCTGACCACGTTCACTGAGGAGGGCAACCCGTTCGCCTCCGGGTGCGCGTGGATTGAGGGCGAGTACGTGCCGATCGGCGAGGCGCGGATCCCGATCCTCGACGCCGGCTTCGTCCGCTCGGACCTGACCTACGACGTGGTCGGCGTCTGGGACGGCAGCTTCTTCCGCCTCGACGACCACATGGAGCGCCTGGCCGCGGGCCTGAAACGGATCCGGCTGGAATGCCCGCTGCCATTCGAGGAGGTCAAGCGAATCCTGTTCGAGGTGGTGCGCCGCTCTGGCCTGCGCGACGCCTACGTCGAGTCGGTTGTCACGCGCGGGGTCCCGGCGCCCGGCGAGCGGGACCCGCGGAACTGGACGCCCCGCTTCTACGCGTACGCGATCCCGTACGTCTGGATCGTCCGGCCCGAGACCCAGGAGGTCGGCACCCAGGCCGTGGTCGCGCGTGACTCGATCCGTATCCCGCCCGGCTCGGTCGACCCCCGGGTCAAGAACTTCCACTGGGGCGATCTCGTACGCGGCCTGTTCGAAGCCTACGACCGTGACGCCTGGCTGCCGATCCTCACCGACGGACAGGGTCACGTGATGGAAGGGCCCGGCTTTAACGTGTTCGCCCTCGTCGACGGCCGCCTGCTCACACCGGCCACCGGCGTGCTCGAGGGGATCACTCGCAGGACCGTGATCGAGCTAGTGGAGGAGGCGGGACTCGAGATGGCGGTCGGCGAGGTTCCGGTGGACGCGCTCTACCAGGCGAACGAGCTCTTCTTCACGAGCACCGCGGGAGGCGTCATGCCGGTGACCACGCTCGACGGCCAGCCGGTCGGTGACGGCCGCCCGGGGCCCGTGACGATGGACCTGCGCCGCCGCTACTGGGACCTGCATCGCGACTCGCGCTACGCCCTGCCTGTCGACTACTCCTGACCAGGACCGTCGCGACCATCGGCGGCCTCAGCTCTGCGTCGCGAGCGCCTCGCAGAATCCTGGCAACGTCGGTGAGCACCGCATCACCGAGAAATCGCAAGTGCTCCATCGCCCGCGCGCCGGCCTGTGCGTTCCCGGCGGCGCACGCATTCGTTACCAGCACCGGGATGAACCCCAAGTCCCCCGCGTGCCGCACCGTCGGCTCGATGCCGATCTCGGTGGCCACGCCCACGATCGCGATCGCGTCCACCCCCGCTCCTCGCAACGCCAGCTCCAGCGGAGTCCCGCGAACGCCGACAGCGTGAGCTTGTCGAGTACCGATTCCTTTCTCACTCGTTCTGAGCTCGGGCACGCTCTGAGTCTGAGGCGCATCGGGGAGGAATGGCGAGCGCACGTCCTCGAGTCGATCCACCCGCTGCCACGTGCGCCACATTCTCAGCTGAGCGACCCCCATCAGCTCCACCGGCAGGGTCACATGGCGAGTGAAGTAGGTCCTCACCGCGTCCGAGGAGCAAAAGCACCAGCTGCTCGCGATCTCGGAGTGGATGCGCGAGCACGGGGTAAGCGGGTTCCCGGATCCGATCACGGCCGCGACGCCGCCGATCAATCCGCAGGACTACGGCATCGCCGAGGGCGTCGGCGACCTGTGGCTGCTGGTGCCGAGCACGATCAACGTCAACTCCCCCGCCTTCAGGCAGGCGGGCGGCGCGTGCAACTTTCACTGACTGGCCGTGGCGCCGTCAAGTTAGCTGCGGATCGCCGACCAGGGCGGCGCGGTGGCCTTCAGGCCGCTTGACGCAGGTTCGTGCGCGGCGCCGGGACCTTGTAGACGAACCGTCGGCGTGCTTCGTGGTAGCCGGAGTCGGGGCCGAAAAAGCATTCGAGGCACTGGGCCAACTCCTCGTTGCGGTAAGTGTGGAGAGGCTTGACGCGCTCGTCGTGAACACGCCGTCGGCGCTTGTCCTCCATCCGCGCGCGATGCAGCCCGTCGCGTGCGATTCGCTGTGCGAAAGTCCGAACTGCGGTCTGGAAGTCCTGCAGACTCGTGCCCAGAACCGTGTCGACGAGCCCGATCTTCACTGCCTGGGCGGTGCCGACAGGATTGAACGGCGGATTCGTCAGCCGAGTGGTCATAGTCGCACCGATCCGGCGGGGCAGAAGGTAGGTCCAGTACTCGGACCCGTACAGGCCACCCATGTGGCGGTAGTACGGGTTGAGCACGATGTCTTCGCGTGCCACGACGTAATCCGCGGCCAGCGCCAGCGGCACGCCTCCGGCCGCGGCGTCACCGGCGAGGGCCGAGATCACGAGGTGCGAGTCAGTCTGAACGATGTCGAGTACAAGATCGTCGATCGCGTTCAGGTTGCGCCACGACTCGGCGCCTGGGTCCTCGGCGGCTTGGATCACGTTCAGGTGGATCCCGTTTGAGAAGTAGTCATCGCCGCCGGTGAGCACGATCACCTTGGTGGGTCGCGCGCGGGCGTGCTCATAGGCAGCCCGCAGCCGCCGGCACTGCTCGGTGCTCATCGCGCCGTTGTAGAAGTCGAAGTGCAAATACCCCACCCCCGCGTGCTCCTGGTAGACGATCTCACGGTAGGTGTCCTCGGCGGGCACTCCCGTGTCGAGCGCGCTCTCGATCTCGGGCAACTCGAGCTCGACGCCCGCCCGCTCCAGCGCGTTTGCGGCCGGCAACTTGAAATACCGCAGGCTCGGCGTGTCGCGTTGCCGGAGGGTGGTGATCCACACTGCGCCGTCCGCCGTGGCCCGGCAGATGGCGCCAGATCTCTTCGCTATCAATTCACCGGGGCGACCGTGCTGCGACCGCTCCCGGTGGGCGCCGAACAGGTAAAAGTCGCGTCCGCCGATGGAGTCGAGAACCCCGGGATGTCCCTCGCCGCCACGGATCTTGCGCATCACAACGTCGGTGCTGTCCTGGTTCCAGTCGATCGCGCGGACGTCCTGGGTCATGAGCGGCCGGGCGCGGCCGACGCGCCGCGCCGCGCCGCCTCGCTCCTCGCGGCCCGCGCCCAAGAGGAGCCGTCCGAGTGCCTCGATCAGGGCGTCAATCGCCGCGTTGCGCACCTCGTGCCGGTACAGGCTCGCCTTCCCGGCCTCGCGCATCGGGAAGGTGCGCGACGCCAACACCTGTCCTGCGTCGAACTCGCCGTTCGCGAGCAGGACCGACACTCCCCACGCGCCCATCCCGAGCTCGATCGCCCAGTCGAGCGAGGAAGGTCCCCGGTCGCCGGGCGGACCCGGATGCACGACCAGGCAGGGACGGCGGTTCCAGATGCTCTCTGGTATCAGCGTCTTCAGAAACGGGCACACGATCAGGTCCGGATCGTGCTCGCTGACCGCAGCGTGCATCGCCGCGGCCGAGTCAACCACCGCGACTGCCACCTCATGGCCGCGCTCGGTCAGCGCGACCCAAGCGCGCTGACTCAGGCCGTTGTGCGCCGAGACAAGGAACAGGATCCGCAGCGAATTGCATCCGCCGCCCGTCTGTGAGGTGAGGATTGATGGGTGTCTGTCAGATCTCTTCATTGGTCTCTCTCGCGTCACTGGTCGTGGGGAAGCCACGTCGTGGTCGGAGTGCTCAAATCGCATCTGGCGACGACTTCGATCCACCCGGCGCCCTCCTCGAGAAAGAGTGGGCAAGCCTTCGCGTGATACGCCCGCGGCGGGCTTACGGTTCCCGTGCTCTCAGGCGGTTATGGCTGAGCTTGGATGCGCGAGATGGTGTCGGTGCTGGGACCAGTGGCCTGGATGGCATCGGCGTCCGGCGGGATCGAGTACGCGGCGGAGGTGTTCGAACTGTGGCTTGCGGCTGCGATCCGGACGGGTAGCCCGACCGTCTGCAGGGCGCGATCGCCGATGCGCGTGATGGTGCCGTCGCTCTGGTTGGCGATGAACACGTAGCCGTCAGTCGCGGCGAGGTAGAAGGCGCCGCCGAAGGGGTGTGAATCGAGCGTCCGCCCGCTCGGGACGGCGAGCGGCAGTAGAAGAATCGGGTCCCGCACCCTCGTCGGTTGTCGTCTGGGCCGGCGGTAACCGAGTTTCAAGCCGCCTCCCTCGCCGTGCTGCGCCCTGATCACCACTCGTGCGGACCCCGACCCCGGCCGAAGCTCGAGGCCGACGTCATTACGTGCTGGGCGTCACCTTCTCCCACAGCTCATTGAACGAGATGCTGTCGTAAAACGCGGTGCCGTCGACGACCGCTCCGTCGCGAAGCGTCATGAACCAGGCATACGTGTTGCGGTACCGCGTTCCGATCGTCGTCATTCCCGATCCGTCCCACAGCACGATGACCGTGCTGCTTGCCTCATCGGCATAGATACCTCGGATCGTCACCGGACGGAAGGGCTCCTCGCTGCTGAAGCGCGCGCCGAACGGCGCCAGTACCTCGTCGATGAACTCCTGCTTGTTCGCGTATTTACGGGATGCCGCCGAGTGGCCGACAATCTCCCAGGTCATGCCCTCCGCGAAGATGCTGGTGACGTAACCCGTCCCTTTGGACCACGCCGCGAATGCCTCCGTGACGAGCTCGCGGTTGCTGGGCAATGTTGCCTCCTGAGTATTCGATCGTGAGTTAGGGTTCGGCGCTGGCTCGTCGTAGCACGCTAGCGCTCGCGCTGCCGGTTGCCGACGACTCCAGCCGCGAGACCACCTAGCTCGGATGCGTGCTTCGCGGGCAAAGCCATGGCGCGCCGGCGAGGGGTTTATTTTCAGTTGTAGGCCAGCGCCGGGAAGTTCGACTCGTTGCCGCGGCCGCCCGGCGTCAGATCCAGCAGATTCCAGATGGGCCAGATCGAATCGACGTGGCGCGCCTCCAGACCCTCGTCGCGCGGGGCGTACATGAGCTCCGAGGACCAGGCATGGCGGAACTGGTCACCGTCACGGACGAACACGCTCAGAATCGGCATCTGCTCACCTTCAGGCGTCTCCGCGTTGTAGTCGCGGTTGTACGCGTTGCTACGCGAAGACAGCAGCAGCAGGTGGCGCCAGCCACGCTCACGCGCGAAGTTCCGAAGCCGTTCGGGGTCAGACTTCGCGACCACGGCGAGGTTCAGACGCCGGGCGAGATGAGGAGCCGCGCCGTCGAGCGAGTCCAGGATAGAAGTGCAGGACGGACACGGGGTCTCGGACAGCGGAAGCCGGGCGGTCTCGCCCCCCGAGGGTCCGGGCCTGGTATCGCCCGAATACCGCGGGAACATGAAGCTATAGATGGCGAGCGTGTCCTTGCCCGGCTCGAACAGCTCACTGAACCGTACCTCCTCCCCGTCAAACGCCCGCTCAAAGCGATAGTCGTCAGGGACAAAGCCACCCAGCGGTAACGCACGACGCTGGGCCGCGACCTGTTCGATCGCCCGCCGTAGCCGGGCCTCGGCCTCGAGCAGGCGATTGCGCGCGCGACGGTACTCCTCGGACTCGCCAGGAAAACGAACACCAGGGTCCATATCCGCCACCTATCTGCCTCCTCGTCATCGGTCCGAATACCTCGCGGGCGACGAGCCGCCTCCACCGGCAGGCAGCAGACCGCGAGTCTCGCTTAGCGTAACGCCGCGACCGTTATCGCCCATGCGGTCCCGCCGCCGCGCGGCCCTGACTGCCTTCGCGGCGAACCACCCGGCTGTCTACGCGACGAGGGGTCAGACGCGAGGCCGAAGCTGGCGGGCTCGGCACTAGGATGGCGCTCCGATGGCGGCGTTTGATATCGCCCCCTGGAAAGACCTGTTTGTCGCGACCGCAGGCGCTTCTGCGGCGCTTGCGGGCCTGGTGTTCGTTGCCGTGTCGATCAACATCGACCGCATCCTGAAGTTCAAGGGGCTTCCGGAACGGGCGCTCGAAACCGTACTGTTGCTGCTGAGCGTCGTTCTGGTCTCGATCATCGGCCTGATTCCTGGCCAAAGCCACGTGGCGCTCGGGGCAGAACTACTCGGCGAAGCGCTGCTCTTCGCGGCCCTAATCGCGGTGCTCTTGAAGCGGAGCTTGCCGCCTCGCTCGAGCCCGCAGTCCTGGCGGCTCAGCCGACAGTTGGTTGCGGCGGCGGGGACCGTGCCGCTGATTGTGGGCGGTGCGAGCATCCTTGCCCAGTCTGGCGGCGGGCTCTACTGGACCGTCGCCGGCATTATCTTCGCGATCGCGGGTGCGGTGGGGAATGCCTGGGTGCTGATGGTGGAAATTCTGCGCTAGCGGTTTCGTGCGCCCTGCGTAGCGCAGGTCCAGACTACTCATGCTGCGAGCGTTGATGCTTCGATAGGGATTGCGACAGCCGCGCACGCTGCGTATGAGGGGCTCGCGCTGGACGGACAGTAGCCGCGCCGCGGCGCGAGCCAGACCGCCGCGCCGGCCCGGCATTGCACAAGTCGATGCAGCTCGCCGCGCGCGCGGCGGCTTCTCACAGCTGCTTTGCGAGGCGAAGCAACAGTGGCCTCCGGCGCCACCCTGTTCGTTCAGACTCGCAGCCGCGCCTGTCAGCAAGCGCCGGCGGTGACGCCCGCCCTGCGGTGGACCGACTCAGAGCAGCAGTAAGAGCCGCCCGCCTCGCGTTGCCCCTTTGCCACGGTTTCGCTTACGGCGCCGAGGCGAGCCGGACGATCCCGTTCATCGTTGATCCTCGTGGCGCGCGCCGCTGCAATGGCGACGAAAGGCCGCCGTGGATAGGTCGGGCTGCGCCGGGGAGAACGATCGGATTTCGCCCTGGCGAGCCGACGGCGTGCGCACCCGGCCAGGGGGTCGAACCCAAGTCCAGATTTCTGCCGCGACGGCGCCGGCAGCGGTAGCGTGCGCAGCTAATCGGCAAACATCTCGGGGGTAACACGATGGCTGGAGAGGCAATTTTCCTTGGCTGGGGTCAAGTTGTGCGGGGGCGCGAACAGCTTGCGCTGCAGGTCTTCCAGGAGGCCGTCAGCTACTACGGCAAGCTCGAGCAAGAGGGACAGATCGAGAGATTCGATGCGTATCTGTTGGATCCGCATGGCGGCGATCTCGACGGGTTCTTCGTAATCCACGGTGAGCGATCTGCGCTTGACGCCGTCAGGTCCAGCGCGGAATTCCAGCGGCTGCTGGTGCGGGCCGCATCGGTGATCGACAATCTGGGTCTGGTCAGCGCATACAGCGGCGATGCATTAGGACAACAGATGGCACTGTTCGGCGAGAGGGCCCAGGAGCTGCCTCAGGCTAAGTAGCCACCCACCGCGGGGCACCGGACCGAATCCACACGCGAGGTGAATCGGGCGCCGTCGGTAGCCAGAACCCGGCCCTACGACAGGCCACGCGCCGCCCACGCTCGCGCCGATACGACAAACGGTGCGTGAGGCAGCCGTTCTCTGCACAGCTCACGCAACTGGCACCGCTCCGCCGCGCCGAGCTGCGTGACAAACGCCCCGGCGGGACCCACTCCGAGCGTGAACGGCTCCCACCACTCCTCGAAGCTTCCATGCTCGACCTCGACCGACACGGCTCCCTCCTCGACGTCGCCAAGACCTGCGGCCTCGAACAGCTCGGCGAGCTGTCCCCTGCGAGTGCCCGCGCGCGAGGACTCATCGTCAACATCTACGTCCAGCACCCGTGCGGCTTCCCAGAACACGCCGAGCGGGCCGCGGCCGCCGGCGTGATCCCAGACGCATGCGGCGACTACGCCGCTCGGCTTCGTCACACGACGCATCTCGTGCAACCCGGCCACGGGATCGGCCATGAAATGAACGACCAGCTGCGCGAGCGCGGCTTCGAAGACCTCATCTGCGAACGGCAGCCCCTCTGCCGCGGCGCGCTCGACGCTGACTCCCGGCAGGCGCTCCCGAGCTGCCGCCACGAAAGCCTCCGAGGGATCGAGGTGAAACTCACACGCCGACTCTACGCAGCCGATGACCATGCGTGTATTACGGCGAGGTCGGAGCGCCAATGTTCAGTCGCCCGCCCACCAGCCGTCCGGTCGATGGCGCGCGCGTAGGCGGCTCAACCCCACCGGCGGGGTGGCGTCCGCTTCGGCTGCGTCTGCGTCAGCCAGCGCGATCGCCGATCTCGCAGCCGGTGTGCGGACCGCCTCGCGTCTGTCGTGCAGTCGTACGTGCTTTGGGCACACGCCCTGGTGCAGTCCCGCGCTCGACGTCAGATGACAAGCGAACCGTTTCGATCCCCAGCGCGTAACGAGCTACAGAGCAGCAATCCACCTTTCTCGGAGCGAGCATCATGTCACTGTCCAGAAACCTTAGAAAGCTCATATCCCGAGTCGCGAGCGCAATCATCGTCACCGGGATAATCGTGTGTGCGAGCCCGATCGCGGCCTTCGCGCAGCCGCCCGACCCCTGTCACTCGACCCCGGTCAGCGCCGAGGGCTCCTAACTGGTTGGCGTGACCGTGAAGACGGTCTCAGGCGCATCCGCGATCCGGACGCACGCGTTGGGCCGCATCACCAGCCCCGTGGGTCGCCGTCGCCCTGCGTGATTTCACGATCACATACCTCGCAAAGGAACCAATCGATGTCACCCACGCTCACCTACCTCGCGGCACGCGAACACATCAATGATCTGCGGCGCGAGGCTGAGCGAGCCCGCCGCGCCAGCAAACTCAGGAGCTCACGCCGGCCCAGGCCCCGGGGCACGGGAATCGGCACGTCCCCGACCGCTTCCGCCGACGCGGTGACGTTGCGGCTCTCCCGCCCGACAGACGACCGCGCGCTCGAGGAACTGGCAAAGCTCGACAGCGCCAGACCGCTGCGCGGACCACACGTTGTGGCTGAAGCCGGCGGCGCCCTGCTCGCGGCGATCTCGCTCACCGACGGCGCAGTCATCGCGGATCCGTTCCAACGCACCACCACGATGGTCGACCTCCTACGCGCGTATGCCAACACGCAGCTGTCTGACCAGCCCGGGGCGAGGTCGACCGCGACATCGCTCCTGCGCCGGCTGGTCGGCCTGCGCAAGCGGAGCTGGCAGACGGCTTCCTGACTGAAGCGGAGGAGAGGAAAGTCCCGCTGGACGCGCGGCGAGCCGCTGCAGCGTGTCCGAGCTTGTGACTCAGCGTCGAGAACGGCGGCGCGAGGCACCCGAGCACGAACAGGGGCTGTATCGGTGTCAGTACTCCGGCCGACATTCCGAGCGATCACCTAGGCGGCCGACAAGGCGATCACCAGCACCGCGTACCCGGCCGATACCGGCTGGCGGAGTCACGTCACTCCGGAAGCCAGCTGGCCTGCATGCGCTGGCGCCAACGTGGCTGGATCTGGGGTTGAAACCAGGTTGCGCGACCGGGTCAACTGGACGGGACCGGCTGGCCAGTTCGTGCCGCGGCGGCGGCCACTGAAGCCGAGGTACGAGGCGGCCGCGCAACCAGCCGGCCTGTGCAGTTCGGACACGTATCTGCCATCTCGCTGCTGCACTTCACGCAGAAGGTGCATTCGAAGCTGCAGATCATCGCCAGACCATCGGCGGCCAGCGGCTGATCGCATCGCTCGCAGTGGTCGCGCATTTCAAGCATGGAGCCTCTCCGTATCGTCGTGGGTGCTAACTGGTCGCAACCGGGCGTCGCAAATCGTTCCCCGAGATACCGCTGATCCGGAACGCGCGCCGGTAGGCGGTCGGCGTCGTCGCTTCGTGACGCGCCAGATGCAATCGGAGATTGGCGGCGGTGCCCAGACCGCAGCGCCTGGCGACCTCTTCGATCGGCATCTCGGTCACTTCGAGCAGCCGGCGAGCCTCGCCCAATCGCTCCTCAGTGAGCCATCGCAGTGGTGTGATGCCGACCTCCGCGACGAAGCGTCGGGCGAAGGTTCGGCTGGAGTAGCCCGCGTGCCGAGCGAGGTCGGCGATCGTGAGCGGGCGATGCATCTCCTGGATCGCCCACGCGCGCGTTGCGGCCAGGCCCGGTCCGTCCTGGGGAACCGGTCGCTCCATGAACTGCAGTTGGCCGCCGGGACGGTGAACCGGGGTGACCATCCGTCGGGACGCTTCGGTCGCGGCCACTGCCCCGTAGTCGCTGCGAATCATGTACAGGCACAGATCGATCCCGGCGGCGATCCCGGCGCTGGTGAGCACTTCGCCCTCATCGACATACAGCACCTCCGGGAGCACCCGGACCGCCGGAAACCGCGTCGCCAACTCATCCGCGAACTCCCAGTGTGTGGTCGCGCTGCGCCCGTCCAGCAGACCAGCCGCCGCCAGGGCGAACGCTCCGACACACACCGACGCGACCCGGGCCCCGCGCGCCGACGCGTCCCGGAGCGCGTCGATCACGACCGGCGATGGACTGTCCCTCGGGAAGAACCCCGGCACGATCACCGTGTCCGCCTGCTCGAGCAGCTCCAGACCCTGGTTGATCCGCACATCGAACCCTGACGCGGACGAAACCATCCCCGGGTGCTCCGTGCAGACCGCGAACGAGTACCCCGGCTCGACCTCGCGCCCGAAGATCTCCGCCGGGATCGCGAGGTCGAAGATGATCACGTCCGGCACGACGAGCGCGACCACCCGGTGCATCCGCTGATTTTATCGTGGTCGGGCACGATCCTCGGTGATCGCCGAGGTCGTTCCCGACCATCCGGTCCGCACGAGAAATGGCTGGATCCTGGCGAGATTCGGCCGTCCTGACCCTGGTCGCCCTGCCTTCTTCCGCCTACCGTCAGGAGTCGCCTCAGCACCTCGTGCCCGACCACGCGATGACAATCGCCAACGCCAGGGGATCGTCGGTCCGCTCTGAAGGAGTACGACGAGTCGTTCGCGATCAACGCGAGGATCCCGTACTTCGTCGGCGCAACCATGTGGGTGTCGTGCCCGATTCGGCTGCAGCCATCGAACACGGCGGCCCTCGTGCGAGGGCATGGTTGGTTCCGCGGCCCGGGCTGTTCGAGCGGCTGAGCCGGGCGGAGCGGGTGGTGCTCGTCTCCGCGTCGGCCGGCAGCGGCAAGACGTTCCTGGTGCGTTCGTGGATCGCAGCGGAGGGTCTGGGCGACCGGGTGGCGTGGGTGTCGATCGGGCGCCAGGAGCGTAACCCGCAGGCGTTCTGGCTGTCGGTCCTCGAATCATTGCGGGGGACGCGGATCGGCGCGGAGCGGATGCGGGAGCTGACGGCCGCGCCTGGTCTGGATGGCGCGACCGTCGTGAGACGGTTGCTTGAGGATGTGCGCTCGCTGGATGAGCGACTGTGGCTGGTGATCGATGACCTGCACGAGCTCGAGGCGGAGGAGGCCATCCGCCAGGTTGAGGTGCTGTTGGGGGCCGCGCCGCCGCAGCTGCGGTTCGTGTTGTTGACGCGCCGGGATCCGCGGCTGGGGTTGCATCGGTTGCGGGTGCAGGGGGAGCTGACCGAGATCCGGGGTGAGGACTTGCGCTTCAGCCTGGACGAGTCGCGTGGGCTGTTGGAGGCGGCGGGTGTGCGTTTGTCTGACGGCGCGGTTGAGTCACTGGTCGCGAGAACGGAGGGGTGGGCGGCGGGTCTGAGGCTCGCGGCCCTGTCCCTAGCCCGCGATCCGGACCCTGAGCGCTTGGCGGCGAGTTTTTCCGGGCGTGAGCGTGTGGTGGCGGAGTATCTGCTGGCCGAGGTGCTCGAGCGCCAGCCGCAGGAGGTGACCCGGTTGCTGTTGCGGACTTCGATCCTGGAGCGGGTCAGCGGAGCGTTGGCCGACCGGCTGACGGGGGGGTCGGGGTCTGAGGGGATCCTTTGGGAGCTGGGGGACGCGGGGGCGTTCGTGGTGTCGCTGGACGCCGAGCGATCGTGGTTTCGCTATCACCGGCTGTTCGCGGATCTGCTCACGCTCGAGCTGCGAAGGACGGCCCCGCAGGAGCTGCCCGGCCTGCATACCGTGGCCGCGGAGTGGCTGGCCGAGCACGGGTGTCCGGTCGAGGCGATCCGCCACGCGCAGGCGGCCGAGAACTGGGGACTGGCGGTGCGGCTGCTGGCGGACACCTGGCGCTCCTTGTACCTCGACGTGCGGATCACCACCGCCCGCGAGCTCCTGTCGGGGTTTCCGCCCGAAATGGTCGCGGCGGACGCCGAGCTGGCAGTGCTCGCTGCGGCCGACCGGTGGGCGGCGGGGTCCTTGCGTGAGGCCGAGCGATATCTGGCGCTGGCGGAGCGCATTTCGGGGCCGGTGACCGGAGAACGCCAAGGTGTTGACGGACAGCCAGGATGGTGATGGTGGCGTCACGTTGGATGGTGACGGGATCGTGGGGAACGACCGAACGACATAACGACGGAAGTCAGGAATGTGTGTTTGTTCGTCCCTCCCCGGACTTGC
>Ga0335074_10007033_pt1 | contig 15594 bp, 9 predicted proteins | sample Lox_Sample_23_FD_206715 | JGI IMG/M metagenome (GOLD analysis project Ga0335074, IMG submission 206715) | Soil microbial communities from Loxahatchee National Wildlife Refuge, Florida, United States - Lox_Sample_2.3 | ecosystem: Environmental > Terrestrial > Soil > Wetlands | place: USA: Florida... | reverse complement strand
TAGTAGCACTTGTATACTAATTGTCATTTAGGGACAGCTGAACTTGCACGAGCAGAAGAGCTTTCAAACACAGCCTCTATAGTTCTCCAACTTGCAAAATCCCTTTTATACACAGACTACGAATTCAGCTTATTTTGTAATAACCTATTTAGCAAGCTAAAGCTTTTTAGCTAGTTACAAATGCTAGGAATTGGTGCATGTGGTACTACTCGACAAGATGTTACATCACCACTTTTTAGCAAAAACCTTAATACATAGAAGCCTAGGTGGGGGACGCTTTAGTCTAAAATCGATGGCCAAATATATAGCAACAATGATATTAGCAGTGGTGTTTTAGTATCGCTTTGGCAGGACAGCGCTATAGTTAAGTTTGCCACTACAATTCATAAAGGCACAGAGTGGATTGTCTGAGAACAAAAGAAACCACGGGATTCTTCATTATCAGCTGTAATTACTAAAGCACTATTTGAAGCTTTTCCTGCAATTAGGGCACCTAAACCCACTTAGTAAGGACGCAGAAAGAAAGAGTACGTTCATTGTTAGCCGTTGGCAATTCCTTAGATGGTAGATGATTATAACCACTTCATGAATGGTGTCGTCATTGCAGACCAACTCCGAGCTAGGTTTACTACTAAGCAACAAACATCACAAACTTGGATGCCATTATTCTATTATCTTCTAGATACAGCTATCTGCAATGCTTATATACTATCTGAGCACTATTGTAAATCCAGGCCAGCGTACAACCCAAAGAAGCATATCCGTAGCACCCACTAAGCATTCCGGGGAGCTTTAATTGACGACCTAATAATACGGTACAAAATCGCACCTGTACGCATTTATAGAAACTCACAGCACTTACCAATTAGACGATTGGATCGTCCTTACAATCTTCATTAAAAGACGAAGACTACGTATTGTGGGAGGTGTCAATTTTGCTGCTTCAAAAAGGACATGCTGGAGAAGCAGCTTGGGCACATAGGAGATGTGGGCAGCTCTAGAAATGTATGGCAAACCCAGGTGATGTGTTAGTACTGTGACGTCCATTTGTGTGCGAAATGCTTCCTTTTTTCTATAATTTCAAGAGCATTCTGTAGTTTTCCTTGGAGCGGGTATAGTTGGTATATAAAGCTTTATTTCTCTTCGAAGCCACATTTACATGGAATAGAATGCTACTAGTACGATTTAGTAGGACCGAACACTGTAGTTTAAGCCACTGAATTTATATATAGTATATAACTGTCTGTGCGCACGCGTTACCAGCGAAATTACGTGTCGCTCACCTCTAAGGAGATAGCTATTTGAGAGCTCGCTCCCCTATTTAGAGAATTAAGAGTCTACCCTTAATGCTGCAATCCCCTACTTGTAATCTTAACTGCAACACTAGTTATATGTGTAGCGTAGTAGCATGTTTCTCGAACTTTCTAGCAGCAATAACTAACCTGTAGAAATCTGGGTAGAGACCGAACGACAGCGACGACGACGGAAACCTTCCCTCTATCAAACAACTGCTATATACCACGCTACAGGATGGCTTTGCAGCAGAGGACCAGCTTTCGAACAACACAACCTTTAGAGTTGGGGATACAACCGCGGAGAAGAGAGGCGGCTCTTAAGATGATGATAACGGGTTAGTACCGGGCAATAACTCTAAGGCTTGTCTAGGTGAGCACGCCCATAATACTCTGTTGTGGAAGGAGACGACCAATTTTTATGACACGATGTAGATTATCCAATTGTCCTGCTAGGAGATGACCACTCGAGTGTCTTTGAAGTCGAAGTCGATGACGGTGGTCGTGCTGAAAGTACAGGAGCAGACGCGGGTCTTTTTGATAGCTTAGAGAATGCTGCTGACTCAACAACTCTAGCCCCTCCTTCCCGCGTTGTGTGGCACGATATTAATGACTTCCCTGAGACGGCATAGCGGTTGCTGCTTGCCCAACAAGGAGCCTCGGCGTTAGATTCTATACATGTTCCCCCCTCCCTTTGCGCCTCTCAAGCGAGCTATTGCACAACAGTATTAGTGCTATGGACCTCGATCCGCGCAGCGCTAGATCTGAGGCCACAATATCCTGTTCCGCTCGTCCTCAAAGCCCGCCTACACGCTGCGCTGTAGCGTCATTAGAGAACCAACTCAGTCATAAGGGTCGTCTTCAAATCAGTCGAGGCGTAGCAGACGAATACGGGCTGGTTGGCCCTGCACGCAATGCCGATCCTGTTGATGAGAGGGAGCAGCGGCAATAGCAGTAGGAGGAGAACGAAGACCATAATGCATCCTCTAAGCCTCCAGTATAGAAGCAAGCGAGCCTTTGCAGGCGGACGTCGATTTGCTGGATTGGGAGGCAGACTCTATGGCTCTAATGCAAAGGGCACAGCAGCTGTTCCCTAGCCGCGATCCATCACCAGCGACAAGTTATAACGAGGCGGCATGCGACAGTTACAACGACGACGAGCTTAACAATACCGAATCGGATAAGGATGGTGAGGAACTATGTCCTATAAAGCGGAAACGGCTGTCCTTATCTCAAGACGGCTTAATGCACAAGAAGCCTAAGCCCTGTCTTTAGTAGAGGTCTAATCGCCAACATAGACCACACTTTAAGCCTTATAGGCGCTCTCCCAAGTTATACTCCCCACTTGATTAGGGTTTGACAGTCGCTCCAGCCCCTAGTACTAAAAGTCGATTGCCTTCGCCGCCCCTTTCTGCACTACACCTTGCGGATACAGACATGTCCCTCAACTACTATAACTTTGACTGATTGTTTAGAGTCCTACCGACATGGACTGAGGTTACGTTCCGTCCGCACTCCCCACACTGCTGCTCCTTTACTGCAGTAATCTGGGACGGCTGTGCCGAGCTAGGAGTCTCATTCAGCCAGGTTGTCCGACTTATTGCAAGTATCAGCCTACAGGGCATTACTGCAGCCTAAGCCTTGAACCCATTTAACGTCTAGACCTTCCCGTATAAATATGCATATTCGGGTGGCGATGTTGGATTGGCTGAGAGTTGGGAGTGCAAGCTACCTGACTCTTAATGAGGCACAGCCCTAGTTCATGCAAATGATCGACCTTTAATCTTATAAGGCTGAAAGTTACAACTGGCAGCATAGTGGTATTTGGAAACGATCCTCGATTGGTGTATCTATTTAATAAGTATTCCCTACCATCATTTCTGCCCCTTCTCTATTTCTCCAATTGGTTCATATTGCTCGTATTCCCCGAGATCTCCTTAGACAAAGCTGTTTGAGGTAGAGCTTTAGGGTATGTCTGCAGCAGGTAGTTAGAGTCGCAGTAGGCGCTGCGCATGGCTTTCGTTGCTTTGCAGGTTGTAGGTACTTATCGCTAGTATCCTAAGTGTTGTTACAGAGCATTGTTGTTAGTGTTCATAGAATAGTGGGTTTCGCTCCTAATCTTAGTATGCATATCTTTATATCTTAATGCCCACGCTTCCATCTCTACTTCCCCGCATTAGGATTGCTGCTTCGTGGTGCGCCTAGTAGGGCTTGAGGACTAGCGGGTCTTTGGGAGGTTCGTGAAGTATAGCGGTAGTGCTTATTATTAATTGGAGTTGCTGGATGCTTGGGATCAGATAAGCTTATAGCAATTTTTAGCACAGTAGAGCTAACAGGCTTTTTTAAAGGCTATAAATTTTAAGCGGAACTCAAATAGCAAGCGAAATAGAGGGTAGTTGATGGCTTAACTAATAGAATTTTAATTGACTACATATAACACCTTGCTTATTAACCGTGCATTCAGTTAGAACGAGAGACAACTAATGACCTGTATAATTCCAAGAAACCAAACAAGCCTCCGCTAGCAATCCGTATGTTCCTACAAGATGAATGTTAGGTAGTCGAGGAGCTAGTTAAGCATTAATACCGTGTTACTGGATGCTTATTGTTATTGACGGTGTCCTTTAATATTTAGTTCATACGCACACTTGTTACTGTCTAGCAACATACCTATTAGTTGTAACTGGATCTGCTACCACCTTGGTTGGGGCGCTAGTCGGACTCATCGTCTGAAAGACTAGGTCTCTTAGCTTCTAGATTATTATTGATCGAGTGGCTATAACTGGATCCTCTATCATCTAAATAGAACCGTCCATCCTCAAAAGAGTTCGCGTAGGTGACGGACATAATTGGAAGCTCTTACAAGTAGTAGGGTGTGAATTGTCTATATCTGGAGTAGCTCGAATTGAAAGAATTAGAATGATGGAAGTACGAAGCGACAGTCTGCACTTATATCTATGCAATTATAACTAGTGAGATAAGAAGAGCCTAGCGCCTCTCGTACCCGGCTGTTTCGCTGGAATACTTCTAACAATCAGTGATCTCTTATTAGTAAGGATAAATTGCACGTTCTGTTACGAGCGCATACGAAGTAAATTCGCGCCTAGCATATCAGCTAATCTTAGTGAAAGGTTGTTTTGCCAGGTTCGAGCTGCTAACGCCTTCAATACCTGTCCTGCTCACATGCGAGGAATAATGCCCTATAGTCTCCTATCTTGTCATGCAAGCCTCTAAATTGAGTGATGGGCTGATCCTTCTACTAGTAAAAGAGGCTTCTTCCCCTGCTAAGACAGAAGACCCTTAGGAAAAAAACTTTTCTCTAAAAGATAGATCCTCCTTATAGAAGCTAGCCTTGCTTACTTATACTAAGTTACTTACGCCTCTAGACTTACTTGAATTCTTTGGAATCCTTTTCCTATAAGCACGGTTGCCCAACGTACACAATGAATCTTGTCTAACGTTTGTTTGGTTCGCACAACAGCTCCGAATCAACCTTAATTGAGGCGTCCTTTAATGCGCATGATAAAATCGATGAATTGTGGGGTTTCCATGTATTAGTAGAAGGCTGAGACATAGAAGGCTGGAAACCTCTATTCGAGTAAGCAGAATCGGATTAGAAAGAGGCACAGATTAAAGTATTACGAAGTATTATTGCTATCTATAGCCTCAATGGGCACTATGAGACTACATGGACAGCTAACAACGGAGTTAAGTGGTTAGAGGAGCTGCTTCCAAATGCTTTTCCTCGTGCTAGAATCATATTGTATGGGTATAATAGTAGAACGCACTCCGCTTATAGTCCCATATCGCTGCAAACGCTTCCTAGTCATTTACAAGAGCTTCTGCAAGGCCTGTCCGATCTCCGGACTGAAGAAGGAGTTCGTGCCCGTACCCCTCGCTTTAGCGGTATTCGATGATTGACAACGTGCAAACTATCCGCCAACTGATACTGTTTATAGCACATAGCTTGGGTGGAATTGTGCTTAAGAGTGTAAGTGCTTAGTTAAAAATAAGGCAATGTTACTGACGCTTTTAGGCCTTGGTGAATGCTAATATGTTAGACAAAAAACAAGACGAAAGTAAAAAAGGTATTAAGTTGTCCACCTTTAGGATCATCTTCCTTGGAACACCGCATGAAGGAAGTAGCAACAGCGTCGTTGAGATTGCGCAACATGTACTTCAAATCGCAAGGGTCTTCTACAGCACCACCAACTAAGTCATAAAGGAGCTGGGAGCACACTCATAGTGGCTTGAAGGGGACGCCATCCGATTCAACAATATCCGTGACAGCTTTTTAATTAGGAATTGTTTTGAGAGCTACCTAATACCTCTTCGGGCTGGTAGTTCAGTTATTGTATACACTCATATTGCATCGTTTTCGAAAAAGAGGCTAACTACATAAAGGTGGTACCGAAATGGTCTGTGGCGCCCTAAGCCTGGGACGCCGTTACTGTTAAGATTATAAGGGATTATGTTTCAATGACAAAGTTTCAATCCGCAAACGACTAACAATATGAGAAAATCGTGCGTTCTATAAATCTTATAGCTTGTAGTGCTAGAGAGCGGGTTAAGCAGAATTGGGATGAATGGGAGGCATCTCGGCTAGGCTAATGTAAGTAATTACCAGCTAACGATGTAGATCTTGGCATATACTGGCTAGCTTAACAGAAAGTGAACACTATTTAAGGTTTACAAGTGCTACTAAATACAATAAATTTTTCATTGCGACCTTACCTGCCGCTAAAGAATGCTGCGTTTGTTGGCTGAGACTCACTCAAAAAGGAGATGCACAAAGAACTGCTTCAGCCCGATTCGAAGAAGGCGATCGTTCTCTTTGGCCTAGGCGGAGTAGGCAAGACTCAACTGGCCCTTACATATTGTTAGGAGTATAAGTCGGACTACTCAACTGTTTTGTGGTTCAACGCTGCCAGTGTGGATTCGATCCAAGCAAGTTTTTTGGTCTGTGCGAACAGGATTATCGCTTACTATGTGAGCTAGTTACCAGGTAGTCCTATGCCTATCGGCCTAATCGCTTAGTATTTGCAGCTTAAAGACTTAGTAAATCCTAACGGCACTATAGTTGCTGAAGGGGATTATGCGCTCGACTGTGTTGCTAATGCAGTAAAAATATAGCTGGATTTGGAGGGGAACAATGAGTGGCTGGTTGTCTATGACAATTACGAGCCCGAACACTTCCGCTTGGACAGATACCTTTTGTTAGCACGATCAGGGTCGATTATTATCACCACTCGGCGTCGAGCTGGTCTACTAGCGTGTAGTATGATTGAGATACCATGCTTTTCTATAGCAGAGAGTATGAAACTTTTAATATAGCGCTCTTAGAAGGGCATTCAGCTACCAGAAAATGAATGTAAGTAAACAAAATTTATGGAGAAAGCTATAACTAACTATAAAAGGCATAGACGCTGAGTTAATAATAGAGGAGTTAGGGCGATTTCCACTTGCAATTGACCATGTAGGGGCGTACATTATTTAAGAGGACATATCCTTTGCGTCATACTGTAAGCGATATCAAGAAAACAGAGAATATCTCCTCTAAAAGAAGCCTTTAGCTTTTGATTCACAATACAACGAATCGATTTTTACGACATAGGAGACTTCTTATGCTCTGCTAGAGCGGAAGAACGAGATGGCCGCGTACGTCCTAATTGGGTGTTCGTTCTTCTTTAACGTCGACATACCGCTACGGCTGTTCCAGTGCGAGCTAGGGAAAACCAGTAAGCATAATCAAGTAAAGTTAGAGAACAACTAGCTGATACAGAAAAAAACTTCCCTAGAAGAACAAGTGGATGAGCTTTTCTCCACTCTTCTCTCGTTCTGCTTGGTCACATGGGAGTGCGACGACAGTTTTTCGATATACACCCTCATCTATACCTAAGTGAGACAACGATTTGATGCTGATGCACAACGAGGCTACGCACAAAAAGCAGTCCAGATTTTAGCTGAAGCCGTTCGAAGAGACACATATGACTAGACTGCTAAAGACGTAAGGTTCGAACGTAGAATTCGTCTTCATGCGAATACTGTTTTGAAAATCTTTGAGGGTTGGAGTTAGCAGGATGTGGACGCTCCATAGTGGGTACAGATCGCCTCGCTTTATAAAGCGTACGGCTGATATGACGAAGCTGAGCGATTCTACAAATTGGCATTGAAAGGGCGTAATCCTTTGCAGGATGACGCAGACTAAGAGACGCTTGATATAGCGTCTAGATTGGTAAAGGTATATCGACTTCAATCTCATCCAGCCTTAGCCATTCGAATCTACAGGCAATATTTGAAGAAGGCTGGAGATTCTCAGGCTCTAGCGGCTGCCCGAGTTCAAGTCCAACTCGGGACGGCAATCTATAACTAGGGTTAATACGAAGAAGCAGAAAAGCTGCTAAGGAGAGGAATTGATGTGCTAGAAACGCACCTTGGACGGCACAAGGTTGAAACCTTAGCTGCGAGAGATAACCTTGCTTTAACACTCCTCAGACTAAAACGGGATGGCGAAGCAGAAAAGGAATATCAGCAAGTTCTTAAGTAGTTACAAGAGACAGTGGGTATGGACAATGCATACACCATGCGAACCCTCTAGAACCTCGCACGATACTACATGGTACGTGGCGACTTTGAGCAGGCGCTGCCCATGTTCGAAGAAGCGTTGGAGCTTCGCGAGCGCTTACTAGGGCTTGATCATCCCTTAACACTTCGTACTTGGCATAATCTGGCATATTGTCATCTCAAGTTACGTCAAATAGAGAAGGCAGAAAACATGTATGCTGGTGTTGTTGCTGCAAAAGAGAAAGTCCTCAGCCTCTATTATTACGACACGTTAAACGCCATGCAAGAACTTGCGTTCATCTACCACGAAATTGGTGAAAGTGGAAAAGCCGAAGAGTTACTGAAGAAGACGTTGGGGGGTCTACGTAAGAATACAGACAAACGCCGGCTAGACATGATTAAAATGATCCAGGAAGTTTGTGCAAAGAATAGTTTGAACTTTGCAGATCTAAGAATAGCTGAAGGAGATGGTATTCCAAAATGAGAGGCTGAAATGACCTATATGGTATAAGCGTATAGGAAATGTATAGCTGAGACTGGCGCTTAAGGGTTATATCACCCATTTACTCATTTCAAATACAAATTGCCAGTCTCCTAATATATCTCACAGCATACCCGATCGTTCCATGCCGATTAGAGATCTTTGATTTATATATGGAAGGTAACCTTGATGCCGTGCGAATGCTCTTCGACAAGTCTTTGGCATCCCCATTTGCTGTGATTAACACGGAGAGAATCTGCTGTATGTAAGTTGGTGTTTAAGTCTAAACAGGTGTACTTACTGACAAGAGACGGCTTAATAATAGCCGATGCCTGCTATCGTTGTGCCTGCTGTTATTGTACGCTCTTTAATGTGCCATGTTCATTGTGCCATGTTTATTGTGCCATGTTCATTGTGCCATGTTTATTATGCTGTTGTTATATGTTGTAGGTAGTATCGCCTTTAGTTGTTGGGGGCGCTGCTGTGCTTGCCATTGTTGCCACGTTACTACCATCTGAGCTGCTATTAACGTCTTAGCTAGGTCATCGCGGTCTAGCGTGCTAATACCGTGCTCCTTTTAGCACTCCTACAGCCCTTACTGACTCTGTCATCATTAAGGTCATCTTTGAATTCGTTAGCAATCTTGGAAGAGAGCGGATTCCCCTTAGAGTCTAAAGCTAGGAATCGAACCGGTTTGTCGTTTTAAGAGAGCGCAAACCAGTTTGAGGGAAAGCTAGAAGTGAAAGGCTAGAAGTGATAGTTGTTGGCTGCTACTTTTTGCTGGTTGGAGGATGTCGGGAAAAAGGAATTTCCTAAAGGGAATTTCCTAGAGGGATCCGCTCATACCCAGCCACGCATCTACACGTTTAGCAGCTATAGGTATTACAGCATTAATAATATAATTTTTACTGAGATTACTGTAATGTGGGTGCTAGCCTGCAGCTCACACGAAGCCTTCTAAAATGTTAGATTAATAGAGAGTTTTAGCTACAATTTCATTTGCAAATTTATTTGTAGACCCCCTTAGCCTGCATATCCCTAGGCCCAATTTTGTTAGTAATACTATGCCTGCATTAAAAGGCAGCCATATTCAATATCAAAAATTGAAGCTAATAATTGGAAGTATATAAGTATTCTTGGTGTTTTCGACATACTACAACTACTACTACGACTACTACGACTGCTAACGTCGCAGCCCCTGCTGATTCGCTAGCTGCCGCCCTCACTGTGGCCATATTGGAAGCCCTCGTCGACGAGGCCAAAGACCTAGCGCAAGTGCTAGGCGTATAAGGAGGAACATAGTGCTTGGTCCTAGGAGGGGAAGTGCTGCTAGATGGCAGACAGCCTTAGCGACCGCCTTGTATGGGTGACAGTAGTAGTTGCTACTACTACTACCCTACATCGTCGTCGTTGTCGCCGTCGTCGGAAAGCCTTAGCTACTCTTTAAGCTTTCAGACCCTCCTATAAATACCCCTAGTTCTCTTAGAGCCTCAAACTTATACCTCCTAGTAGAGCTCGAGTCTGGCTGCGCTTCTCGCTAGAGGAGATCCGCCGTCTAGTGCTTTTGCTCTAAATCTATAAGGTCTTATAACATGAGAGGGTTAACTTAGACCTTAAGATGGCACTTTGTGTTGTCCTAGCCTGCCTCTCCTACCCTAAGAGATGGGCCACGCTGCAGGACATATTTGGGAAGTTAGATACCTAGCTTTCCTTTGTGTTTAACAGCGTGGTTGTCTTTTAGGCTGGGCTCTTTAAGGACATACTCCGTTGGCACCCCCAGCTTACAAAACAGCGTATAAGAGTATTTGCTGCTGCTATTAAAGTAGTAGGGGGTTGTAGATGGATCTAGGGCTTTATGGACGGCTATTTTTAAGGCTTTTGTCGTCTTAGAGGAGGCTAAAGAGCACAGTAACACTTATACTCTAGCTATAAGAGGGCTTATAGGATTAATTAGCAAGCTATTACTACTTCTAATAGCCTTATATTGTTGCTAACAGGGCCATTTGCTGGTCCTGTTAATAACTAGGCTATATAGCAGCAGAGTGGCTGTGAGCATGCTATTTGCAAAGTAAGTATATTCTTCTCTTATTTATAATTACTTTTATTAACTATATACTTTATAGGTTTGTGCTAGGTCTAAGCTATTCTTTGTATATGAAGACCTAGCATATTTATGTACATATAGCACAATATGCCTGTTTGAAGACCCTTAAGGAAGGCACTACCTCCTTCTAGTAGAGAAGGCATTTAACTGCTAGCTCTCTTCTATTTAAATTGCTGTTAAGAATTCCTTTAAGCAGACTTAATAGTAATAGACATATACAGCCTTCAGCAAAGGGCTAAAGGAAGGCTGGCAGCTAGTAGCAGCATACTTTGCTGCTGCTATACTACTTTCAAATTGCTACACATACATTTATAGCAATTCAATTTCAAGAAGGTTTATAGTAACTCTACTAACAGTAGAGTCATATTTATATTTATAATTAATATAGTAAGTTATCTACTCCTCCCCTCCTTTACCCTTCTCTAATAATTCTAAGATTCTACTAACACCTCCCTTTAGATTCTTTAACCGTTTATCAACCTTGTCGCTTTGCTCAGCCCTCATCCCGCTCCCCTTCTAATCTGGCTTTGTAACGTTAGCTACGACATCGACAAGGCGTCCTAGGACGCTAACTAAGGCCTTCCCTTTAGGGGATATACTCTGCGCCTCTTAACAGCGCTTTTTAGGACGTTAGGAGGAGCTCTAGCTCTAACTCCTTAAGAGAATGCTGCCCTCCTCGCCCTCCTCCTCCTTATCACTATCATTGTCGCTTGCTAGAGGCCTTACCTTTAGAATTAACATGGCAAGCCGTTGTCTGTCACTTTAAAGGTTAAGAGCTTGTAAACGGTGTCTCTTTGTAGCCTCGTTCTCTCCGTCAAGGCGCCCTTACTCCTCCTTGTCAGCATCCTCTTACGCTTTATAAGCGTTAAGGGTGCCAATCTAGGTATCAGTCTGGATTGTCTTCTCGTCTGTAAGATCTTGCGTCCTAAATTTAAAGTCCTTAAGGAATTGTCGTCTCTTTTTAATGATGCTATCTACAACTTGCTACAACAAGTCGTATTCTTTGCTTGTAGTTTCCTTGAACTCGCAGGCAATCTCCTTTTAGAACCTCTTATTAGTCACCCAACCATACTTGTCGCTATCTTTATTGTAGAGATAGAGGATTACTAAGTGATCCTCGTCTGTGAGGTGTGTTCTTGTGCGTGCAGGAGTCTTTCGAGGGGCTTTTTAGGTTTTCAGAATAGGTTGAGATAGGCGGGATGGAGTAGCAGACGGTGATGAGGGAGGGTGGAAGGGGTCTGTAGACTGGTCTGGTAGGCTTAGATTAAGTCTTTCAGACCAGTCTATAACTGCAGTATACCCTAATAGCATTAGGGGTGTTATTACTAGATTATACCTGCTGTATATAAGGTAGTTAGGATCCATTTGATCCAAATACATATATTCTGTCACAAAAAGCTTTAAGGTACAAGGTTTGAATTGTCTCTAATGCTAACTACTTATAGGTAGCACTAACTACTTACAGAATTAAACACCTATTGCAAATATTTGCTATAGGTGTTCAATTCTACCACTCTATTCGGTAAGCTTCCTTTATACCCTATCAGGCTAAGGCGCTATATACGCCAGCCTTACTATTTATAGAAATGAATTTGCAATTAAAACTGTAGCTAAAACTCTCTAATATAGTAGCAATAGGTATAGTAGAAGGCGAAATTGGTGTTGCTAGTTTTTTAGTTAATTATCTTAAGCGGGGTCCATTTGCACCCTTGCCTAGTATACTCCAAGATACCTGCTGCTACAGTAATTGTCATCCCAGAGTAGAAGCAGAATTGACAGTTTACCTCCCTATTAGTCCTCTAATCCTTCCTTCCTCTTTCCTAATACTGCTAGAGTCAACGTTAGCGCTTTCATATTAGCAATCATAGCGCTAAAACTGAATGCTACGCAGTATATTTTTATTAATACTTCTAGCTCCTATTCATTTTGGGTGCTTGTGCATTACGGATGCCCTACATTTCCAAGCGATCTTCTAGGGCATTCTCAAAGCAAAAGACTTGCACTAACATGCAGGTAGAATCGTCTTATAGTTATAAGACGAGGGCTTTATGTTAAGGCAGAGATACAGGCAGAATTTAGTGGTAAGGCTGCGCTTGGAGATCGAGTGAGGCGTAGCAATATGGCTGCAGGCTGCTGTGCTATGCTGTTATAACAGGATTAGCTTACAAGCATATTAGGCTATGTTGCACAGCATCAATTAGACTCAAAGCACAATTTATACTCTAAAAGGTGTCGTCTGCTAGGCCGTTTAGTTATTTACCCTTAGATTCTACTATTTCTTCTTAAAATTTTAGAGATTTTACTTTTAGTTGTATACTTGTAATTTTTCGATTTACTTTGCTAAAGCCCTTGTCCTATTCTCAAATAAGTTGCTATTCTAGGTTCCTATTTACAATGTCTTTTAGCTATAGGGTTAGTAACATTATCCTTGTCACCCAACTTGCTTGGAGATGCGTCTAAAATATATAAGACGCTTGCAGAGAGCACGATGAGTTAACACGCGTAGTAGGAGGGCTCCATTCCGTTCTTTATTAGTTTTAACTTTCAATCTACAATTAAGAGTCACTGAATGACCCTGCTACTAATAATTTAAACGACAATGTCAAACTGCTAGTTTCAAACTGCGAAGAAGTTCTAAGTAAGCTTGATTCTATTGTAAGAAAATATCTAACTCTTAGAGAAAGCAAGCATTTAAAAGGGAAGAAGGTCTAGCAGAAAGTTAAATTTGGGAACAATGAAATGTAAGACCTTACGCTTTTAAGGCAGAAGATGATTTACCACACGTAGAATCTCACGTCTTACCACATAATAGTATTGCAACGGAGATTAGAAGGGACTATGAGGCGTACAAGTAGGGATATTTTTGAGTTGAGGCGTGTAAGTATAAAGGACCTAGAAGTTGAAACTATAAAGGGCCTGCTAGCTCAAATACTAGTTAACACTTAGAAGCCTAACGGGATAGTGCTTACATCCTATTCGGATGACGACCCAACTACCTAGAAGAAATTTCAGCGCTATTTAATTGCTAAAGGGTTTAAAAGCTTTATTGTTAAGGAAAACTTTAAAGATATTATAGCTTATATATAAGAGCTGGGTAATCGTAGTAACCTAGATGACTATTGCAAAGCTAAAAGCGATATTCAGCGGCAATTAGAGTTTGAGGCTTATAGGAAAGCACCAATCGAGATCGCTTGGCTAGAAGATTTCGGCAAGTTACTAGAGGCTACCTCTTAAGAGAGTAGCCACTCTTAGCTATCAGCTAGCTTCATAGAAGAATTACTACTCGTTTTAAGAATGCATGGTGTGCTAAATATACATTTATTAGATATAACCCTAAATATTTCTATCCCTAAGCGTACACTCAAGCCTAATCCTATAAAACTAGGGACAGTCAAGCTTTTTCTCTAACTATTTAAAATCTCTAGAACGATATGCTATTAAAGCTTGATTGCGTTGATGAGCTGAAGATAGAACTAGAGGATCATCTAGTGCTAACAGCTAGGGATAATTAAGAGACTATAGCTAAAGGAATAGCAGTGTTATCTTCTAATTTGACACGTTATTTATAGTTAAAGCCTTATTTATAGCAGCAAGTTAGGCTAGCTAGCAATATAAGGGCACGCCTTAAATTATAAGGCTAAATTATTAAGCAAATTGAAACTGGAGATCGCCTTAGACAGTTGTAGCTGTTGAAGAGTTACCTTTACAACTAACAATATAGTATGAAGTATGCGTTTTTGTTTTATTGCAAAATCTTTAACGCTAACGTGAAGCAGCATTATTGTCCTTCCTAATATTTACGAATTTGGAGTGAATGCGCCTTTAGCATTATAGGCTTAGTTGAACGACATCTTGCTAGAGAAAGCTTTAGACTACCAAGTTTTAAGTTTTAAGTATACTCTTCTAAAAAGCTAATTTTCGTAGGACAATTTGCGTGAAGAGGCAGGACGGATAGTGGAACAACTTTGAGTACAAGGTGAAGCTGTATGTAATGCAGACTCTACTCTACTATCAAACGAACAGCTGATTATTAGCTAGTTTCTTGTGCGGCTAATAGTGTTTGTGTGCTATAGATTTAGTAGCCTTATTCTTAAATAGGTAAGACACCTTTAACTAATAGTTGCACTAATCTTATTACTAACAAGCAGCCTACAAATGCTTGTAATAGTATTTGAGGATTTAGTTAAGTTTAAGAGGCTCTTAGATATAACGTCTGAATTGGTATTTCTTGAATGTCTACACATCAGTCTCAACTGGATGGAGCACTAGCCTAAGACCATTAAACTTTTAAGATTTGTCACTTAGTTGCTAAAAGTCGTTCTAGTAAAAGCTGAGCTTAATGTCTTAGTAATAGCAAATTTGTGTTAACAGTTTAAGCAACAATTTGGACTTATAATAGTGCTAGTTATTTTGGCATATAAAACTTTAAAATCACGCTTAAAATCCAACTTGCTGTTAACTTGAAGATTTATAGTAAGCAAATTTACAACTATTTATGCATATTGCATTGTTACTAATAGAGGTAGTTGGTTGATCTTGAACTTGCTACTACGCTTTTAAGCAGTAAAATTGTAATTCCCATGCAAGCCGATCACAATGAAATATGCAACTTTAAAGATAGTACTAAAGCTTTTTGCTAAATAGCAAGTTTGGTTGCTAGTATGAGCTGTCTGAAGGACTCACCTTATTAGAAGCTGCTACTTCATCCCCTAAAGAGATCCCTTCTTAAGCCTACTAAGCCAACTAACCTTAACGGCAAAAGAATATCTTCTAGTATGTATGTTAAAGTCAATGCAACTAAGTAGTCCCCTAGCTCTAACATTTAAGGAACTAGCCCGTCCTAAAACGTTAATAAAGTTTTAAAAGCATTAAGGCCTACGTTTAAAGATATATAGGGACAACTACAATTAAAGTTTCCGATTTTTAACGTTCCTTTTAGATAAGACTCTAAGTTTTAGGGTAGACAGGACGCTTTGCACCAACTAGAAGAGTTTCTTCGGCTGGCTTGTTATTATTAAAGGGCAAAAGCTACTAGAAGCGGCCCTCTTTGTATGACTATAATAGGCCTTAGTGGTATTAGCAAAACTCAGCTGGCTCTTAGATATGCCTATAACTATTAGGAAGCGTTTCAAGCCATTTTCTGGATTAATACT
>Ga0335074_10007032_pt1 | contig 15594 bp, 15 predicted proteins | sample Lox_Sample_23_FD_206715 | JGI IMG/M metagenome (GOLD analysis project Ga0335074, IMG submission 206715) | Soil microbial communities from Loxahatchee National Wildlife Refuge, Florida, United States - Lox_Sample_2.3 | ecosystem: Environmental > Terrestrial > Soil > Wetlands | place: USA... | reverse complement strand
GCCTCCTGGACCACCGGCAAAGGCTGTGCCTTTGCAATCCATCTGTTTGGCTGGGATGGAGGGGTGGGGGGTCGGGGGCAACGCCCCCGACGTTACCGAGGTCGCTCAGCCCCATGTGCGGCACAGGCTGTGAAGCGCTGCTTAGGCACCCCATCGCAGGTTCGCCCCGCACAGGCCGGCAAATTGCACAATCTGCTCCGCGGCGCGGCGCATGGTAACGTCCGGAGCAAGAGCCTGGCACGCGGCCTCGGTTCGTGCCAGCGCCTCGGCTGGATCGGACAGCAGCGCATCGGCCGCGGCAATGATGCGCTCTGGAGTAAAGTCGAAGCAGTAGGGTCGCAGCGCCGGCATGCGGGTTCGTGCAAACGAATTGTCGTCGGTGAGTGGGGTTACGCCGGCCGCGAGGGCGAAGAACACCCGGTCATGCACGGATTGCTCCACTAACGGGTTGATCGAGAGAGCCCCGAGATAAGAGGGGAGACGCTCGACCGCGGCGCTGTGCCAGGGCAGCGGGCCATGGAACCTCGCTGATCGTGCGTGGTCCCAGGGGATGTGGTCCCAACCGCTACCAAAGACGTCCACCGGATGATCGAGCAAGGCCCGCACCACCATGTCGCCGCGACGGAACCGGATGTAGTCGTCGAGTTCTCGAATCAGGCTGAGCATGAGCTCGCCGCCGGCGGCGAGCAGCAGGCCATGCGGCGCCGCGATGCGCTGCAGGACAGGAACGAAGGCGGCGGTGCCCTGATGCAGCAATTCTTCGGCCGCGGCGAGAAGGATTTCGCGCAGTGTCGGCAGACGGTCTTGCCATTCGGCGGCGATGGCGTTGCTGTCCTTGCCGCTCTTGGTAAAGATGATGCGGCCATTGCGCGCGGAGACGGGCAGCGGCGCGCCGTGAAAGATGTGGCGTGGCGGCATACCGATATGCACGGCGAATGCCATGCCATTCGGGTTCAGATATCTGATATTGTACTGCGCGTGATCAGGAAAGACGTAGCCGTGCAAGATGAAGCGGCTGCGCGCCGCATGCCGCGGCGGGAAATAGCAAGGGTGGTCGCAGCTCCAGTTGAACAATGGCACCTTGGCGACCTCCCAGATCAGGCCTTTGCCGGGAACGATCGCCCCGATACCTATGCCTGACATGGTCAGCGCGAAGTCGAAGCGCTCTGTCTCCAACAGGCCGGCGAGACTGCGGGTCCACTCGCTTCCTTCAACGCTGAAGAAGGTCACTTCATGGCCGAGTTCTCCGAACGCGCGGGCGATCAATCCGAGGAAACCGTCTAGAGACTCGTATGCGCTGCCGGTCCAGCGCAATACCAGGATCCTGTTTGTTGCCATGGCTCCGAGCGCGCTGAGATGAACCTGATACCCAGTATCAGAGAAATGCGGCACGGCGTGCAACATGTCATCGCGAGGAGCAAAACGGCGATGACCTGCGTGCAATCCGCCCTCTCCCTGCCATAGAGCGTCGTGTAGATTGCGATGCTGCAACCCTCGGTCAGAGCATGGCGAAGCATCGCCGTCGCATCGGGGTTGGCCCATGGTTCGGTCATTGCGAGCGGGGCGCGGCGGCGGTGCGCGCCGGACAATCCGGCCAGCGGGCGGGGTCAGTTGTGAATGAGCAGTGGCCGCAGTACTGCTGCCACGCGGCCCTCCGCCGCTGCTTGCAGCGATAGAAGGTAGTCCCGGTCGCTGAAGAAGCCGGCGCCCTGCCAGGGAACCTTTCGAATCAGCGAAGCGCGCGCGATCCAGGCGCCGAGATCATTCCCTGGTGGATTGACCTGCCATCCCGCATGGCTGTGCAGCAGCTGGCAAAGGACAAGATCGACGGTGCTGCCCATCGCATGCAGCATTTGCTCGATATAGCTCGGCACATAGCAATTGTCGTCGTTGCTCATCCCAATGTAATCGCCGCGGCATTCGTTCAGTCCGACCTGCCGGTACGGATATCCCCACCGCCCCAGCCTCTTTTCGGTCTCGATCAGGCGGATACGCGGATCGTCAAACTCGGCAATCAGGCGCGCAGCGGCGTCGTTTGGTCCATCTGTTACCGCAACCATTTCCCAATTCTTGTAACGTTGCCGCTGCATCGACAATATGAACAGCTTGAGACGATCCGGCGAATATTTGATTCGGACAGCGATCGATACCAGCGGCTCCGGTTCGGGTGCGACACCGGCAGCCGTCAGTAATTCCAGGTAGAGCCGGCGATTATATGTACCGTGGGCGAGGATCTCCTTGTTGTCCACGCCACGGATTTTCAGAATCCCGGCAAGTCCTGCCGCGCTTCTGCCGACGCCAACCTGACACTGGAAAACCAGATGCGGCACGTGCTGGTTCGCATCGGCAAAGGCGAGGATGGCGCGCGCGTCTTCCGCGTTCGGCGGCCGAACGCCGAGGAATTCGTCCTCGGTGTCGTTGAAGATCAGGTCAAGCCGGGCGGACACATTCGCCGCGTCCTTGACGACGGCAAGCTGCTCGCGCGAATCAGCCATGCAGACCACGGCGCTTGGACCGGGCAAAGGGTTGGCCTCGATCTGCGTCAGCGACCAGGCGTGGACTTGCATCTCCCCCGTCCCGTTTGATGCACCGGCGCCACCTGGTGCGTTGGGATATGTAATGACCTGGGCCGGACCTCTTGGTTCAAGGTCTCCGGCAGTATAGGCGCCGCCTGTAACATGGTCCGGAATAATTGTCACCCTGTATTGCAGTTGCGGCCGCGTGGCGTCTCATGCGCACAACCTTGTCCTCGACGCTTTCAAATCAGGCGGGACACGCGGCCGGCTCGTGATGCCGCGATGTTGGCAGATGCTCCCCCTTGAGAGTGGCGCACGCACCCGGACCGCCGGTCAGGTGATGGCCGTGCTGTCGGTTCGCCGCTGGTGCCGCCACGCCTGATGCAGTGCCTCTTGTCGCACTTCCGAGACGTCATCCGCGTCGCTATGGTCGAGCGATGCGGGTCCTGTTCTACATCCACGAACTGGCGCTGAACGGTGCCGTCACGGCCTTGCTACAGCAGGTGCGCCACATGCGGGCGCACGGCGACGCCGTCACGATCATGACGCCGCCATTGGAGGGCGCGGCGGCAGCCCTGGAAGGTGCCTTTCGGAACCTGGGCGTGGTGCTTGTCGATCGGGCCGTCCTGGCGGACCACGATGTGGTCGTCGGCTGCACCGTCTTCTGCGCCGAGATTCTGGACCAGGCCGTCGGGCAGAGTCCAACGGTGTGGTGGATTCATGAAGGACGGGCAGGCGTCAACACGCTGCTTGCAAGGCCGTCCAGGTTGCAGACGCTGAACCGGGTGACCAAGCTGGTGTTTCCGAGCCGCGGTGTTGTGGAGCGTCTCTGGCCCGCATTGCTGGGCAATCTGCCGCCCGGCCGGGTGGAGATCGTTCCTTATCTGATCCCGGAGCCGCCGCCGGGCGAAGCGGTTCCGCGCATTTCCGGTCAACGCCGGGTCGTTTGTTCCGGCACGATCTATCCGCGAAAACGTCAGGTCGATCTCATCCGGGCCGTATCGATGTTGCAGAATGCGCCGATCGAATGCGTGCTGATCGGCGAGCCGGTTGGCCTGGATCCACCTGGAGATGAGCTGATCCGTGCCAATCCGGCGCGTTTTGTGCTCACGGGGGGACTTCAGCCCCCGCATGTTCATGCCTGGTATCGGGCCGCTGACATATTCTGCCTGCCATCAGGGGACGAGTGCATGCCAATCTCGCCGGTCGAGGCAGCCTGGCACGGCTTGCCGGTGCTGTTGGCCGACCTGGAATGCTACGAGGGCGTCTGGCGGCACGGCGTCAATGCGCTGATGCACCCGATCGGGGACGCCGAGATGCTTGCCTGGCATCTGCGTATGCTGCTTGAAAGCCCCTCGCTGTACGCACGGTTTTCTGCCGCGGCGCGAGCCGTGCCATTGCAATTCGGCGAGACACGGAGCGCGGCCCTGTTTGACGCGGTGCTGCAGGATGCCATTGCCGGGTTCGGCTGCACGAAAGAGAGCGGGCTCTTGAGCGGCGGCTGAGGCGGCAGCGCGTGGCAAACCGGTGTGCCAGGCTCTTCGCGCCGCCTTAGGGCTTGTTCGAAAATAAACGAATCGGAATGCACGGTCGAACAAGCCCTAAGCTTTTGCTTTGAGCGGCAGCTTTGTCGGCGTGCTGACGCACTTATTTGCCGACGCTGCCTTAGTCCCGCCACGGTCCGCTTCTAAGAAAGTGCAATCCGTTAGGACAGGTGCCGCCATGGCCAGCCCTGCACGCCGCATGCACCCAGGCCGGGTGTTGCGTGAAGAATACATGGAGCCGCTGCGGCTGGATGCAGCCGCGCTGGCGCACGCTTTGGACGTACCGCCCGGCACCATCGTCCCGTTGATCGCGGACCAGCAGCCCATGACGTCCGATCTGGCGCTGCGGCTGGCCCGCTGCTTCCGCACCAGCCCGCAGTTCTGGCTGGGCCTGCAGACGGCCTACGATCTGGCGGTGGCGGAAGCCGAGCATGGCGCGGCCATTGCCGCGCGGGTGCACCCGATCGCCGCCTGATCGCTCGGTCTGTCTCCGCCAGCCTGACCAATCGCTGCCTGATCGTTAGGGTGGCGCAGCCAGTCTGAACGGGCCGGCGGCGGAACCCTTGCGGAATCACGGAGGCGCTGCCGCAAAGCGGCCAGGTCGTTTGCCCGCGTCACACGCGCCGGCTAGAGGGCCTCGGCGGTCGCGCACGACCCACGGGACGGGACGTCCTGCCAGATGGCAGGAGCACGATGCGCGGCGCCGATCGCGGCCTCCGTCCGGGCGCGGTGTGCCGGCGCCCTGCGGGGCAGGCTGCCGCCGGTGTGGTTCCGCTTGCAATACAGCAGAAACAATGATGCCTGACACCCCGACCTTATTGCAGGGACGTTCCGTGATGACCGCGCTGCCCGCGCACCTGAAGACACTTGAGGCTGAAAGCATCCACATCCTGCGCGAGGCGGCGGCGCAGGCCGCCCGTCCGGTATTAATGTACTCGATCGGGAAGGACTCGTCGGTCCTGCTGCATCTGGCGCGCAAGGCGTTCTTCCCCGCCCGCCCGCCATTCCCGCTGCTGCACATCGACACCACGTGGAAATTCCGCGCCATGATCCGCCACCGCGACGCAACGGTGCGGAAATTCGGGCTGGAGCTGATCGTCCACACCAACCCGGACGGGCTGCGCCAGGGCATTAACCCGTTCGACCACGGCAGCAGCTACACCCAGATCATGAAGACCGACGCCCTGAAGCAGGCGCTGACCGAGGGCCGTTTCGACCTCGCCATCGGCGGCGCCCGGCGCGACGAGGAACGCTCCCGCGCCAAGGAACGCATCTTCTCGGTCCGCGGCCCCGGCCATACCTGGGAGCCGAAGCGCCAGCGGCCGGAGCTGTGGCACCTGTACAACGGCAATCTCGCCCCGGGCGAGACGCTGCGCGCGTTCCCGCTGTCCAATTGGACCGAGCTCGACGTGTGGACCTACATCCTGGCCGAAGGCATCGACGTGGTGCCGCTGTATTTCGCCGCCGCGCGGCCCACCGTGATCCGTGACGGCGCGCTGATCGTGGTGGATGACGACCGCATGCGGTTCGACCCGGGCGAAACCCCGGTGAACCGTCTGGTGCGGTTTCGTTCCCTGGGCTGCTACCCGCTGTCCGCTGCCGTCGAATCCCCCGCCGCCACATTGGAAGAGATTGTCGAAGAAATGCACACGACGCGTGTGTCCGAACGCGCGGGGCGGCTGATCGACCAGGACCAGGACGCCTCGATGGAAGCGAAGAAGCGCGAGGGATATTTCTGATGCCTGACTCCCTTCTGCGCGTGCTCGCCTGCGGCAGCGTCGATGACGGCAAGTCCACGCTGATCGGCCGGCTGCTGTTTGAATGCGGCACCATCCCCGATGATGTGATGGCGGCACTGGAACGCGATTCCCGCCGCTTCGGCACGGTGGCAGGCAGCGTCGATTATGCGCTGCTGGTGGACGGTCTGGCCGCCGAACGCGACCAGGGCATCACCATCGACGTCGCCTACCGCTATTTCGAAACGCCGCGCCGCCGCTTCATCCTGGCCGACGCGCCGGGCCATCAGCAATACACGCGCAACATGGTCACCGGTGCGTCGAATTCCGAAGTCGCGATCGTGCTGATCGATGCGCGCAAGGGCGTGCTGGACCAGACCCGCCGCCATGCCGCGATCGCATCATTGCTGGGCATCCGCGACGTGATCCTGGCGGTGAACAAGATGGATCTGGTTGGCTTCGACCAGGCGGTGTTCGAGCAGATTGTCGCCGATTTCCACAGCGTGCTCGGCCATCTGCGCGCGTTGGCGGTCACCGCAATTCCGGTCTGTGCGCGCGACGGCGACAACGTCACGCGGTCCAGTACGCGCATGCCCTGGTACCAAGGCACGACCTTGCTCTCGGCCCTGGAAACCGCCGAGCCGGGCCATGACGGCCTGGCCCGCCCGTTCCGCATGCCGGTGCAGCTGGTGAACCGCCCGGACCACAATTTCCGCGGCTACGCCGGCACCATCGCCGCCGGCACGTTGCGCCGCGGCGATCCGGTGGTGAACGCGGTATCGCGCGTCGAGGCGAAGGTGGCGCGCATCGTTACCATGGACGGCGATCTGGACACGGCGCGCGCCGGCCAGCCGGTGACGCTGGTGCTGGACCGGGAGATCGACGCCTCGCGCGGCGACGTGTTCGCCGCCGCCCCCTTGCCGCAGCTTGCCGAGCGCATCGAGGCGCGCATCGTCTGGATGGACGACACTTCCCTGTTTCGCGGCCGTGCCTACCAGGTGATGCTCGGTGCGCAGAGCATGATCGGCACGGTGACCGATATCTCCGCCCGGCTGGACATCGACACGATGGAAGAAGCGCCGGTGCGCGAACTGCATATGAACGAGATCGGCCGTGTGTCGCTGTCGCTGTCGCACCCGGTGGCGTGCGAGTCGTACAACGACAGCCGCGAGCTGGGCGGCTTCATCCTGATCGACCGGCTGACGCGCAACACCGTGGGCTGCGGTATGATCACCGCGCTGCGTGGTGCGCGGGAGAACGTGTACTGGCACCAGCTCGACGTGGACAAGGCGGCGCGGGCGGCGCTGAACGGCCAGACGCCTGTGGTGCTGTGGTTCACCGGATTGTCGGGGGCGGGCAAATCGACGATCGCGAATTTGGTGGAGAAGCGGCTGCACGCATCCGGCCGCCATACCATGCTTCTGGATGGCGACAACGTGCGGCACGGGCTGAACCGCGACCTGGGGTTTGCCGAAGCCGACCGTGTGGAGAACATCCGCCGCGTTGCCGAAGTTGCGAAATTGTTCATCGAGGCCGGGCTGATTGTGCTGGTGTCGTTCATCTCGCCGTATCGTGCGGAACGCATGCTGGCGCGCGAGGCGGTGGAGGCTGGGGAATTCCTGGAGATCTTTGTCGATACGCCGGTGGAGGAATGCCGGCGCCGTGACCCGAAGGGGTTGTACCGGCGCGCGGATGCGGGGCAGATTCGCAATTTCACCGGTGTCGATGCGCCGTATGAGGAGCCGCTGGATCCGGAAATCCGCTTGCGCACGCTGGAAGGCGCGCCCGAGATGCTGGCCGAGCAAGTGGTGGCGGAGCTGCGGCGGCGCGGGGTTGTTGGGTGAGCCCAGTCCCTGGAATGAAGGAAGCACGACACAGCCCAGTCCCTGGAATGAGGGAAGCGCGACACAGCCCACTCCCTGGAATGAGGGAAGCGCGACACAGTCCAGTATCATGTCATTGCGAAGAGCGAAGCGACGAAGCAACCTCGTTCGGCGCATTTCCGGACCGTCGTTGCGTCCATGCGACCGAGGTTCCCTGGTCGCGTCACTTCTCGCAATGACAGCGTGACGCCCGCTTCACTGATCGTGGGCAGAACGCCGTTCTGTCGAGAGCAATGAATAAAGCATTTCGTCGCGCCAGACCTCGCCCACGCGCAGGCGGAGGTTCTATCAGCCATACTGTCGGTCCGTCCCTCCCCAACCAATCCATCGGTGCCCGCCATGACTGACGAACCCCCCGCCCACTTGTTCCACCCCGGCACCGGCCATGACGCACCGCCCTTGCTGCTGTTGCACGGTTCCGGTGGTGGCGAGCATGATCTTATGCCGTTGGCCCGGAGGCTGGCGCCGGGATCGGCCATCCTCGCCATGCGTGGGACGGTCGCCATCGACGGCGGGTTTGCCTTCTTCCATCGCTTCCCGGATCGGACCATCGACGAGGCGGACATCGTTGCCCGTGCGCCGATCCTCGCCGGCTGTATCGAGACCTGCCGCGCCCGCTACGGCCTGACGACGCCGCCGGTTGCTGTCGGGTTCTCCAATGGTGCGATCATGGCGGCAGCCCTGCTGCTGACCCGGCCGGCGCTGCTGGCAGGAGCCATCCTGCTTCGGCCGCTTTTACCGTTCGCCAATGACCCGCCGGTGCGGCTGAGCGCCGTTCCGGTGTTGATCGTCGATGGCGAGAAGGACAGCCGCAGATCGCCAGGAGACGGCGCTCGGCTGGCCGAACGCCTGCGTGGTGCCGGCGCCAAGGTCACCCACCACGTTCTTCCCGTCGGGCACGCGATTTCGGAGCGTGATGTGGTGCTCTCCAGGACATGGCTCGACGCCGTCGCCGGTGGCAGAGCAGACGTTGCTCATGGGGCATGACAGGTGCACGGCGGGCTGCCGACCTGGAGGTTCGGCACGGAATTTTCGATTGGTTGCGGCAGCGGTTCTTAAGCCCGGCCGGATACTGTCGCAAGGCCCGCCCCAACGGCCGCATCCGGCGCGCTGGTCCGGTTTCGCACCGGCAAACACCAGCCAATTCGCGCGGTTGACGACCTTCGATCGTCGCCGGGTCACGCCGGAACGGCAGGACTTCAACTGTAGCATTGACTCCTGCAATGGCCTATGATCAAGAACGCACGCTGTGCGCGGGAGCACAGGGGCACTGCCGGGAATGGTTAACGCGAACTAACCACCCGAAGGAGGCAGCAGCCGCACCAAGTGAGAAGGACGCTGCCCTGCAGAACAATCGAGACTCTGGAAGCGTACTCACCTGGCTCAATGCGCTGTTGGTTGACCACGCCATCTTCCGATTGGTCTGGAGCAACCTCTCCGAGGTCATCCCGGAACGGCTCTATCGCAGCAATCATCCCACTCCGGCTCGGCTCGTCACTCTCACGAAACGCTACGGCCTGAAGACGCTGATCAATTTGCGGGGACGTCAGAGCAAGAACGGGGCGGACACCTTGTCTCGCGACATGGCCGCCCGGCTCGGCCTCGATTTTATCGATGTCTCGTTGAAAGGACGCGATGCACCAGACCCCGACATGATTTTGCATCTCCACGACCTCTACACCTCGATGCGTACGCCGGCGCTGATGCACTGCAAATCAGGCGCTGACCGGACCGGCTTCGCCGCCGGACTATGCGTCTTGTTCCAGGGCGGCACCACAGAAGCCGCCGCGCGTCAGCTGTCGATTCGTTTCGGACATATCAGGCAGGCCAGAGCCGGCGTCCTGGATGAATTCTTCCGGCTCTATGCGCGCGACGGCGAGGGCCGCAAGCCCTTCCTGGACTGGGTGCGGGAAGACTACGATCGCGATGCGCTGCGCCGTGACTTTCGCGCCAGCCGCCTGGCGAACTTCATCAACGATCGGGTGCTGTCGCGCGAGTGACGGGAGATGCGCGGCATGGAATTCAACTCCCGATGCATGGTCGATCCGTGTCCCGCCACACCGCGCCTATGACCACGCCATCCGATGATCGCATGCAGATTCTGTTCATTTCTTCTAACCGGATTGGCGACGCGGTCATCTCCACCGGACTGCTGGACCATCTGATTCGAACTTATCCCGCGTGCCGCATCACCATCGCCTGCGGCCGCGTTGCCGAAGGTGTGTTCGCCCGCATGCCCAATCGCGAGCGCACCATCATCATGGACAAGCGCCCGTATCATCTTCACTGGCTGCCCCTGTGGCGAGACGTGGTCGGAACTGTGTGGGACCTGGTGGTGGATCTGCGCGGGTCTGCTCTCGCGTTTCTTGTCCCCGCCCGCCGGCGTGCGGTCATGCGGCGTCTGCCTGGCCGCAAGATTGACCAGCTCGCGGCACTGCTGAGGCTCGATCCTCCCCCCTTGCCGGTGGTTTGGACGGCGCCGGTTGACCGCATGCAAGCTGCCAGCTTGCTGCCCGTCGATCGTCCCGTCATCGGGCTGGGCGCGACCGCAAACTGGCCGCAGAAGATCTGGCCTGCGGACCGGTTCGCGGCGCTGTTTCATGCGCTGGCAGAAGGGCCGGTTCGCAACGCCGTGCCGGCGATCTTTGGCGGCCCCGGCGAGCAAGAGCATGCGATGGTTCGTCCGCTGCTGGACATGTTGCCTGACGCGATAGATCTGTGCGGCAAGCTCAGTTTGCCGGAGGCGGCAGCCTGCATCCAGCGATGCGCACTCTATGTGGGGAATGACTCCGGGTTGATGCACCTGGCTGCCGCTGCGGGTGCGCCAACGATCGGTCTCTGTGGAACAACGATCGATCGGGCGGAGGAGATGGCACCCGTTGGCCGCGCCGCGGCATGGGCACTCGCGCGTGGTCCCAGCATGGCTGATCTTTCGGTGGCGGACGCGTTTGGTGCGGCGTGCCGGATTCTGGCTGATGCCGGTCGGGGTGGTGCCGTGGGCGATCATCGACACGGGAACGCCGGTTTGCCGTGACGGTGGATCGGCTTGGTTTCGCGGCTATGTGTCGGTTCCGGCGATAGCCGCCACAGGCCAACCAATTGCCGGTCGGCGGGCGCATCCCGCAGCTTCGTGTTGCCGCCCGACCTGATGTCGATTTGGTTGATGTTGGGGCAGCCTATCCCTAATCTCCGCGCTTCCCGGATGATTGAGAGCAACCCATGGATCAGGACGCGGGTGACGCCAGGCAGGCCCTGATGGTGCGCAGCAGCCTGGTGGAAGAGGCCAGGAGTAGAGGCGTCGATATCGTGCAGGCCGCCGAGGCCGGCATCGCACACGCGGTTTCCAGGGCGGCCGATCGAGAAGCATGGCGGCGGGAGAATCTGCCCGCGATGCAAGACTACAACCGCCATGTCGCGGAACATGGCCTGGAACTGGACGACCTGCGGTTGCTGTAATGGATCGCCCGCGGCGCCTGGAGGTGTGGCGAGTCCGCCGCGGACGGCTGGTCCTGGTCGTGCAATCCGACTTCGTCGATTTCGACACGATCCTGGTGATGCCCCTGGCTAACCTCGGCACCATGCGGCCAACCCGGGACGTGAACCTGCTGATTGAGGTCGAAGGACGCAGCTACCTCGTCGTAGGGCAGCAGATTACTGCCGTGTTGGCGACGGACTTGCGCGAACGCGTCGTCCACCTGCCTGACATCGAGGACAAAGTGGTCAAGGCGATCGACCGGATGCTGACCAACTCCTGAGCCGCAATCGGCATCGGGAGGCAGACAGCGACGTGGATTCGTGGCCGAGTTCGACCCGGCGGGCGAGGAAGGACGTGGGCATGGCCGACTTCCGGTGCGCCAGCCTGGTTTGCCGGCAGAACTGGGACCTGCTTTGCCCGTGACACCCGGTCCGTGCTACTTTCCATGGCCAAGGACACCGCACTATGGGCGACACGATCGACTTCAGCTTGCTGACGGGCAAGCTGGCCGAGCTGGAACGGGAGGCGCGGTTGTTGCGCTTGCAAGTGGCGCAGCTCGTGAACCAAGGCGCCACCCACGATCAACGCCTGGCGACGCTTGAACACGGTTTTCACGACCTTGTCCGCGAGGTCTCGGCCGGCTTCGGCCAGCAACAGCAGCAGATCGCCAGGATCGAACACCGTCTCGAGGGTCTGGGCACCGCGTTGGACGAACTGCGCGGCGGCAGTCGGCAAACCATCGACATGCTGACAAGCCTGCTCGCGGAGTTCCGCCGCGGTAGTTGCAGCGTTGCTCGCAGCTTCGGCGTCAGTCAGGCGACGATGTCGAGCCTCACGTGATGAACGGTAAACCTGATGCTTGACCGCCAGCTACGGCATATCCGCGCCAATTTCCCAGACTTGCCGCGGCGGGCGATGCAATTCTTCGATGTTGCAAACGCTGCCCCTGGGCCTACGGGGGTGGCGGGGCGGACTCTTATGGAGTTCGCGACAAGCGTCCAAATTCCCAATCCTCACCATGAAAACACGACCTTGTCTCCAAATATTTATATCCTGCAGGCGATATTGAACAAAATGGCCGATGTCGGCGTTCTTATGCGGCTGGGAATAGATGACGGATTCAATACTCGCTATATTTGCCTCACTGGTCGGGAGCAGTGGCTCGAAATCATCGAATTTGTCGTTTACGGATTCCCGTCCATCATTGATGCCTATGACAAAAGTATTTTCCAGATTGTTGTTCACTCCGATGGCGATCAAGCGTCAGGAACCTGCTTTGCGTACTCGGAACGGGGACTATTAACAGCGGCGCATCGTGTGACGACGGCTCGACAAATCGAGATCGTAGGGTTGAATAAATCGGATCTGTCTGGAGCACGTATATTCTCAGCCGGATCTTCGACTGTTGACTGTGCATTCATTGGTCTACCTACCCCACTGCTGTCGTGCCGACGGATGCCTCACTGGGGTGATGCTGAAGTCCTCGAAGAGGTGGTCCTGCTCGGCTATCCAAATATACCAACATTGTTGAGCGTCCAAATCGCGGAGAGGGCCAATGTCTCCACGATTTTGCGTGGCGCGGTAGCCAGCGAGGCTCGGGATATCTTTGGGTCGGAGCTCCTCTTGGTTACGGCGCCAGTTCGTGGCGGATTTAGTGGCGGTCCGGTTATCAATGGTTCTGGTCTGACTGTCGGAATGATTTCCCGTCAGCCCTTCCCGCAACTTGAGCAACCCGAAATCCAGAGATACGACGCAGCCGGATTTGGGCTCGCGATTCCACGAAGCATTCTGGCCAAGTTTATGGACGCCATTAATCACGGCGATACGGCAATAGTCGAGGAGCGTGATCCGAACAGTTTCGAGTGGGTTGACGGTCCCAACTGACTTACCCACAAAGCCCCTTATGAGGCCCAAACATCACGCATGGACGGTCTCATGCGGCACAGTGTCTGCATCGGGCCCGGCTGTGCTGTGCACAGAGCGCGATCACAGCTCAACTTCCTCCCGCTCAAAGTCGATATACCGGTAGATTTCCGCAAGCGGGATTGCCAACCCCACACGCCGCAGGTCCAGCACTGCCTCCAGACCCCCGACAGGCTCGAACATCCAGTGTCCGGTCTCGCGGCGATAGATGTGAATGGCCGGCTCGGACTGGTAGATCTCGATGATCTCCTCGACACCCGCGATATCCTGCTCATCCAGCCGCTTGCGATCCCGTTCCCGCCACCGCTTGAGTTCCGATGGCGATAAAACCTCAAACACCACGCGCGGCAGACCGCCGCATCTGATCATCACATCGGGAATGCGAGCATTCGCTTGTTGCTGATTCTCCAGTGCCGCGCCGCTGCCCGACTCGGGAAAGCAACCGTCGTTGCCGGTCATCCGGGCTGTGAGCGCTCCGGTGAGCGCGGCCACGATCCTGGCATGAGCAGGGGTCGGCGCAGCGTGGGCCACAATGCGCCCATCGACGAGTTCGTAACGCCACGCGTCGCCGAACTCACGCTGGTCGGCACGAAGGAATTCTTCCGCGGTCCAAACCTTGCCAGCCGTCCCGGCGAGATCACCCATCGTCGTCGCGCCTCCTGCACAGTCCGATTCTAGCACGCCGGGGACGGCATCAAACATAGATCATGCGCCGGCCGCCGCAGCAGTGGTTTGCGCCATGCCCGATACGTTCATGGTCGCAACCACACCGCCAGCGTACAAACTCAACCGTGTTCCCCCGCCCCGATCCGCGCCACAAGCTCAGAAACCAGGACCGTCCGGAGTTTCAACTCGCGCCGCGGACGGACCGGCGGCGGGCAGCCCGTTCTGTGCTGCCGCGCACGAAGCCGGACAGCGCATCCCGCTCGACACGGACGAAGTCGCCGCTGGCGTAGGCCGCGTCGCCTTGCTCGGCCCGTCTGTTCAAATAGTCCAAATAAGCTTGCTCGCGCCGGATGTCATCTTCGTAGCGCCGAAGGGCCTCGCGAACGACCTCGCTGCCGCCGGCGTGGCGGCCTGTGGCAACCTGGGCGTCCATGAACTGCTGGTGACGGCCGGTCGGCGAGAAATTGCGTCCGGTGTTGGCCATGCCATCCTCCGTCGACCGGAACGATAGCGGCCTTGTCAAAGTCTGACGAGAAGATCGTCCGGAGCGGACTACTCTGTCCGGCCGAAACGCCCAGTCTCTCATCCAAAAACAGAAACGTCCGGTAGCCTTTGCCCAATGGCTGCCCCGCTCGCCAGTCGGTGATTCTGACAAACACCGTTCATGCGCGGCGAAGGCCGGGCGTCCACGTCTTTTCTGCGGAACACCGGGCAAAGACGTGGATGGCCGCGACAAGCGCGGCCATGACACAGAACGAAATCCTCGCCTGACACCCCAATGGCTGCCCCGCCCGCCAGTCGGTGATTCTGACAAATACCGTTCATGCGCGGCGAAGGCCGGGCGTCCACGTCTTTTCTGCGGAACACCGGGCAAAGACGTGGATGGCCGCGACAAGCGCGGCCATGACACAGAACGAAATCCTCGCCTGACACCCTAAGTCAGCGCCTAGCCGGGACGACCCATCTGCTCACACCCCCTCCGTCCGCCGCATCTCCAGCGTGAGCCAGTCATCCTCCGCCGCCGCCAGCTCGGCCTGCGCCTCAGCCAGCCGGCTGCTCGCCGCCCCAAACGCCCGCGGATCCCGCGCATACAGATCGGGGTTCGTCAGCGTCTCTCCCAGCCGCACGATCTCCGCTTCCAGCGCCGCGATGCGATCCGGCAGATGTTGCAACGCGTATTGCTCCTTGAAACTCAGCCGCGGCCTTCCCCCGGGCGCCGGCGGCGCAGCCACCGCCTCCCGCCGCTTCTCTTTGGCCGGGCGGTCAACCGCCACCCCGGCGCCAGCCAACCCGCCCAGGCCCACACTACCCAAGGCCGGCGCCCCTTGCGCCACCGCATCGGAAAACCCGCCGGCGTAATCCAGCCATCGCCCGTCCCCCGCCGCCACCAGCACGCTGGTGACCACCCGGTCGAGGAAGTCGCGGTCGTGGCTCACCAGCAGCACCGTTCCGGGATAATCCGCCAATTGCTCCTGCAGCAGGTCGAGCGTCTCCAGGTCCAGGTCGTTGGTCGGCTCATCCAGCACCATCAGGTTCGACGGCTGGGCGAAGGCGCGCGCCAGCATCAGCCGCCCGCGCTCCCCGCCTGACAGCACGCCGACCGGCGTGCCTGCCTGCGCTGGCGGGAATAGGAAGTCCTTCATGTAACTCACCACGTGGCGGCGGGCGCCATTCACCAGCACGGTGTCGCCCGCCCCGCCGGTCAGGGCCTGCGCCAGCGTCAACGCCGGATCGAGCGATTCCCGCCGCTGATCCAGCGTCACCTGCGCCAGGTTGGTACCCAGCCGCACCTCGCCCGCATCGGGCGCCAGCGCCCCGGTCAGCAGTTTCAATAGCGTCGTCTTGCCGGCG
>Ga0335074_10007031_pt1 | contig 15594 bp, 16 predicted proteins | sample Lox_Sample_23_FD_206715 | JGI IMG/M metagenome (GOLD analysis project Ga0335074, IMG submission 206715) | Soil microbial communities from Loxahatchee National Wildlife Refuge, Florida, United States - Lox_Sample_2.3 | ecosystem: Environmental > Terrestrial > Soil > Wetlands | place: USA... | reverse complement strand
TCTCGGAAAAGTATGCATGGGAAGATTTCCTCAAAAGTCTCAGCGCACACCTCAAGCAAGCATATGAACCACTTATTGCTCCATATATGAGACGCCATGCCCTTACAGCTCCTCCCATAACTAGTCAGCCCACGGCGGTAATCAATCCAGAGACCGGCCCGCCAAATGATCAAGGCCGAGACGCAGAGCTCGGTGATATTGATTTGATTGAACAAGCAACTCAAGCTGCAACACAGGCCGCACTCCAAAGTGTGGGATATGGTAATTATAATGGGCAACCGCAAAATGGAGGTACGTAAAGTCCAGGTCACTCCACTCAGTGATTAACGTCGTGATAGGTCAACATATGGGTATTCCAGGACAAAATAATGGCTATGGAACTCAATATTCCACAGGGGCGGTACCTTATCATACCCAAAGCGCACCCACGCAGGTACTTTACGAACAAGCACGCCAAGCTGCAGTTGCGAAAGCATCCCCTCATAGTCGACGACCCGGCTTACCCAGTCAGCGCCGACCATGGAGTACGGAAGAGGAGAACGCCTTGATGGCTGGCTTGGACCAAGTGAAAGGCCCTCATTGGAGTCAAATACTTGCCTTATACGGAGCAAAAGGCCAGGTTAGCGAAATATTGAAAGACCGTAATCAAGTACAGTTGAAAGACAAGGCGCGGAACTTGAAATTATTCTTCTTGAAGAGCAATATCGAGGTCCCATACTACCTACAATGCGTAACTGGCGAGCTCAAAACGCGCGCACCTAGCCAAGCGGCAAGGAAGGAGGCAGAGGAGCGCGCTAGACTGGCTGGGGATGAGGAGCAAGCAAGGTTTAACGGCATTATGGCTCTGGCAAATGGCATGCAACAACCTCAATCAAATCAAGGTCCTGCGAGCAACCGCAGCGGTACCTCTCGAGAGAACAGTCAAGAGTCACTGCACGTTACTGACGGGACAATTAAAGCTGAGCCAGAATCTGAAGCGGAGGCAGCAGTATCATTTGAGAATTCATTAGGCGCAAGGTTAAAGGAAGACATTGATGGCTAAGGATTGCCGGCGGAAGCGTCTATTACTTCTTGACTTTTGGCCGACATATCATTGGCGTTAGGATTGTCGGGGCTTTGGCTATCGCACACGTATGGACGTACCAAAGGACTCTCCTCTTTAAGATGTAGTTTCCGGACTTTGCCACCCGTTAAATGTCTATGCCTATATTTGTAGTTAAGATATATAATAGGGACTTCCATTCTTGACTCCGTCACACTACTATACAACCATTTCCAAACTATAAATACAACTGCTCCTCCAAAGCTCCACTCGTTCAATCCAAGAATCCCTTCCCCCTCCCTCCGTCCACTCCCACAACTTCTTCCCCAGTTCCCCATCCTTCGCCTCCTTACTCTCCTTCCCCACCTTCGCCACCGGCACCAGATAAGCCCCCGACACCAGCTCCGCACTCGTAGCCGCAAACACAGGCGTAGCAGCCGCCTGCGGCGCCGTGATGCTCACACCCAAACACCTCAGAATCGGCGACGCGATCGGAGACAGCCTGCCTATATGTGCCGAGTTGCGGGTCAGGCCCGTGTCGACATTCCCCGGGTGCGCCGCAGCAGTCCAGACGCCTTGGGCGCCGTACAGGCGGCCGAGTTCCCGGGCGTGCAGGATGTTGGCGAGTTTGCTTTGGCCGTAGCGCGACCAGAGGCCGCCCTGGAGTTGGTTCATGTCTGCGAACGCGATGCCGCCTTTGGGGGCGAAGGCATGGCCCATGGAGGTTACGTTTACGATGCGGACGCTGCCCGGGTGGCGGAGGTGGAGAGGAGGAGGGGCGTGAGGTGGTAGGTGAGGAGCCAGTGGGCGACGTAGTTGGTTTGGAGTTGGGCTTCGCAGCCGTCTGGGGAGATGGCCAGTGGGGTGGCCATTATGCCGGCGTTGTTGATGAGGGCGTCTAGGCGGGTTTCTTTCCTGTGAGGTTTGTTTGTTGGTCTAGTGCTACTAATGCTATTTTCTGATTTCTTGGGTCTGCATTGTGGTAACTTACTGAGTGAGATCCTTTGCTGCTTGAACGACAGAAGATAGGTCCATCAGGTCCATGAGGAGAAGAAGAAGATCTGCATTTGGGACCCTTGCTTTGACGTTCGCGATAGCATCATTGCCCTTTGTTTCCGACCGGCAGCCTATGTAAACTTTGGCATGCTGATGGGCAAGTTGAAATACGGTCTCTAAGCCGCTTTAGGGTGTTAGCTCGATGAAGAAAAGGATGATGTGTGGATAAGACTTACATTCCAGCATTGCCTCCCGTGACAAGGAAAACTTTCCCAGAAAGGTCTGGGACAGGCAAAGGCAAAGGCAAAGGATTAGATGAATTTGTCATTTTGGAGTGGAAATGCAGAAATTAAGAGCAGGAGGGGAATTAAAAAGGAGAGCGACAATCAAGAGCTATGAGGAAAGAGCTTTTGACATGATATATGAGACTAGATTTCTTGTGATATCGAAGCTATGGACTGAATAAACACGAGGCAGAAACAGAAGAAACTCAACTTAATATATATATCTCCACATGTTGTCTACGGAGAGTTTCCATTCACCAAGGCCGAATAATTTGAGCAAATACCAAGTGGTGACGCCCGCATCGGCCGCAGGCTTTTGCGGCCACATACAGCCACAACAAGCAAGGACATTTTCAGATTGCGCCAGCACAGTTCAATGGCGAGTCGCGATCAGCATGGCACCGAACAATTCGTTGGGCAATGGCCTTCGGGTCCCTATTTCATTTATTTTTTTTATTTTGTAGTCCGCGGCTTGACGATCTTGTGTACCATATTAATGCGATATGGATTGTTGTAGAGTGATTCATGGTATCTAGCCAATAGCATTACACACTGAAGAACCAAATATGAGATTCACAATATCATGATTATATTTATTAGGACTGTCGTATGGCTTTGAAAAGTACAGATGCTAACTTCTGCCATCTCCACATCTTTAAGATCTACATATGACTAGAAGCATATAAATGGCATCGCCACCTATCATTCCCTTACTATTGCCATCTGTAGAGCCTTTACTATAATTATAGTTCGGTGCCATATGAAACTTACCGTACGCCATGCATGTAAAAATGATACGGTGCCAGAAAATTCCTTTACCCAACCATTAGTCATATGCGAATCCTAGATTTAGGCCTAACGCCGACGTCAATGCAAACATTTACTCATACACACTCCTCTTTCTTCAATAAACTTCCCTTCCTCCTCATTCCGCTTCCCCACTCCGCTGTCCTTACTTGTCCTACTAATCTGCGGCTTAATGTCGAATAACCTATGCCCAACGGCGACGACGGAGGATTGCTCTCCGTTTTCACGTTGCTCCACTCCGTCTTCTCCCCTACATCCCATTCCTCATCACTTTTTGTATGCTTGTGAGTAGCATGTTGCTTCCTCATCCTTTCAATCGCACCCATCATAGCTTCCCAGCTCTCCACTACGCCCATTCCGGCCTTCACTGAACAATCACAGTCGCAACCACCAGCACATTGGGTCTCGCCTCCTTCGTGATATTGGTCGAGACATTCTGGGTGCGACACGCAGCCGCAGGAAAGACAGGGCGAGTATGCAAAAGATACCGGTTCGGCACAGATAACACAGCGGAGCTGATACTTGACCATCTTGCAGCGGTCACAGCGACCTACAGCGCCACCAGCTGAGATTGGCGAACTAAAGGGTAGAGGCTCAAGGCGATAATCATGCTTCAGACAGTAACCTGTGATGTCAAGGCCTCTCGTGTCTGAAGGTGCATTAGGATGCAGTCGGGCCTTCTTACCAAGAATAATTGGTGATGGGGGAGGTATGTCGTTGACACTGTTCTTCTCGTTCTCCAAATCGATTGAATCAGCCAAAGTCCTCGGAGCAACTAGCAAGGTGTCGCGATCCGTAGAATAATCTTGCAAGCTATCGAACTTGAGGATTTCAAGGCACATTAACTGATTGCCCCACATAGCAAGCAGCTCAGCATATGCGCGGCGATAGCTTGAAAAGAGTTGTGCATGGCTGATATCGAGCAAAGGCGTATTCATGCAGCCATCATCATCGAAAGCGTCTTGATTATACATAGTTATGCTGATGCCTGTGACGGGCATTATCTTGCCTTCATCCAACAATGCCTCATCCTCGGAATAAGAAGACCTGCCACTATAACCATTCCCTTTTGCATTTTCAAGGACCGTAGTAACACCAAAAGTCACGGTATTTGGTGCTAGTGGGGTAAGTAAAGTCTCAACGGGACTCGGACGTTTTCGATTTGGTGGTGACGGCGGGGCGGCGGTAGAGAACGAACGATTGAAATTGGCCGCGATGCTCGATACTAAACCCGCGTTTGAACGGCGAGGATTGCGTAGTTCTTCCGGTGAGACTGACAGAGTGTTGCTCTGCTGTGTGAGCCTCTCCGAACTCCCACGATTAGACCTCATTGGAGGAGTTTCACCACAAGAGTAAGATGCAGAGGCTGGATCACTACCACATGGGCCGCCATTAGAAGACCCAACTGAGCCATACAATCCACTCGGAGTGAGAGCCGCTTTTGGCGTTGAGCCTATAGAGCTATGAGCGGTCTTATAAAAATTGCCCCAAGCAGCTACATCTGTAGGAAAGTAGTCCAGTGAAAACCCTGGAGACTTCATGGACAGTGGCGTCTCTGACTGGCTTAGCCGCATCTCTGTGCGAGAAAGTTCATCCGAAGTCGATGGTTCACTAAAGATGCAAGATAGCATTGCGAGCATCTGGATATCTGCGAGAGTCTCGAAGTAATCAAATAAATCCCCAATGAGGTGCTTGGCAAGGGGACTGTCACCCCATTTGACTCGACCAGATATACTATCACGCTTGGAATGTCTGTCGTGGGAAAGATCCACTCCACTGTCTGACCTACTATCTCTCCAGCAGCCTTTGATCATATCTCGAGCAATGACAAGAATCGGCTCATTACGAAGAGACTTATCCAAAACCTCGAGAGGAACCTCGTGTTGTAACAGCATCCCAGCATATTGCCATATATCCGCTAGATCTTGACGACCCTGCTTTTGGGCCACAACGGCGTTGTGGTTGCAAACATCAGTCCCATTCCCGAATATTGCATACTCGCTAGCAAGATCCTTTTTGGCGGGTATATATTGTTCCATATCGTAGATGGCTATGGTAACTTTAGGCTTCGGTGGTCGGCCCCGACCTCCACCAGTTCCAGTCCCGGTTCCGGTACCTGTACCTGCGACGCTCGACTTCTGTGATCGATTCGTGGATAGTGCGTTACGACTATTTATCTTTCGATAAAATCCATAATCCCCACCACTTCGAAATCGGGACGAATCCGACTCACTTGAAGATGACCCTTCGGAATCTTGCGACGAATCCGAATCCTCTCCATCGTCGTCTGTAATCGAGGCAAACTTGCTTCGTGAAGTTATGGCCTCATTCCTGAGACGCGCGAAGGTGTTAAAAAACGGTTCGCCTCGCGGGCGGTCTTTATCAACCGTGCTACCCAGTAGTGACTTAACCTTCTCAGCCTTGGGCGGGAAAAAGCAAACGAGTTTGCCACTGATCCCAAATTTCGCACCGCTAAGTCTTGGTAAAGGCACATTATCATTGGCGTGGCGGTTCAATGGGATGAGCATCCCTTCGGTTGCACTTGTGTCGAGCTCTTGGGACATTAAGGCTGATGCTCCAGCAGGCATATCACTATCATCGTCTTCGCTGGAACTTTCATTTGCCAGATCATCTATGCCGTCGACATCTTGCCCACTTGTGAACCATAATCTGCTTTCCTCAAGATTGATCTCACCCAAAAGGTAGCAAATCATGGCTTCGAGACATCCCCTCTTTCGTCCAACAAATCCCGCAGCTATCTGTTGTATCTCACCGAGGATCTTTTGATGAGTATTTTCTGATATCAATGATGTTCTTCCCAATTTAAAGTTGGGTAGTTTGGCTTCAGGATACTGATCTGGGAAATCGATGGTGGCTTTAACATAGACCAGCTCGCTCCCTTCACCCCAGGGCCCGTTCATGGAGACAGTTACAGAACGCCTGTCCATGTTCACATTCTCAAACGTAACTTTGGTGTACTGCTCATAAACACGTATGATTTCGTCATGAAGACTCTCTGGTGTATCCCATTCAGCATCATAGTTAGGACTCATAACAGAAAGCCTTCTTTCAGGTAGCGCTTTTTCCGATCCTGGTTCCCCAGTTGCCTTTTTGTTGAACTTAATACCGCTCATCCATCCGATTTGATGTCTTTTGAGCGACTCTATTGCCTTACCCTTCATAGCAGTCCCATGCGAGCTTGTCTGGCCTCCAGGAGCTTTCATTATAGAGAGCTTATTCATAGAGTCACTGAGAACACTATGGCGTGGTCCCCTAATTGATGGTTTTATCCTCTCGGTCTCAGACCTTTCGACGTTTCGAAATGTTTTGTACACGGCGCCCTTTCGCGTAACATTCAGCTTCTTTCGGAGTTGACTTCCCTTAAAGTACCCTACTGCCTCGAGGGTGTGATTGTCCAGTCGTTGGAGGCGCAACTCGTGATCTTCGCCCCACGAGACTAACTGAAACTCCCGATTGTCAATACCATCTTCTGTGATTCCTCCTCTGCTTCTCCAAAGGAACTCTTTCACTTGCTTGTCACCGTGGCCTGGAAAGAGAGCCACTTCTGGAGCTGAGCTGTCTGTCATGGTATCCTCTTTCCGTCCATCATATAGATGTAATTTCCCAGGAACGTCCTGTGGCATGGCCAGAAGGCCACAGCCAAAGGGCGTATGTCGCGCTCTCCAGACAGGAAAGTCTGTCCTTATGACACGCTCTGGGATATCTTCATCATTTTCGTAATCCCAGAACTTAATACTTTTGTCTAGTGAGCAAGTCACTATGCCTGTAGTTCGCGTGCGGTTCCAATCAACTCCATAAATCTTCGAACTATGAGCCTCGATTGATTTCAAAGGGTAAGCACCTTTTCGATCGTCCCATATCCGTAGCCATCTATCATGAGAAGATGCCAATATGTGGCCATCTTGACGGTTCCATTTCACCTGCGTTGCTCCAGCATCCCAGTCGACGAAGGTCATAACCGGCCTCCTAGCTCTTCTTAAATCCCAGCAGTGTACATAGCCATCCACAGCACAAGTTGCCAAGATATCCGCATGATGAGCCGAGAAGTTGATGTCTGTGATGGCCCGAGTATGTGCGTGTAAAGTATGCTCGATAGCACCACGCCCACCATCTTCTGGCATGGAAAGATTCCAAACTATTGCTTTTTGATTTGAAGTGCTGGCGACCCAGTAGTCTCTAGCAGCGAAGGGCGACCATTGTACATCTGCGACATTCCAGGACTGCCCATGTCGAAGGCGGCGAGGAGGATTCAAAGGTGAATCCAGATCGATGATGTCGAGACCAGCTTTTCTAAAATAGAATAAGACTTAGATGGGCAGCCTTTCGAAAATTGTCATTGATTTTACTTACGACGCAATAGCAACATCTCGTCCCGATGGGGAGATTGTAGCTGATCCACAATCTCCATGATGGGTATCAACATGGATTGAGATGTCTGCATCAAACGTCGAGCTCTCGAAAGCGGACTTGATCGTCTTTCCCTCTCTAGACTCCGCTGTCATGTCGGGCTTATCTACAGACATGGACAATTTGTATCATGGAAGCTACGGACTCGAGGTCTCTAGACTGGAAATGTTCCGAGGTCCCGGGCTGCATTGCTTGATCAAAAGGTAGGATCGCTGCTGAAGAGTATCTTCGTTCGCACAGGACGAAATTATGTGACCAGAGGGTTGTACGACAGTGGTGATCATCAGAGGACTGCAATGCCTTGAAGCTGTCCCAATTCAGCATAGCGGGTATCTTGACACCGGCAAATGCCGCGCTATCTAGGATGTGGAATTTACGAGCCTCACTATCATTCATGACAGACATTTCCAGACATTTGAGGGTCTATTCACTGCCTGTGCCTTGGTTTAATAGAGCCATAACGTCCTAGCCGGCACAAACTACTCCTGTAGATCTACAGTCTACCCCAAGTTACCTACTCAGTTAAATATCAGAGCCAAAGTATTACCCCTCCTACCGAGATCAACTTCTTCGAAGTCCCCACGACAGCTCTTCAAATCCTGCACGGCACTGTCTCATTTGCTGCATACGGTGTAAGATTTGTTAAGATGGCGCTACCAAAGCGCATTATCAAAGAGACGGAGAGATTGATGGCTGAACCGTGAGCATTTGGGATTTCCCTTCCACGCTGCCTAATCCTAAACTGTTCAGCGTGTAAACTACATTGATTCATCCTAACCTCGCATATCTTCAGAGTCCCGGGCATCAGTGCAGTACCACATGAGGATAACTTGAGATATTTCGATGTCTCCATCCATGGTCCCTCGCAGTCACCGTACGAAGGTCTGTACCACACCATACAAACCGGTCTACATCTATCTAATGTATTTCTGCAGGCGGTATCTTCAAACTAGAACTATTCCTACCAGATGACTATCCTATGACACCACCGAAAATCCGGTTCCTGACGAAGATTTATCATCCAAACATCGACAAGCTGGGCCGCATTTGCTTAGATGTACTTAAAAGTACGTACACACTCTCGCGCTAGCCTCATTGCATGTGATATTGGATTCCGGACGTATAACTAACAATTTTGGTGATAGGTAACTGGTCACCGGCTCTCCAAATCCGTACAATCCTACTCTCAATACAAGCTCTCCTTGGAGCACCCAACCCAGATGATCCTTTGGCACCGGATGTGGCGAAGAGATGGAAGGAGGATGAGCCGGCAGCTATTGCTACAGCACGAGAATGGACCAGAACTCACGCAATGACATGAGGGAACAGGTTAATAGGAATGGACGGGCGAGCTTCCCCCTTTTTTTTTTTTTTTTTGGGAGACGAATCTCGCATTCAAGACATTTCTCGTGAAAGAGGTCCAACAGCAGGATCAGCGTTGGAGATGCTAGCGGAGTTCTCATTGATTAGCGGCGCAGATAGTGTGTGGGATCATGTCATATTCATACAGTAGAATCAGAGGATAGGACAGGACTGAATAAAGCTATATTTGCTGCAGACCTATGCCAATGCCGTCAGCTTACCGAAGCCGGACCCATCCATTCCACCGTGTCCCATCGGCAAGTACCACTAACGAGGATAAGGCGCAATTAATGCAAGATATGGTAGGGCAAGAAAGTTTGACGCGTGGTTTCAAAGTAGGCAACGTATACTTGATTACTGAAGTGACGGGGCCGGGCAGAACAGATCATCCGCACCAGCCCCTACCAAAGCTTCTCCACCCCTGCCTCCTGGAATTCTATGAGGCTTATTTAAACGTGCGTCCCCAAAATTTTTAAAGCTATTTACAGATTGAGGGGACCCCTCTTCACCTAGGATTGGAGTCCTTGTAGCGCTTTGGTGCTGCTTTGCTAAGATTCTTTTCATGTGTGAATATTTACTTGGGTTTACCTTTATACGTGAAGATGACAAAACGGATGGGAACGGGGCTATTGCCTGTATCAGCCTCGGCTGATATATTCCTCAAGCCTCTCTGATCCATCTTCATCCCTCGGGACTATGCGTCTGCACTACATTCCACTGCATCGGAGGCATACGAAGCTATCCGGCAAATCACGGAAAATAAAGCCACCATCTGCTGCGAGCTGTCAAGATCTGGTGGCCTTGTTGGAGTGACCCAGGGAAAAGAAGAGGGACGGACTGAAGACGATGGCTTGCAACAGTCAGGTCCAACACCTCGGCTCCGAGATTCCCCTTCCTAGATCGTCTTCTTTTGTGTGAGTGGCAACGGTGCCATTTATCAATGGGTCTGCAATGAACTGTCATACTTTACCGTATGTGTACTCAAAACCCGTGCCGAGCATGATGCACCGTCATCTTTGCTGTGCCCTGATCTACAAACGAGATCGCGCGAAATTACAAATTACGAAGATACTGTACAAGAGTCTGGACGCATCGATGTCACCAATGCTCATCCATTGACACATGAACACACGGACTCCGGGTGCACAGAGGGTGGTGGCAGGGACACTATGAAAAACGTGAATAGTTTATTTTACTAGACGCCTTCAAAGGATCACTCTGGATACCGCTATCAATTACAGAAGCAACCACAAGAAGTTTGGACTTCAAATTTACACAGATCCTGAGCGGACGGTCCGGAAGCTTTCCTTCTAAAACGAATTCCACACCAAATGAGAACAGCATCTCGTCGTATGTAAGAGTAACACCTCTTGCATCAACATTCATGCGATCAACTGCGATTTCGAGCAAAGGACTTTTAAGAGCCTACTTTGCGCCAATTGTAAGTGGTTCTACTTGGTTGTATCGGAGATGTTCCTATTCGGGGAAAGACGTGCTTGGCAAATCCGCTGATTTAGCGTTATTCACTCCCGCTCTAGAGGCCCACAGAGAGTTGCCGGGATCCAACCTTTTCTCGACACCCACCCGGGTCTCCACTTCAGCGATACCCGTCTCCAAGCTGCAGTCAGCACCCCTCCTCAAAGCTGGCGACTCAGCGTGCGTGCTGGAGCGAGACACAAATTTCCCCGCAATTCCGGTAGATGCGCCATCAACATACCGAGGCTTAAATTGACCTCTCACAGTGGCTTCTTCCCCACACCCTGCCCAAATTCCCTTTGCGGCACCACCCAGTACTATCGATCCGGGAAATCATGTGGCATAATTCCATTATTGGCGGCTTGCGATCATCAGGCCAGTTCGCCGGCCATCAAACTGGTGTTCACAAACCGCATTGGTTGCGCCCTGACCGGATCCCGGATGTCTGGATTAGGTGGTCTTTGTTCGTAAAGATTGATTGCGTGGCGTCTTTATGGTTCTGCGCATCACGAGTTCTGTCCAATGTCTTTGTCCAAATCTCGGTAGTGATTAAGATACTGAGCAGCATGACTGTGCAGGTTAATGGCAATCGAGAGTCCAGTCGCAGTCTGGTATTCTACTATTCCGTGTACCGTGCTAATCTCGCATGTCAGCATAAATGGTATCAGGACCACGATATCTGATTAACAGCCTGCATGTTAACCCTCGTCTGTGTCTGCAGGCGAAGATCGTCAAATTCAAAGGGGCGAGATTCCAAATTTGATATCGAATGGAACAGACAATTTCGACCGGGTTATACTGCTCGGTACACATGCTAAGTTAGTGGTGCGCAAGCGGCGTTGACGGGGACCACTTTACCATTATCGTCGGAGCAGACCTGGACTAGGGTCTGAAGCCGGTTAGCCTGCATGCACAGCCTTGTGCCTCTCCGCTGCCTGTAGCACTACCCATCTCGTGTCCCCTACCCTCCCCGCTCGAACATTTGGGGCTTGTGACATGACATGGGGGTCATAGATAGGCTGTTTTGTATATTATGACCTTCATACCCTGCCTCGGGTTTTCGCGATTTCTTTGTGGAACAACTTCCCTTCTTAAACCTCGAAGGCCAAAGACCTCTTTCTCCCTTTTCATCAGTATACATCGCTCAATATGGGTACTACGAGGTCCAAGGACCATGCGCCGGGCACGGCGGTCTCTGAGGATTCATCCACTGCTCCAAATGAGAAAGTCGAAGGCGCCGAGGGCAAGACTGAGCATCTTGAAGCTATTAGGACTGTTTCCCGAGTCCCCAATCCGCGCTACTATGAGAAGGATGGTTTGAGAACATATGGCGACGACGAGGATCATGACCATGAGCCTCCTGTGAGTAGTTATCGCTGCCATATTTGGTGGTTTGGGGACTGACAGGCGCTTTTTAGATGACTATGCACCGTCTACTATCACTTATTGCAATGGCTTTCCTATGGACTGGATCTCAAATTCCCGTCTATCTATTCGGTTAGTGACTATTTCACTATTTCACTCAAAATCAAGGCTAATTTCTACCGCAGGCGGTATACCTCCATATATTTATGGTGACATTGGAGGCGTCGACAGATGGGTGTGGTTTGTTCTTGCCAACTTACTAGCTCTAGCTGCTGTTTGCCCCTTCGTCGGTGCCTTGTCCGATCTTATTGGACGACGGTATGTCGCACTTATCGGTGCTTCATTCATCGTTTTGGGCATGATTGTTAGCTCAACAGCTCATACCATGAACATATTCATTTGTAGGTTTCTCTGGCTATTTGACGGTTCTTCTTGCTAACAACGTATCAGGCGGCATGGCTTTGGCAGGAGCTGGTGCTGGGATCAACGAGCTCACGGCTCTTGCTGCAACTTCTGAACTTGCGCCAACGGCCAAGCGTGGCAAGTATGTGGCCGTACTCGTCTTCACCATCGTACCATTCTGCCCATCTGTGCTCTGGGCCCAGCTTATTGCGTATCACTCCACCTGGCGATACGTCGGCTTATTCTGTGGTCTTTGGGCTTTCGTTGGTCTCGTGATGACTGCATTCTTCTACTTTCCACCACCACGTGTCAACTCTCTTGGTTTAACTCGTAGAGAAATCATCGAGCAAATTGATTTTGTTGGTGGCTTCCTTTCCATTGTGGGAATGATTCTCTTCTGTGGAGGTCTCGTCTGGGGTGGATATGAGGTATTTATACCATATAACATTTCTAATAAGTTAGATCTGACTTGAAACAAATAGTACGACTGGACCTCTGCCCACGTCCTTGTTCCACTCATTCTCGGAGGCTGTTTCTTCATCGCCTTTGGTGTCTGGGAGACCTATGTCGCTAAATACCCCATGCTCCCAAAGCGTCTCCGAAAAGACCCAAACATTCTCGCTCTCACATTGGTCATCACTTTCATCTCAGGTGCCAACTTTTTCTCCGTTATACTATTCTGGCCCACACAAGCCTTTAATGTCTATGGACATGATCCAATTGGTGTTGGCATCCGAGGAATTCCAATCGGCTTTTCTATCCTCACTGGGGCATGTGTCGTCCTATGGCTTCTCTCTGTCTTCCGTGGCGGCAACAAGTGGCTCCTTATTGGCTCTTCCGTCATGATGACGGCCGGTTGTGGTGGCCTCGCAGCCGCTACAGTCAACAATTTGAATGCTGTCTATGGTATTCTCGTCGTTGCAGGTCTTGGCATTGGTGGAATCGTCGTTCCCGCCTCCATCATCACCACTATCATTTGCCCCGATGATCTAATCGCCACGATCGCAGCCTTGACTTTGGCCATCCGTGTTATCGGTGGTGCTATCGGCTACACCGTGTACTACAATGTCTTTTACAACAAATTCGTGCCCTTATTGAGCGTTAGAATCGCAACGGCCTGCTACGAGAACAATATCTTCAATCTTAGTATCATCACCGAAATCGCAACACTTACAGGTGCAAGTTTAATTGACGATATCCTTTACGTTCCAGGTGTAGACGGAAATGTCACCAAATGGAATATCCTTGTCGCAGCCGGTCAATTAGCGTACTCCCAAGCCTATCCTTACGTGTACTACACGAGCATTGCCTTCGGAGCCGTCAGTATCATCGCAGCTTGTTTCTTGGGCGACATCAGCAAGTACATGGATAACCACGTTGCTGTCATTATCCGCTAGAACTCACAATTTTTCTGTATTTATGAGATTTATTTATCATGTGACGGAAAACGTTATCTAGGGCTGGAATTTTAGAGTGGGAGATAGAAAGCCAAGGCGCTTCGTGCATAAAAGTACTATGTCTTCCTTGTCTCTCACTCTGTCGACTTGCATAACTAGATTGCTGTATAGCAGGATATGTGTAATGCAAATAAGATACGATATCGTAAGTGCCATTGACCGTTTGAAATTGAACGTAATCTACGTGAAACGATGGTTATGTATGTCTAATCAAGGTGTTGACTCATTCTCACCTTTTAATCTCAGCTAATAAGGTGCTGACTCTCATCAGCATCACGATCTTCATCGTTGGTCGTATCCCAACCAACCAAAATCCACCTACTCGCATTCTGAATCTTACACGCGCAACTGCAACTGCATCTCACAAGCCACAACGGGTAGGAACGGGCCTGGCCTGAGCGACTACTACACTGCTGGTTCTATGCGTGACCGAGTACAGTGTAGGTAGATAGCTGCATGCAAAATGCAAAGTACATACGCCTAGCCTAAGACTAGGTGGGGTGAAGGCTAACGCAATGACTAGGCGAGAATGCAGATGCGATGCACAGTAACGCCATTGCAGACGCAGGGAATAATGCTTGCAAGGTACGGATTTTTCAGCCTCGGGAAAACTCTGTTGTTGCGAGAGGGAGGATAGTAAACGTGATCTTGGTATGATTGGGTGCTGTTTGGTCGGGCTCATTCTAGGGATACTTGCAGATATGACGGGTAAGGTAGGTTGAGTGGTCGATTAGGGAAAAAATTGGGCGTGCATGTGCGCCTGCATGTTATCTGTACGTAAGGCCGTTTGAAATATGATTCTGGGAAGGAAAATTCAGTTATGTCTTGCATTATCATGGATGATAGTTGGCACGTGAAAAATGGAATGGCAACATTTGGAACACGAGGCGTTCAATTCTGTGCCCTGAAATGTGTATGCCTTGCTACATTCTGCTCCAGGTAAATCTATTTACGCCGAGCAGACCTTCCTGATGCCCCATACTAGTCTACGTACATCCGTATTCTCAGTTTCCTATTCATCGTCCATGTCTGTCGTACACCGACTCTTGATATAGGCATGGTTGACGATACATGCCATACCATTGTCCCATGCAATGCCAACCAAAATCGGTACTGCATTGTGTACCTAATCAATAATAACTACAATCAGCGTATTTGAAGAGTGGTCCAGCTGAAGTGGGTATGACATTAGGTGTCTGTGGACGATCAGCGAAGGATCTGGGCGGAAGCAGGCATTTACAAGTTACATGGTCACAGCCTTTTATCTTCTGGATGTGAGCCCCGCAGTGCTTGTTTGGACAGGTGTTCGCTATGTCTTTTACAGTTGTGAGGAATGCCTTATTATCGGCAGCGTGCTTACGCTTGAGTGCTTCTGCATCGGCGAGGGCTTTCTGTCTCTCAACTTTCTTGTCTACCGGTTCTCCTCTCTCCTGGCCATGGCATCCTGTCTCGCGGCATCCTGTCTCGCGGCTTCTTGTCTCGCGGCTTCTCTTCTGAGACGCGTAACTTGGCGATAGATCTCTGATGGTCCCAACCTTCTCTTTCCTTTAGCTTCTTTGCGTTCTTGTGAAGTCATTTGCCGCCGCGCTTCTGCTAAGACCTCGTCCATGTCGCTGTCGTACTCTTCGCAGGTCTGGCCTTCATGCCATGCCATATCATGATGAGTGCAAGTAGCAAATTCACAGACTGCACAAATCACCTTGTGGCACTCTTCATCGTCGTTGTATTGGCAAGAGCCACAGTCACTTTCCAGGCAGAAATGGAAGGTTGAGTCTTTTTGAAGTGCAGTCCTGGTGGCTAGACGGTCGTACCTATCAGACAAGGTTAATGGGATACTGAAAGAAGAAAGTATAGCGATAACCTTTCGAATGTCTCCGCTCCACAGAGCCGTCGGACGTCGTCCAACGCAAGCGTCTCTGGGCACGTCGGACAAGTCATGAAGCCGAACTATATCGACCTTGGCGTCAATGCGGGC
>Ga0335074_10007030_pt1 | contig 15594 bp, 14 predicted proteins | sample Lox_Sample_23_FD_206715 | JGI IMG/M metagenome (GOLD analysis project Ga0335074, IMG submission 206715) | Soil microbial communities from Loxahatchee National Wildlife Refuge, Florida, United States - Lox_Sample_2.3 | ecosystem: Environmental > Terrestrial > Soil > Wetlands | place: USA... | reverse complement strand
ACAAGCCGCACCGCGCCGCCTGGGCACTGTGGCGACGCCGCCACCAGTACGGCGCCCAGCAAGCCCACCAGCGATGGCACGCCTACGCCGACGAGACACCACGATAACGAAATACAACTGCCGTATCTGAGGTTGGACTGCACGGCGACCCGTAACTCATCGGCTGGCGCTACCCGGTGCACTGCGGGCTGGCGTAGACCAGGCCGACAGCCAGCGGGCCCTTGAGCGCGGTCAGCAGCGGGGGAAGGGAAGGGCGCCCCTGCGGAGCTCCGAGCGTCGGCGTATTTCCCGACAGGACGGGCAGGCCGCCGCCGGGTTCGTCGAAGATGGCCACGCCAGCGCCGCTAGGCAGGGCCGACGGGTCGATGACGAGGACCTCGCCACGGATCTGAGTGACGCTGCGCAGCGTATTCACCGGGCCCGTCTGGTACGGCAGGCAGGATGCGCTCAACATGGAGCCGGAGAAGGTGACGTTGACGGGCAGCCCGTCAGCGCGCAGCGTGGCTTGCAGGCCGGCCGGGTCTTCGAGCTGATTAATGGTGACGTCGATGTCGCCGTTGGCCTGCCTGGCCACCGTCCAGGCGGCCAGCCGGACGCTGACCGGACGGCTAGCCGGATGGCCGGAAGGCAGCAGCTCCTGATCACCGGAGGGCGGCCCTGCGTGACCGGCGGGAAGCAGAGCGGTCAGGACCAAGGCCGTACCGGCCGCCGCGCCGAGGGCTCCGGCCACGGCGGGAATCCGCCGCCGGGCACGCACCGCGCGGCCGCGGCTGATGATCTGGGCGACCGGGGTGGCCGAGTGAATACCGGCGACCGACTCGCGTACCGCGGTCCTCAGCTCGGTGTCGTTCATGATCGGTTCTCCTGCTGTAGTTCGGGCTGAAGGTCGTGGCGCAGCGCGGCCATGGCACGGCCCAGGTGGGCCATGACGGTGCCCGGCGCGATACCGAGCACTTCCGCGGTCTCGGCGGTGTCCAGGTCGAGGATCAGCCGCAGCGCGACCACCTGCCGCTGCCGGGCGGGCAGCCGCATCAGTGCCGCCATGATCCGCGGGTCGACCAGGCTGGCGGATTCCCCGCTGGCGGCGGGCAGGTCCGTTACCCTGGCCGGGTCGGATACGGGTACTTCGCGGCGGCGGCGTCGCCACCGGGAGATACCAGCGTTCAGCGCCGTACGGACCACCCAGGCTTTCGGCGCGGGGTGCCTTCGCACGGAGTGCCAGGACGCCCAGGCGCGGGCGAACGCCTCGTCTACCAGTTCCCGTGCCGTGTCGCGGTCACGGACGCTGACCAGGACGGCCTGCAGGCACTCATCGGCGGCGCTGCGGTAGAACTCGGCAAAGTCCGATTGCTGGGTCCCCACACCCATCCAACGCGCAACCGAGACGTTCCCATTACCTGCCGGCCGGCGCGGGATTACTCGCCCGCCAGCCGCTGATGCCGCGGGTGAACAACGTCACCTCGCCCCCGGTGTGCAGGGCGTCCCCCGCGATGGCGCGACCCACGAAAGACGTGCCGCCAAGAACAAGGACCCGCACAGCGTGCACCCTCAGGTACCTGTCGAAGCCCGGCAGCCGTACGCGTGCGCTGAGGGGGTCGCCAGGGCATACGGCTTTATCGGCCTGCCCGAGGGCTGGACGCTCGGCGGCGGGCCGTGCGGGTAGTCCGGGTGGATGTACCCATCCCGCACGCCGCAGAGCCCGCCAGCGGCGCCGCTTCCTACGCTGTACCACGGCTCGAGGGGACCACCTGGGTCATCCCACCGGGCGAAATCCACGGCTCCGGTTTGCCGCTGTACGATCCGCAGCCAATTGGACGGATTCCCGGGCTGCTCGACCGCATAGACAAAATCGTAACTAAGCGTGATTCGCAGCACCTTGGTTCCTGACTCGGTGGCGAGGCTCGCGCTCATTCGACCGCGCACCTTGACCACGGTGGTCACGAACCGGGTACTGCCGGGCGCGAACGAAGAGACCCACGTGCGCGTGTTCATCTCGGTTCCGTACTTGTTCAGGGCGGTCGTGCGCAGCCCGGCCAGGAACTCCTGCCGTTGCTGCTTCGTGAGCAGGTCCGCGAAGGCCGTCGGACGGCCGCCGCGCAGGGTCGGCCAGTTGAGGTTCCCGGCGATCAGCAGCCGGCGAGTCGTCTCGTAGGCCGAACGGACCTCAGCCGCCGTGTAAGGACCGTGCGCGCGGGCGTGCGGGATCCGGATCCCGGCCTTACCGTCAGCCCAGGTGTACGACGGTGAGCCGAAGAACGGGGAGGACACGCGGCCGCTCGCCGTGACCAGCCGCGACGGAGCGGACGGTGACACGTGCGCAGAGGCCCCGTGGTGCTTCGGCGGCGGGGCGAACCGCACCCAGGCGAACACGCAGACACCGATAACGAATACGGCAACCAGGGCCAGCAACGCCAGCACACGCGAATCCCGCTTGTCCTGAATGCGCTTTTCCGCCTCCCTGGTTGTCAGCCGGCGTTCAAGCGGCGTCGGCGCATTGGTCCCGGATTTGCCGGTTCTCTCATTTGCCTGACGCGATTTACGGTGGATCGCTCCGGGACCCGGCTGGTTTCCGCCCCCTCCATCCGGCATGCCAGGAATCTACTACCAGGCGTTGCGGTCATAAGGGGATTCAGGCCTTTTGCTCGCCGAACGAATGAGTGCACGGAGCGGTGGATCAGTCGGCCAATTCACCGCAATTCCGGCCAGCCGTGCCCTGGCTAAGGGCCCCGTGCCGCCGATTGGGTGCCAGGTTATGCCGTTGGTGGTCTGCCAGAGCCCGGTGCCGGGCCCGAGCAGCCAGGCGACGGTGCCGGATAGCACGTCGAATTGCCCGATGGCCCCCTGCGCGTTGACCAGAATCATCGACCAGAACGCGCCGCCGTCCGTGCTGACGCTCATCGTGTTCGGCGTCACGATCCAGAGCCGGTCCGGTGCGGCGGCGGCGATCACGGCACCGTCCTGGTAGGGCAGCGCGCCGGCCTGCCGCGGACCGCCCAGGCTGGTGATCGCGGAGACCAGGGTCCAGGTTCGCCCGGCGTCCCTTGACCGCCACAGGGCCTTGGTGCTGCTGCCTGCCGCCGCGCCTCCCGGGCACAGCAGCCACCAATCATCCAGGCCCGCCGCCGTGAACGAGCCGGCCAGGCCGAAGCCACAACGGAAGGGCGGGCCATCCGGTGCCGTGCGCGCCGACCAGTGCGCGCCGCCGTCCGTGGTATCGAGCAGCGCAGGCTGCGGACCCGTCATGACCACCACGGCGGCGTAGCCGGACAGCACCGCGAGCTGCACGCCCACCACCTGAGCGGGCGCCGGGAGCGGCGCCCGCGTCCACGTCCCGCCGGGGAGCCTCATCCGCTCGACGACCGGCCGGCACAGGTTGCCCGACACGGCGGGACAGGACGCTGCCCACAGCCAGCCGCCGGCACTCGCGGCGGCCATGACCGGCACCGGCAGCGGCTGGGCGGCCCAGGAGGCACCGTAGTCGCGCGTCGCGAGCAGCACGCCGGTATCGCTGACCACCCATACATCCGCCCCCGACACCGCCGCCACCTGGTCGAGGACCGGCGACTGCGGCGTTCCCGGCAGTGTGCCTCCCCTGGTCACCCACTGGCGTCCGCCGTCGTCGGTCACGGCCAGGCGCACCGGCTCGGGCCGGAACGAAACCTCGGTTCCCTGCCCGGGCCCGAGCGAGCGGGCGCAAGGCACCTGCGGAGCCGTGAGGCCGACCCCCGAAGTTGCCGAGACGAACCGGATGGCGCCGAGCCGCCAGGCGGCCACGCTCACCCCGGTACCGAGGCGCACCGGCCCGGAGCACTGGGCCGCGGCCGAGCGCACGCTGCCGCTCGGGGTGCCGGGGGCAGCGCTCGTCGCCACGGTTCCGGGTCGCGCACCCGATCCGCACCCGGTCGCCAGGGCGCAGGCCACCACGATGACGACCGCCCGTCGCCGTCTCATGCCTGTTGAGACTGCGGACCCGCCACGGCGGTTGGCGCCCGGGGCTACGAGGCCGCGTCTACCGGCCGCGAGCGTAGCGTGATCAGGGCGAGCACCGCCGCCGCCAGGGCGAGCACGGCCGACAGGTAGAGCGCGGCCCGCAGCCCGGTGTGGAACGCCCCGTACGCCACGCCGGTGAGCTCCGTTTGCAGCTTCCTGAGCTCGGGGCCCAAACCCGGCGGTACGGAGAAATTGCCGGTCTCGATCGCGTTGATGACCAGCCCTTGATAAATATGCGCCACGTGCAGGTGGTCCATCTGCGCGACGAGGCTGACGTGCAACCGCGAGAACATCAGCGAGCCCAGGATCGCGACCCCGGTGACCGCGCCGATTTCCCGGCTCGTGTTGGTGGCCGATGCGGCCATGCCCGAACGCTCCGCCGGAACCGTGCCAAGCACCGCCGAGGTAACGGGGACCACGGTGGTGCCGATGCCGATACCGGCCAGGGCGAGCGCGACGATCAGCGGCCCGTAGGAAGGGTGCATGCTGAGGTAGGACGGCGCCAGGAACAGCCCGACCGCCAGCAGCAGGCATCCGACCGTGACGGACACGCGCAGCCCGGCCACCACCGTCCAGCGCCCGGCCAGCAGCGAGGCGGCGATCATCAGCACGGTCATCGGCAGGAAGACCAGCGCCAGCTTGAAGCCCGAGGCCCCCACCACGATGACCATGTACAGCGCGGTGAAGAAGAAGATGGCGAACGTGGAGAAATAGGTGCAGAACGCGACGATGTTCGGCGTCGTGAACTGCGGCATGCGCAGGTACCGCAGGTCCAGCAGCGGGTTCGCGGCCCGGCGCTCCCACCAGACGAACGCCGCCAGCCCCGCCACGCTCACGCACAAGAGCACGATCACGTCCGCCGCACGGAAGCCTGCTGACTCCGAGTCGACGATCGCGAAGACGAACGCGGCGAGCGTCCCGGCGCCGAGCAGCGTGCCCGCGGTGTCCACCCGCCCCGCGGTGGGGTCGGAGCTTTCCGGCAAGATGACGGCGGCGATGACCAGGGCGGCCAGCCCGAAGGCCAGGTTGAACCAGAAGATGCCGCGCCAGTTCCAGACCCCGACCAGGATGCCGCCGATGACCGGGCCCATCGCGAGCGCGAAACCGGACGTGGCGGCCCACACTCCGATCGCCCGGGTCCTGGACTTGGCCTCGGGGTACAGGTGGCGCAGCATCGACAGCGTGCCCGGCTCGCTGGCCGCCGCGCCCAGGCCCATCACGGCCCGCCCGGCGATCAGCACCTGGACGTTCGGGGCGACCGCGCACAGCACCGAGCCGGCGCAGAACACCCCGGCGCCGGTCAGCATGACCTTCTTCCTGCCGAGTTCGTCCCCGATCATCCCGCAGGCCAGCATCAGGCTGGCGAAGGTCAGGGCGTAGGCGCCGACGACCCACTGCAGCTCGGTAGGGCTAGCGCCCAGGTCGGTGTACACCTGGCCGAGCGCGACGCTGACCACGGTGTTGTCGAGGAACGTCAGGAACAGCAGCGTGCACAGCGTGGCCAGGGCCAGCGACTGGCCCTGGGCCATCCCCCCCGCCCCGCCGGGCTGGCCTCCGGAGACCGTCTCGACCGGCCTGGCCACGTATCGGCCCTATCAGCCGGCTGCGGAACTGCACGCGGCTGGCTTCGAGCCGCCGGGCACCAGCCCCAGCAAGCTGCAGAGGCTGGCGTCGCCGACCTTCCAGACGCCATCCTCGTACACCGCCGTACCGGTCTGGCCGGACAGCAGCGAGGATCCGCTCGCCGTGAGGTTGTAGTTCACGGTGGCTGAGGTGGCAGAGTTCACCGTCACGCCGGTGACCTTGGCACCGAGCCCGCTCACCAGGCTGGTCAGGCCGCTGATGGCCGGGCCGAAGGTGCTCCCGTTCTGCAGCAGGGTGACCTTCTCCGAGACGGGCGTGCTTGAGGCGAAGAACTTTTCCCAGTTGGTCGTGATCTGGGCCACCGCGGAGGCGGTGTTCGTGGCGGCCGGCGCGCTTGACGACACGGGGGCCGGGGGCGAGACAGTGGCGGCAGAAGACGCAGGAGCGGGCGGACTCGAGGACGAAGACGAGCTGGAACTGCTGCACCCGGCAACGGCCGCGACGAGCGCGATGGCCAGCGCCGGGGCCAGGACGATCCGCCGGGCCTGGACAGTGAACCCCATGACACGCCTCCTTGATCCTTGGCCGGAGGTACTGGTGAAGGCCGCCATTCGTAGAGCCTGAACAGAGTGTGCCCTGAATGCTCCCCCAGGTCCCGCGCACTATCCACGGCTAGCCGACGTGCGCGTCAGGGTAGGCGGCCGCCGCACCGCCACACAGTACCGCCAGGTTGGCCGTTGATGCCGGTTACCAGCGGAAATGGATGAAAAGCCGACCGAAGTTCTTGGAGTCCTTCTCGACCCTGTGGTACTTCGCCTTGATCTCGTCCTGCTGGAGAAACCGGAGCACGTGCTTTTTGAGCTGACCCGAGCCCTTGCCGGGGATGATCTCGACGACCGGTGCCTTCTTGGCCTCGGCCTCCGCGATGATCGCCCGCAGCGCCCGGTCGATGTCCTGTCCCCGGTTGTAGATGTCGTGCAGGTCAAGCGTCAGCTTCATGATCACCGCCAGTAGGCCGCCCAACGGTGATCATAGAGCGTGGTGAGAGGTTCGTCGTGGATACTCTGCTCATGCCTTTCACGAGACCGCGCCGCTGGGTGCGCCGGCTCCTGCTCACCGTTGCCGTCCTGGTCGTCCTCGGGGTGGCGGGCCCGTTCATCTATATCCACTTCTTCAACGGCAGCACGCCGGCCAACCTGTCGCTGTCGCCGTCCGGCACCCCGGCCACCACGGCTGGTGCCGCCCAGACGGCGGACACCGCCGCCACCACCGGGCCGGTGACCGGTACCTGGGCCGTCGGGTCCGGCTCCACCGTCGAGTACCGGGTCAACGAGGTGCTGCTCGGGCAGAACGCGACCGCGGTCGGCCAGACCCACTCCGTCGCCGGTCACCTCACCATCGCGGGCACCGCCGTCACCGCCGCCGCCTTCAGCGTCCCCATGGGCACCATCCACAGCGACAAGAGCCAGCGTGACGCGCAGTTCGACGGCCGGATCATGGACGTGGCCAAGTACCCGACGGGGACGTTCACGCTGACCAGCCCGATCGACCTGGCGCCGCTGCCCGCCAGCGGAGTGATCAGGCATTACACCGCGCACGGTGAGCTGATGCTGCACGGCACCACCCGCGCGGTCTCGTTCACCCTGACCGCCGAGCTCAAGGGCGGGCAGATCGAGGTCGCGGGCGACATCCCGGTGCTGTTCGCCGACTACGACATCGCGAACCCGAGCTTCGCCGGCTTCGTCACCACGCAGGACCACGGCCTGCTGGAGTTCCTGCTGATCCTCAGCCGGACGTAGGAGATACTGGGACGAAAGAGGCCGTGATGAGGCGGAGGTGACCGGACGCCATGGGGACCCGAAGCTGGATCGGTTCCTGGCCCGTCTACCGGCAGCTGACCGGAACCGACCGGAGCGGCCTCGGTGCCGCGGCCAAGAGCGACCGCCCTCGCGAGCCGAGGACGTCCGCGGCCGATGCGGTGGTCAAGTCGATCTGCCCGTACTGCGCGGTCGGCTGCGGGCAGAACATCTACGTCAAGGACGGGAAGGTCATCCAGATCGAGGGTGACCCGGATTCCCCGGTCAGCCGCGGGCGACTGTGCCCAAAGGGCTCAGCCAGCCTGCAGCTCACCACCGGAAGCGCGCGCCAGTACAAGATCAGGTACCGCCGGCCGTTCGGCAAAGATTGGGAAGACCTCGACCTGGATACGGCGATGGACATGATCGCCGACCGGGTGATCGAGGCCCGCCGGCAGGGCTGGCAGGACGAAGTGGACGGCCGGCGCACCAACCGGACGCTGGGCTTCGCCAGCCTGGGCGGCGCCACGCTGGACAACGAAGAGAACTACCTGATCAAGAAGCTGTTCACGGCGCTGGGTGCCATCCAGATCGAGAACCAGGCCCGGATATGACACTCCTCCACCGTCCCCGGTCTGGGGACTAGCTTCGGCCGCGGCGGCGCCACGACCTTCCAGCAGGACCTGCAGAATTCCGACTGCATCCTGATCCAGGGTTCCAACATGGCCGAATGCCACCCGGTCGGCTTCCAGTGGGTGGTCGAGGCCAAGGCCCGCGGTGCGACAGTGATCCACGTCGATCCCCGGTTCACCCGCACCAGCGCGCTGGCCGATCTGCACGTGCCGCTGCGGGCCGGCAGCGACATCGTCTTCCTGGGCGGGATCATTAACTACGTCCTGGCCAACGAGAAGTACTTCCGCGACTACGTAGTGGCCTACACCAACGCCGCCGTCATCCTGAGCGAGGACTTCCAGGACACCGAGGACCTGGATGGCGTCTTTGCCGGCCTGGACGAGGAAAGTCACCGCTACGACAAGTCCGCCTGGAGCTACGCCGGTGCCATGCTGCGGGCCGCAGCCGGTTCCCGTGGAAAACCATATGACCGAACGGACAGTGGTACCACCGCTGGAGCAGGCCAGCCGCAAGTGGCCGAGTCCCTCGAGCATCCGCGCTGCGTGTTCCAGATCCTCAAGCGCCACTTTTCGCGGTACACCCCGGAGGTCGTCGAGCAGGCCTGCGGCGTGCCCCCAGAGGCGTTCGCCCGGATCTGCGAGCTGCTCACCGCGAACTCCGGCCGGGACCGCACCACCGCGGTGGTCTACAGCGTCGGCTGGACCCAGCACACCGTGGGCGTGCAGTACGTCCGCACGGCCGCGATCCTGCAGGCCCTGCTGGGCAACATGGGCCGCCCGGGTGGCGGCATCCTGGCCCTGCGCGGGCACGCGTCCATCCAGGGTTCGACCGACATCCCCACCCTGTTCGACCTGCTGCCCGGTTACCTGCCGATGCCGCGCGCGCAGGCCCATCAGGACCTGGACGCCTACCTCGGCGACATCACGATGACCAAGGGCTTCTGGGCCAACAGCCGCGCCTACATGGTCAGCCTGCTCAAGGCGTACTGGGGAGAGGCCGCGACGGCCGAGAACGGCTTCTGCTACGACTACCTGCCCCGGCTGACCGGCGACCACAGCACCTACGCGACCGTCGTAGAGCAGCTGAACGGCCGGTGCAAGGGCTACTTCCTGTTCGGCCAGAATCCCGCCGTCGGTTCGGCCAACGCCCGCATGCAGCGGCTCGGTATGGCCAACCTGGACTGGCTGGTCGTGCGGGACATGGTCATGATCGAGAGCGCCACGTTCTGGCAGAACGGCCCGGAGCTCGAGACCGGCGAGATGCGCACCGAAGACATCAAGACCGAGGTGTTCTTCCTGCCCGCCGCCGCGCACACCGAGAAGGACGGCAGTTTCACCAATACCCAGCGGATGCTGCAGTGGCACAACGAGGCGGTCCCCCCGGCCGACGACGCGCGCAGTGACCTGTGGTTTACCTACCACCTGGGCCGGCGCATCCGCGAGAAGCTGGCCGCGTCGACCGACGAGCGGGACCGGCCGGTACAAGATCTGACCTGGGACTACCCGGTGCACGGCCCGCTGGCCGAACCGTCCGCCGAGGCGGTCCTGGCCGAGGTCAACGGCTGGGATGCCGACGGTAAGCCCCTGTCCGGGTTCGCGCAGCTCTCCGGCGACGGGTCGACAGCCTGCGGGTGCTGGATCTACAGCGGGGCGTACGCCGGCGGAGTCAACCAGACGGCCCGGCGCAAGCCCGGCTCCGAGCAGAGCTGGGTCGCGCCCGAGTGGGGCTGGGCCTGGCCCGCCAACCGGCGGATCCTGTACAACCGGGCCTCGGCCGACCCGGACGGCAAACCGTGGAGCGAGCGCAAGGCGTATGTCTGGTGGGATCCCGAGGCGGGCAAGTGGACCGGGCACGACGTCCCGGACTTCCCGGCCACCCGGACGCCCTCCTACCGGCCGCCGGAGGGCGCGACCGGGGTCGACGCGATCTCCGGGATCGACGCGTTCATCATGCAGAACGACGGCAAGGCGTGGCTGTACGCCCCGGCCGGCCTGGCCGACGGCCCGCTGCCCACCCACTACGAGCCGCAGGAATCACCGTTCCCCAACCCCCTGTACGGCCAGCAGCGCAACCCGATCCGGGAGATCATCAGGCACAGGGAGAACCCGCTGCAGCCCAGCGGCAGCGAGCCCGGCTCGTCGGTCTTCCCCTACGTGGCCACCACCTACCGGCTGACCGAGCACCACACCGCCGGCGGCATGTCGCGCACCCTGCCCTACCTGTCCGAGCTGCAGCCGGAGTTCTTCTGCGAGGTGTCCCCGGAGCTGGCCACCGAGCGGGGCCTGGAGCACATGGGCTGGGCCACGATCATCACCGCGCGGACCGCGATCGAGGCCCGGGTGCTGGTCACCACCCGGATACGCACCCTGACCATCGGCGGCCGGGCGCTTCACCAGGTCGGGCTACCCTACCACTGGGGGCCGAACGGCCTGGTCACCGGCGACGCGGCCAACGAGCTCGCCTCGCTGTCCCTCGACCCGAACGTGCACATCCAGGAGGTCAAGGCCATGGCCTGCGACATCCGGCCTGGCCGCCGCCCGCGGGGTCCCGGGCTGCGGCAGCTGGTCCGCGAGTACAACCAGCGCGCGGGCATCACCGACGAGACGGGCACGGAGGTCCGCGATGAGCCCGGATTTGACGAGCACTGATCCGGCGGGCCGGGCCGGCTACCTTCAGCATCCGCCGCGGATGGGATTCTTCACCGACACCTCCATCTGCATCGGCTGCAAGGCCTGCGAGGTGGCGTGCAAAGAGTGGAACGCGGTCCCCGAGGACGGGCTCGCCCTGACCGGCATGTCCTACGACAACACCGTCGGGCTGGGCGCGTCGACCTGGCGCCACGTCGCGTTCATCGAGCAGCCGGTCACCGCTGCGGCCGACGGCGCCGAAGGCGTGCGCTGGCTGATGGCCAGCGACGTATGCAAGCACTGCACCGAGTCGGCCTGCCTGGACGTGTGCCCGACCGGCGCGCTGTTCCGAACCGAGTTCGGCACCGTGGTGGTCCAGGACGACGTGTGCAACGGCTGCGGGTACTGCGTCGGGGCCTGCCCGTTCGGGGTCATCGCCCGGCGGGAGGAGGACGGGCAGGCGCACAAGTGCACGCTGTGTTACGACCGGCTCGGCGCGGGGATGGAGCCCGCCTGCGCCAAGGCCTGCCCGACCGATTCCATCCAGTTCGGCCCGCTGGACGAACTCCGCGAGCGGGCCGCGCTGCGGGTGGCGGACCTGCGCGCGGCCGGCCAGGAAGGGGCCCAGCTCTACCTGGACGATCCGGACGACGGGATCGGCGGCGGCGGGGCGTTCTTCCTGCTGCTCGACGAGCCCGAGGTGTACGGCCTGCCGCCCGATCCGGTCGTCACCACCCGCGACCTGCCCAGCACCTGGAAGCACGTCGGCCTGGCCGCGGCTGGACTGATCGCCACCGGCATCGCGCTCGGCCTCGGCCGGAGGTCACGGTGACACAGGTCGAGAACGGTCATCCGGATCGCGTCCCCGGCCGGGACGGCCGGCGCCGGCGCCGCAGGGCCGAGCAGCTCATGGTGCCGGACGCGGAGTTCACCTCCTACTACGGCCGTCCGGTGATCAAGGAGCCGGCCTGGGGCGCATCCGATATAGCCGGGTACCTGTTCCTCGGCGGCCTGGCCGGCGCGTCGTCGGTGCTCGCGGCCGGCGCGCAGGTGTCCGGCTATGAGGAGCTGGCCCGGGTGGCCAAGGTCGCCGCGCTCGGCGCGATCAGCGTGTCCGCCGTGGCGTTGGTCCACGACCTGGGCCGGCCGGAGCGGTTCGTGAACATGCTGCGGGTGTTCAAGCCCAGTTCGCCGATGAGCGTGGGCTCCTGGCTGCTGGCTGCCTACGGCCCGATGGCCGGCGCCGCCGCCGTGTCCGACGTGACCAGGATCCTGCCCGCCGCCGGGACCGCGGCCACGCTCGGCGCCGGCCTGCTGGGCTCGGGTGTCGCCACCTACACCGCCGCGCTCATCTGCGACACAGCCGTGCCCGGCTGGCACGAAGGCCACCGGGAGATGCCGTACCTGTTTGCCAGCTCAGCGTCCTGTGCGGCCGCCGGGCTGGGCCTGCTCACGGTGGCGCCCGCGGCCGCCCGGCCCGCCCGCACCCTGGCCACCCTGGCTGTCCCGGCCGAGCTGGTGGCCAAGCGGCTGCTGCTGCGGCGCCTGGGCGACGTCGCCGAACCCTACGAGACCGGCCGGCCCGGCCGGCTCCTCCGCGCGGCCGAGGTCCTTACCGTCGGCGGCCTGGCCGGGGCGGTACTCGGCCGCCGCAACCGGGCCGTCTCCGCGCTGGCCGGGGCGTCGCTGCTGGCCGCCTCGGCGCTGACCCGGTTCGGCGTGTTCGAGGCGGGCATGGCCTCGGCCCGGGACCCGAAGTACACGATCGTCCCGCAGCGCCGCCGCCGTGACCGCCGGGAATGAACTAGCGCCCGCCGCCGTTATCGGTTACAGTCACTTTTCAGGTGATGTTTACCGGCTCCGTCCATCCGACGTCGAGCACCTTTTCCCCAGCGGATTACCGCTCTACCGTGAGAGCTCATCTGCCCAGGTAGCGCCCCTCCGCTTCTACGCCGGCGCCGCGCCAGCCGTACTTTTCGGCGCGCGCGGATTCGCCGTTCCCCCCGGAAGGAAATCCCCTTTATGACCACGACAATCCAAGAATCCGCCACGCCGGCCCGGGCCGTCGAGCCGTCGGCCAGCGTCCCGGTCTCCGGTCTGATTGACCTGGACCCCAAGACCGACGGACACGCCCTGGTGCGCGTCGCCGGCTACCGGCCCAGCCCGGCCGACGTCTACGTGCCGGCCGGCCAGATCAAGGAGTACGGCCTCAGGAAGGGCGACCGGATCGACGGCACCGCCCGGCCCGCGGCCGGCGGGCGCGCCAAATACCGGCCCCTGGTCACCGTCGGCACCGTCAACGGGATGCCGCCCGAGCTCGCCAGGGCCCGGCCGCACTTCGACGACCTGACCCCGCTGTATCCCGACCAGCGCCTGCGGCTGGAGGACGGGAACCCGTCCGACACCGCGCGCATCATCGACCTGGTGGCCCCGATCGGCAAGGGCCAGCGCGGCCTCATCGTATCCCCGCCCAAAGCGGGCAAGACCATGGTCCTGCAGGCCATCGCCGCCTCCGTCGCGATCAGCCACCCCGAGGTGCAGCTGATGGTGGTCCTGGTCGGCGAGCGCCCCGAAGAGGTCACCGACCTGCGCCGGTCGATCCGCGGCGACGTCGTCTTCTCCACCTTCGACCAGGCCCCCGAAGACCACATCCGGGTCGCCGAACTAGCCATCGAGCGGGCCAAGCGCCTGGTCGAGGCAGGCGGCGACGTGGTGGTGCTGCTCGACTCCATCACCCGGCTGGGCCGCGCCTACAACCTGGCCGCCCCGGCCAGCAGCCGCACGCTGGCAGGCGGGGTTGCCGCGTCCGCCCTCCTGCCGCCCCGCCAGTTCCTCGGCGCCGCCCGGAACATCGAGGGCGGCGGCTCACTCACCATCCTGTCCACCGCGCTGGTCGACACCGGCTCGCGGATGGACGACGTGCTCTTCGAAGAGTTCAAGGGCACCGGCAACATGGAGCTGCGGCTCCGCCGCGAGCTGGCCGAGAAGCGCATCTACCCGGCCATCGACCCGCTGCCGTCCGGCACCCGCCGCGAGGAGCTGCTGATGACGGCCGACGAATATCGCGCCGCGGCCCAGCTCCGCCGTGCCCTCGGCGCCCTCGAGCCCCAGCAGGCCCTCGAGCTCCTGCTCGACAAGACCCACCAGACCGCCTCCAACGCCGAGTTCCTCAGCCAGGTCCAGCGCACCACGCCGCACCCGGCGGCCAGCGCCGCCGCGTAACATACGCTCCCGGTGGCCGCGTCCTATGGCCGTACGATGAAAATGTGGCGGATTCTGCGGGAGTCGTGCTGGCCGGCGGTCGGTCAACCCGGATGGGCACCGCCAAGGCGGCCCTTGAATGGCACGGATCGACGCTGCTGGACCGGACGGTCCGGATCGTGGCTCGCGCGACGAGCGGGCCGGTCGTGGTCGTCCGCGCCCCCGGCCAGGACCTCCCGGAGCTGCCAGAAGGCGCCCTGGTCGCCGACGATCCGGACGAGGGGAAAGGCCCGGTGCAGGGTATCGCCGCTGGGCTGGCGGCGCTGACCGGGCGCGCCGAGATCGCGTTCGTCAGCTCCACCGACATGCCTTTCCTGCACCCGGTCTTCATCCAGCGGGTGCTCCGTGTCCTAGAAGACAGCGACGGCACGGACATCGCCCTGCCGGTGGCCCGCGGCTACCGGCAGCCGCTGGCCGCCGCGTACCGCGTCTGCCTCGCGGGAACCGTCGAGCGCCTGGTCAAGGAGGACCGGCTCCGGCCTGCTTTCCTCTTCGACGAGTGCCGCGTGGAAACGCTCGATGATGAGGCGCTGAAGCGGGATCCGGCGCTTGCCGCGCTTGACCCGGACCTGGACTCGGTGCTGAACGTCAATTCCCCCGCGGACTACGCGGCGGCACGCGCCCGGCCGGCACCCGAGGTGACGGTCCAGCTCTTCGGGACCCTCGCGAAAGGCCGCAACGCTAGCGGGCCCCACGTGGTCCGCGCCGCGACGGTGGGCCGTGCTGCCGAAGCCGTGGCCGTCGAGTTCGACCGGCACGTGACGGCGGCGCTGAACGGCGACCAGATCACCCGCGACCCGGCGACGCCGCTCGCGGCGGGCGACACCATCTTCTTCTTGTCCGCCGACGCAGGTGGGTAAGGGCAACAGACACCCGGCGCGGGAGGCGAAGGAGGCACGGCCATGCCAGCTGGCGGTTATTTCGGGCAGGTGCTCGTCGTGGACGTATCCAGTGGCACCAGCCAGAACCGGCCGCTGCCCGATAGCGTGCTACGCCGCTACATCGGCGGTTCCGGGCTCGGCACTTGGCTGCTGTACCAGCTAGGAACGCCGGGCGCTGACCCGCTCGGGCCGCATGCTCCGCTCGCGTTCGTATTCTCCCCGCTGGTCGGCACGCCGCTGACCACGAGTGCGAAGTTCGCGGTCGTAGCGAAGTCGCCGCTGACCGGGATGCTGACCGACGCACTGGCCTCGAGCCAGTTCGCGATCGCGGGAAAGCTCACCGGCTACGACTCCATCGTGATTGACGGCCGCGCGCCGGAACTGTCCGTCCTCCTCGTCGACGGCGACGGGATCCGCCTCATCGGCGCCGCGCACCTCGCCGGCATGACCGCGGCTGATGCGGACAGGCATCTTCGCGGCGAACTCGGCTACGGCTGGCGGGTGGCGGCGATCGGCCCGGCCGGCGAGCGCGGCATCCGGTACGCCACCATCTCGCACGACGGTCGGCACGCGGGTCGCGGCGGGCTGGGCGCGGTCATGGGCGCGAAGAACCTGAAGGCGATCGCGGTCCGGGCCGGGGGGAAGGTGAGGACGGCTGACCCCGAGGCGGTCCTGGCGGCAGCGCGCGACCTGCGAGAACGATCGTTCGGGCCGGCCACGGCGAAGTACCGCGAGCTCGGCACGCTGGCCAACCTGCTCGTGTTCAACGCCATCAGCGCTCTGCCGACGCGTAACTTCCAGGCCGCGACCTTCGACGGCACG
>Ga0335074_10007028_pt1 | contig 15595 bp, 9 predicted proteins | sample Lox_Sample_23_FD_206715 | JGI IMG/M metagenome (GOLD analysis project Ga0335074, IMG submission 206715) | Soil microbial communities from Loxahatchee National Wildlife Refuge, Florida, United States - Lox_Sample_2.3 | ecosystem: Environmental > Terrestrial > Soil > Wetlands | place: USA: Florida... | reverse complement strand
GGGATCACCGCAACAGCTCCGCAGGATGCGCGACGTGTCCTGATGGACACTATTCGCGGTCTCTCGCTCGGCTGCTTCTTCAGCCGCGCCGCCTTGAAGGCCGCCGAGCCTGCCGCGCTGCCCGCGCACTTCTGGCCTGGACCACTGGCCTGGTTCCGACCCGATGGAAGCCAGACCGAAGCACTGCAATGCGAGATGATCGAGCGGCCGGATCTCCCCCGCCTGGTGAGCGTGTACCTCTACTCGCTGTTCGGGCAGGTCATGCTCGAGTCCAGCTGCACGTGCGGCGAGTCCCGGTGCGTGCACGCCGCAGCCTTGATCATCCGACTGCAGAAGTGTCTCGACTGGCCGCGGGCGATGACCCCCTTGCAACGCTGGCAGCGTCGCCTGGAGACGATCACCGACACTGCGTCGACTCCTGACCCTCAAGAGACGAGTGAGCAGCGACAGCTGGTCTGCCTGCTGCGAACCGACGGCGGCCGCCCCCACTCGACGCTCCTGGCCCGGCTCGTTGTGATCGAAGGACCTGACGGACTTCTTGAACCGGAGCGCTGGCTGCTGGCTGAGGATCCCGAGGCCTCCCCTTACCTCTCGCGCGAGGGTCTGCTGTGGCAGGCGCAGTTGGCGAGGGGCCCCCGGGACCCCTCCGGAAGTGGTCATCGGCTGAAGGGGCCTGATGGGGCTACGCTGGTGCGCGAATTGCTGGATGCAGGCATCTGCCACCATGCCCGGACGCAGCGGAAGATTCATCGCGGCGCCCCACGCGCGCCCCAGTGGCAGTGGTCTCAAGACCTCGACGGGGGAGCTCGTGTTGGACTGCGTTTCCGTGATGACGACTCCATCGAGCTCGTAGACCTCGACGGCTTGAACTACCTGGATGAGGCGAGTGGCGAGTTCGGTCCGCTGCAGCTCTCGCGCCGCGTTTGGTGGATGCTGGAACAGATGCCGTCGATCCCTCCCGGTGAGACGGCACTGAGACAGCAGTGGCCACCGCATCCGTCCCTGGCCCTGATCCCGGCGCCGCCCGCAGCTCCGGCGCTCCGGGATCTGCGCGCCCCCCTTCAACCGATCCTGGTAATCGGGGCGTCACGTCATTCACAGCGGGGTGACTTCGTGTTCCACCTGCGCATCTGCGCTGACTACGCGGGCTGCCGCTTGCCGTTGGCCCAGGATGCATGGCAGTCGCGCATAGTTCGCCGCTTCGCCGGGGAGTACGTTCGTGTACAGCGCGACATCGAAGGCGAGTTGCGGGCCCAACAGGCGTTGGCCGCTGCCGACATCGTCGCGCTCGCCAAATTGCTCCCCGACGCCTGGCGCTCGCTGGTGCCAGCGCCGGATCCACAAGCACTTGCGCAGCGCGATCACTTTCAGGGCGACGGCGAAACCTTCACAGCTCTTGAGACCATGTTGCAGTCGCTGCTTCAAGCGCACTTCCAGCTGGAGCACGACCCGGACTTACCGTTCGCGGTGTTGCCTCGGGAGACCCCCCTGCAGGCCACCCTGCTGCCGGACAAACGAACGGGCTGGACGCAGTTTCAGCTCACCGCACGGTTCGGGGATGAGCAAGTCAACGTCCTGCCGCTCGTCCTGCGCGGGCTCAAGCGCAGAGCATTCTCCCTCACCGCGGCGATGAATGAGCCGCCCAATGCCGTCTGGCTGGCGCCCCTCGGATCACAGCGCTTTCTGCCGCTACCTCTATCAAGAGTGCGCGAGTGGTTGGCTCCGCTCATCGAGCATCTGCAACGGCCCCAACCCGACGACGAGCGTCCCATACCGCTATCTCCTTCGCAAACGATGGCCCTGAGTGAGTGCCTGCAGCGCCAGCGCATCGCCGTGGAAGGCGGACAGCCCGTGAATGTGGCCGAAACCCTCGCCAGGCTGCGCGCCGCACAGACCGCAGCACTGCCGGTCGCCGGGCCCACCTCGTTCCACGGTAGTCTGCGCCGCTATCAGTGCGAGGGCCTGCGATGGTTGCAAGCCCTGCGACAGAGTCAGCTCGGGGGCGTGTTGGCGGATGACATGGGGCTGGGGAAGACTGTGCAGGTGATCGCACATCTGCTGCTGGAGTTCGAATGTGGAAGGCTGGACCGCCCGGCACTCCTGCTCGCGCCGACGAGCCTGGTATTCAACTGGATGGATGAGATCGCACGCTTCGCCCCTACCCTACCGTGCTTGAATTTCACCGGGCCGGCGCGCGCCGCGCGCCGTGACGAACTGCGCAGCGCACGCGTGATCATCACCACATATGCGCTATTGGTGAACGATCTCCCTTACCTCGAGGACATCGACTATTCGATGCTGGTGCTGGATGAAGCACAATGGCTCAAGAATCCTCTGACGCAGGCAGCACGCGCCGTCAGGCGTCTGCGGGCCTCTCACCGCCTGGCCGTGACGGGCACGCCACTCGAGAACCACCTCGGTGAGCTGTGGACCCACATGGATGCAGTCATGCCTGGCTATCTGGGAGACTACGGCACCTTCAACCGTAGTTTCCGTATCCCGATCGAACGTCAAGATGACGATGCTCGCATGAGGATCTTGCGCCATCGGGTCGCGCCCTTCCTGCTGCGCCGGAACAAAGCCGCCGTGGCGCCCGAGTTGCCACCAAAGACGGAGACGGTGCTCCGCGTATCGATGGATGAGAAGCAGCGTGATTTGTACGAGTCGCTGCGCTTGGCCCTGAGCGAGGAGGTGCGCACCGCACTCGCTACTTATAGCGCCGAGCGCTCCCGGATAGTGGTGCTCTCGGCCCTGCTGCGGCTGCGGCAAGTCTGCTGCGATCCGCGCCTCATCGGGGGGATGAGGAACCCGCCCCCCTCGGCGAAACTCGCGGCGTTCCTGGAGCTGATTCGTTCGCTGCGCGCCGAAGGCCGTCAGGTGCTGGTCTTCAGCCAATTCACCTCGATGCTCGAGCTGATTGCCGAGGCATTGGATGCCGAGCACTTCGAGCACGTGATGTTGACGGGCAACACCGGCGATCGTGCCACCCCGGTGCGCCGTTTCCAGAAGCGGGAGACGACAATTCTGCTCGCCAGCCTCAAGGCGGGCGGCGTCGGGCTCAATCTCACAGCCGCCGATGCGGTGATCCAGTACGACCCCTGGTGGAATCCGGCCGTCGAGCGCCAGGCGGTCGATCGGGCCCATCGCCTGGGGCGCGAGCAGCCGATCTTCGTCTACAAACTGTTATGCGAGGAGACCATCGAGGAGAAGATCGAGGCGCTGAAGAGCGACAAGAGCGACCTGGCCCATGCTCTATTAGGGGACGCCCAAGCACCGCTGTTGCGACTCAGTGACGTCGCAGTTCGAGCGCTGTTTGGCCTAACTGAAGCGGGGCAGCCAAGGAATAAATGCGGTTTATCCTGAGCGCCCCGGTGCGGGAGTATCGCTCTTGAATACCCGCCTATAGACATCCGCGCCGTAGCTCGTGCTCAGAGGCTCCCCTTCGAGAACCTTGAACGTCCGTTGGCCGTCGGCCAGCCGCTCGGCGCGCAGGAAGACCGCCGGACCCGGCGGCGCGCGGTAGAAACCCTCCGCCAGATCGTAAAGATGTGTGACATACAACACTTTCACCCCGCGTTCGAGCAGCGCCCGGACAATCTGTCGTGCGATTTCAGAGCCCTCGCGCTCATTGGTCGAAGCGAAGGACTCGTTGAGGAGCAGCATTGACCCTTCTCTCAGACGGTCCACGATCGTGCTCATCCGCGACAGCTCCTCGTCCAGTTTCCCGGAGCGCATGGCGGCATCCTCCTCGCGCCTGAAGTGGGTGAACAGTGCACTGCAAACGCCTGCCTGATACCGCTCGGCGGGAGCGAAGGCGCCGCATTGCATCAGCAGCTGTGCGAGGCCGACGCTTCGCAGGAACGTGGTCTTGCCTCCCCGATTGGCCCCGGTGATGATCACGAGGCGCTCCCGCTCCGAGCTCAGCTCATTGCCGATGGCCCTTCCCTGTATGTTGAGGGTCAAGGAGAGATCGTAGAGACCTCGCGCATTGATCAGACACTCCCCCATGGACGTAGGGTCGGGGAAACAGACGGGCTCACCCTTGGCGATGAGGCGCTCCCGCAAATTGAGGCATCCAATATGGAAGGCAAGCTCGGCGCGCAGCATCTTGAAGAAGTCAAGAATATGCGCGGTCGAGGCGGCCAGCGCGGACGCAACTGGCGCAATTCCGCGGTCGCGCAGTTCTTGTAAGGCTTGAAAGCCGGCCTCGTCCCGATCGTCGAGCTCGTAGACGAAGGTCGAGGCTTCCCCTCCCATCAGCTGGTGCGCCCAGCCCTCGAGCCGCCCGCGCAGACTCCACCTGACATGAAAGGGCGTGCGGATGCGGTACTGCGTACCCTTGTTGCCGTGCCCAAGTCGGGCACTCATGAGCAAGCCACTTTTGCGAAATTGCAGGCGGCGCAGATGCTCCGCGATGGAGGCGAGATACCCGTCGTCGAGCTCCCTTGCGAGCATGGCAAAGAGCACACGAAAGCCCTCTGAGTGAAAGCCCTCGGTGTGCTTATCGGCGATGCCGCGCAGTTCCCGCAGGTGATCGCGGAAGATGCCCAATACCTCCACGGAGCGATGCAATACCGCCTCAGGGTACCGAAGCGTGAATCCCCAGACATGCCGCTCGCCCTCGATTGCGGAAACGGCAAGAGCGTAGATTTGTCGCACAATCTGGGGTTGTGCGATGCAATCCGCGAGAATCTCCTGGCGATAACGGATGGCAACGGGATCTTGCAGCCCAACGGGTACCACTCGTTGAGCCACGTCGCGTAAATAGGGATCTCCTGCGCCCATCGCGTCGAATACCGTCTCGAGCGACAGGTCCCGAACCAGATCCGGGGTACCCGGTGCGGGCTTTGCTTGCAGGTCGACGTCCCGGTCACGATACATGAGATGCGCCTTCATCGACTGACGCGCTCCTTTACCCGCTCGTAGGTCAGACCGTACTTTTCAGCGATGGCCATGGCGTAGGCGAGCCCCTCGGCCGGCCTGCGCACTACCCTGAAGGTGCGCGTTGCGGGATCCTCCTGATCGACGGTCGCCACATAGCTAACCGTCCGATCGGAAAGTGACGCCAACTCGTCGAGAAAAGTGACGCAGACGCACAACATGTCACGCTCCATGACGCGCCGCAGGATTTCTCGGTTGAGAAATGCCGCGTCGCTCACCGTCGTGGCATCGAAGCTCTCGTTCATGATGAGGAGAGTGGAGCGTGTGGCCCGCGCGAGCATCATGCGCATGCGTTCCAGGCTCTCCTCCAGCTTCCCGCTCAGGGTCTCGACACGTTCTTCCCGTTCGAAGTGCGTGAGCACACGATCGACGAGTGGCAGTGTGGCCTCGCGGCCAGGGACGAGGCAGCCAATTCCGGCCAGGTGATGCACCTGGCCGATCAAGCGCGCAAAAGTGGACTTACCGCCCTGGTTGGCCCCCGAAACCACGACGATCCGCTCCGGCGCGCGCAGCTCAAAGTCGTTCACCACTACCGTTGCCTTCTCGGCGAGGAGACGGTGCGCGAGCGCCAGATCGAACGTGTCCGAGCAATGACTGGATCTCGCGTCCTGGGAGATTTCAGGGTAGCAGACACTCAGGCCCGACTTCTCGAGGGGCTTCACGTACTCGAGCCAGGCCAGGTAGAACTGCGCCTCGCGCTCGAACTCCGCGACCACGGGATCCAGAAAATCGCGGTGCTCGTCGCAATACCGCGCGAGGGTCGAGAAGGTCTCAGGGAAAAGTCGCGCTACCCGTTCTACGATTGCCTCTTCGATGTGATTCATCACACTGCGGGACCGGAAGGTGAATTCGCGGGGTTCCACGGCTCCCTGTCTGAACTTCGCGAATGTCTCCAGCACCTGTGCCGCGTAGTCAGGCTCACCACCGTACCGGCTCACCTCGATGCGCTTGCCAGCGACGCGCACCGCGTAGGCAATGGCCGAAAGGTCGGCCTGAAGCGATTCGGTCTCTGCCGCGAGCGACCCGAACGCGGTCGACAGGGTGTACTCGCTGAGACATTGGCGCAATCGGATCAGGCCGCTCGAGCGCAGATCGGATAGAGTGAGCGTACGCGTCAACGAGTTCACGGCCTCGCAGTACTCACCGACCGTGTCAAGATGCTCCCGCTGCTTTTGCAAGTTGCAATAGAGTTTGCTCGTTTCAAACAGTGCTGCACGCACTCCGCGCATCCGCTCGGAGAAGGCGGCCACGCAGGTGAATACATCGGGATTGCTGAAGTCCCGAAACACCTCCTGGCGGTAGTGGATTGCTTCCACTCGAGAGAGCGGCAAATAGAAGATCGGCAGGAGATCGTAGGCCTCTCGCCCCTCCGTGACTGCTTCGGTAATCTGATCCAGATTGAGGTCACGAAAGCATTCGGGGAACTCCCGCCGCTCGGCCAAGACTTGCTCATCGGGAGTATCAAACAGGATACTGCAGCGCACCGCACTCCCCTTTGCTCACGACAACCGGGTACTTTCGCGACCGCATGTCGTTCATCGCGCCCTCGAGGCGCAGGTTGGAAGAATCACGCGCTGCGGACTCCCCGCGACCGGACAAGACAACAGGCACCGTTAGAGGGGCCTGCCGGGTCGCGCGGACGGCCTACCGCTCACCAGGACGGTGCGGTAGGCATCATCAGCCTTGCGGCAGTTCAGGGAGGAATGCCATCTCCGTGATGTCGATCGTACACTGGCGCTGTGGTTGCCTCAAGCCATCGCCGCGAGCGACTCACCGTATTGACCAGCTGTTCGAGCGCGGTGATCGAGTTGATTGTCTCACGTCAGCAGGGTAACGGTCGCCATGCCGGCGAGCGTCATGAGTACTGAGCCGCTTACGTGGATCAGCAGCTCCGCCCCCGCCCAAAGTACTCGCCCGTCTCGAAGGGATGCCACGATCTCCGCCGAGAACGTCGAGAAGGTCGTGAGGCCACCGCAAAATCCCGTGACGATGAACAGGCGCCATTCCGCAGGGATCGCCGGATAACCGGCGAAGAAAGCTATGCCGGCGCCGATCACGTAGGCACCGATCAGGTTGGCGGCGAGTGTTCCCGGAGGAATGGTTGGGAAGAAGGCGTTGAGTTTCGAACTCAGCCACCAACGCAATAATGCACCGAGCGCGGCCCCGATTGCGACCGCCATCATGGATTTCCACATTAGCTCTACTTCCCAATCCTCCGCGACAGATTTGAAGCTCAGCGTCTCGTCATCGGCGCCAGATCGCGAACAGCGCCCCGCGCTGCGCTGGTAGTAAGCGCGGCGTAAGCTCGCAGGGCCGTGGACACTCTGCGAGCGCGAGGATGCTCCGGCCTCCAGGCATTTTCCCCGCGAGCCAGCATCCTCGCGGCGCTGCTCGATCTTCGCTCCCGAGTGTAGCGAGGTCCCATTTCCAGGGCGGCGCGAAGCGTTGCGACGACCTCGATGCAACGAGCATCGTGCGACGTGATGGCGCAAGGATAGTATCGAACCTGAGACAGTTCGGGCATCGGCTCGGCTCCAAAGCCTCTTCCACCTAACGGTGGGAGAACGACATTAGATAGGCATCATCAGCCGATTCCCGGCGGTTCTTGACAGGAGGAATGCCATCTCCTTCGCGATGAATATACGGATTCGCTGATCAAACGGCAAGCCTCGGCGCGGGTAGGCATCCCCAACTTCACGAATGTTGCCGCGACCCGTCGGGGCTCTTGGGCTTGCCATTCGTCGCCACGGCGCCTCTCACCGCGAGCTGCGCGTGTGTCCGTCCAAGGGCAGCAGCCTCACGTGAAGCCGCACTGCCCCAAAGGGGGCGAGTCGTCAGCAATGACTCCCCCTCCCCGCCTCCGCGATCAGCGCGCAGGCATGCCACCACAACCGCAGACGCGGCGCGAGACCCTCGGCCGGGGCGCCGCAATGCGAGGCCACCCGCTTCAAGGACGGTAATGCCACGGCAATCTCATCTCGTAAGGCACTCGCGGCGAGGCTTCTGACATGTGCATCCTCATCCGCGAGTAGGCGAATCGCGAGATCCAGATCTAGCGCTCGACGGCGAACGAGCGCCTGCAGCGCCCGGAATCGTATCGTCGGATGCGCGTCGTTCAGGAAAAGGGCAAGCGAGCTGGCATCGCTCGAGGCAATGGCCGAGAGTGCCTTGACCGTCGCGAAACGCAGGGTCGTATCCCTTGATGCATGGAAGCTTCGCAGAATGCTCACTGCCGAAACAGTACCCAGTCTGCCGACGGCTTCCACGGCGCGCACCCGGCGCCGGCGATCGGCTTCATCCCGAGGTCGGGAGTCGACGATCGGGAGGAGAAGGCGCTCGGCCGGCGGGCCGATCCGCACGAGCGTCGCGACGATCTCCTCGGCGCGCGCCCAGTTCTCCTCATCGAGTGCACCCACCAGGATGCGGGTGGTCTCGTCGCTGGCTCGTACACCACAACGGGCCAAACCAAGCGCCGCCTCGAGGCGAACGGCTCGTTGCGTGTCGCTCAGCGCTTTTGTCAGAGCCCCTTCGGCGAGGGCTGCATTGCGAGAATCAGTGCGGACGAAATCGCCGAGAATTCTGGCGGCGGCGACTCGCCCATCGAGGCGGCTCGGAGGCTCCGATGTGTCCACACATTGAGGCTCGAGCAAGACGCGAACAAGAGGCACTAAGGCCGCGCTTCCAAACCGCCGCAATGCCGCCGCGGCCGCGGCCCGCGCCGCGTCCTCATACAAGCACTCCACCAGCAGCGGGATGGCTCGCGGATCACCGGTCAGGCCTAGCGCGGCAGCGCAGTAGGGGTAGCGCCTACGCTGCAATGCCGAAAGTAGTGCCTCGGTGACCTCGGGGCACGAGAAGCGACTCAAGTGCTCAGCGATGTGATTGACCAGAACGCTCTCGGCCTCGAGCAACGCCGGCATTGGATCCCGCCCGACCGAGTCTAGCAAGGCTCGAGTCAAGGCATGCACGGCCCCGGAACTGCCGATCGCAGCCAGCGCGTCGGCCGCAAGACAGCGAGGCTGATGAACGGCATCCGAAGGCCCTCGGACCAACTCTTCCAGCGCCGCTACGGCCTCATCGCCGAGGCGCACCACTTCGTGGAAAACCAAGGGACCTTCGTGAAGATTGCGGAACCGATCGACGAGCGACGCCGGCGTAGCGGGCAGATCCGCTACAGTCTGTTCAACGAGGTGAAGGGGCGAAGGCGCCGTCCGCTGGGCAGATGGCATTGTTCGAGCCGGTGAAGACGTGTCCGACATGACGCACCTGCCTTTCGCGCGGTGCGCACCCTGCGTGCGCACCGACACGCTAGGGGTCATCAGCTCTTGGAGCGCTTTGGGAGGGGAACCCCATCCCCTACACGGACAGGGACTACACTAGGCCCGCTCGTTGCGAACGTCAACAAAATCGGCCGATTGACGTTGCCGGAGGCCTGAATTAAGCTTGTGATTGATCAACGGGGATGGAGTCCCCCGCGAACGGTAGAGTACCTGATGACTCCTGACGCCGCGCCTTGTGCGCGGGGGAAGGAGTTTTTTTGTGAACGGTACAATGCCGTCTCAAACGGCCCCTGGGGCAGAGCTGCGACTTCGGACCCCAACCGCGGTGTGCCCCTCCTACCGGCTTCAGAGCGGGGCCGCAATAACCGCACCACATTTCCTTCGTTCCTCGCAGGAGCATCACCTCGTCAGGCGAACCGATTCCGCAGTACGCGTGATGACGGACTTCGCCGCCAGCCAGGCTTTCACGGTGAGCGCCGATCGCGGGATTGACGACGCTTTGGACGAGATGTTCCGCCGCGGCGTGAGAGCGCTCATTGTGCTCGGCGACGATAATGCGGTCGTCGGCCTCATCACCTCGTACGACATTCAAGGCGAGCGAACCCGAGAGTATCTCGAGCGCCAACCGACTCGCCACCGCGAGCAGGTGAATGTTAGCGAGATCCTGACCCCCTGCGGACAGTGGACCGCCATCGAGTGGCGCAGCGTCCAGGCCGCGCGGATCGGGGATGTGCTCGAGCTTTTCATGAGCACCGGCTCTCCCTACCTCCTCGTACTCGAGCCGGGCACAGAGACGACCCCGGGCCTTCTGCGAGGGATCATCTCTCGAACCCGGCTCGAGCGGCAGCTCGGAGACTGGCCATGAGCAATGGGCTCGCACCCGAGCTCGACGCCCGCCCACGATCGATGGCTTCAGCGGATTTGCGCCGAGTCGAGATCGAAGCCTGCCTGCGGGCTGCGACCGACCTGCCCGGAGTCGATACCGCTACGTGCCTTTGGCTGTCGCAGAAGCTCTCGGAGCAGGTCTTCAACCTGGTTGCCGCCGGACAGTTCAAGCGCGGCAAGAGCACCGTGATCAATGCCCTCTTAGGCGAGCCTCTGGTTCCCGCCGGAGTCGTGCCCCTGACGTCCGTCATCACGGTCATACACTCAGGCAGTGCGCCTGCCGCATATGCCACGCTGCGCTATGGTGAGAAACGCGCGATTGAGATCGGCGAGCTCGGTCAGTACGTCACCGAGCGAGGGAATCCCGGCAATACCAAGGCGGTCGAGCGGGTCGTGATCGAGTATCCCTCCCCCTGGCTCGCCGATGGGGTGGCGCTGATCGACACGCCTGGGATTGCGTCAGTGTACGAGCACAACACGGATGAGACACGAAAGTACCTTCCTCAAGCCGACGCGGTGCTCTTCATCGCCTCCGTCGACCAGCCTGTCAGCCGCGCAGAGCTCGACTTCCTGCGCGATATCCGGCGGTACGCGGGAAAGATCTTCTGTCTGCTCAATAAGACGGACTACCTGCGCCCGGAGGAGCTTCAGGAGTCGCTCGCCTTTTCGGTGCGCGCGATCCGCGAGGCATTGGATACAGACGATGTACCGGTATTCCCGGTGTCGGCAAGGCTCGCTCTAGAAGGCAAGGTGAACAACGACGCCGACAGTATCTCGCGCAGCGGCTTCCCGGCATTCGAGCGTGCCTTACGCAGCTTCATGGCAGAGGAGAGGACTGACGCTTGGCTGCGCTCCCTCGGCCGTGGCCTCGAGCGACTGCTGACGCAGGCACGCTTCGCGCTGGATCTGGAGTCGAAAGCCCTCGTCGAGCCGCTGGATCATATCGAGGCCAACCTCGCCCTCTTTCGGCAGGAGAAGGAACGGACTGAACGGGTAAGGGCGGACTACTGCGTGCTCCTCGAGGCAGATGCGCGCTCTCTGCTCAAGCAGGATATTGAACCCAAGCTTGACGCATTCAAGAGCGCCCAGAAAGCCGAAATACGCACCTTGATCGACCGCTGGGTCGAGGAGCTGCGCGCGATGCCGTCCCGCAAACTGCGGGCGGCACTCGAGGAGCGAAAGATTGCCGCAATACGCGCGGCCTATGACGATTGGCTCGCGCAGGAGGATATCGAGCTCTCACGCGCATTCCAGCGGCTGTGTGCCCGCTTCTGGGCGAGTTTACAGCTGAGCGTGGACGAGTTGATGCAGCGCTCGAGCGAGCTTTTCTCGGTCGACTTCGATCACGCGGATACCGAGCCGCGCTGGACCGCGGAATCGGGTTTCTACTACAAATTCTGGTATGAGCCCACGAGCCTCAGGATACTCTCGACATCCGCCCTACTGATGCTTCCGAAGCTGATCGCCGCGCCGCTCATTGCCAAGCGCGCCAAGCTGACCGCCGTTGAGCTCATCGAAGTGCAGGCAGGCAGAATTCGCCACGATCTCGATGAGCGACTGAAGAAGAGCGTTCAGGACGCGCGGCGACAGATGCTGCGTCAGATTGACTCTACGGTCAGCGGTATCGAGGCAGCCATCGAAGGTGGCGTCTCGCTTCGCATGCGCAGCTCCGAGCAAGTCGCCGCGAGGAGCGCGCAGCTCGACTCCGCGCGCCGGGAGATTGCAGCTCTGCTCACGCGCCTCCGCCGGATCATGATGACGCTCTCCCCAAATGAAGAGTCTCGTTGATGCCAAGGACGCGCGCGCCATGGCCGAGTATCTCCACCTCACTGATCGAGCATGGCGCAGGCGAGATCCGCCAGTATGCCGACAGAGGCTGATCGAGCAGCTGCAGCAGCATCGCCCGAATCACGCTATCGTGGCTCACCAGGACCACCGTCTCGACTGGATGGCGCTTGAGCGCCATGCGCACGACATTTGCCGCGCGGGCAAGCAGATCCTGAAGCGACTCCCCCTCGGGAAATCTCACCAAATGAGGCGCCGCAAACCAGCGCTCAAAGAGCCCTGGCGATTTGGCGCGCACGTCCGAATGCAGCTGCCATTGCCAGCTCCCATAGTTGAGGTCGTTCAAATCCTCCTGGACAGACAATTCGGCGTGGCAAGCCGCGCCAATCTCCGAAGCGGTCTGGACGCATCGCTGCAGCGGGCTCGTGTAAACGATCACGGGACGCCAGCGCGATGCGACGCATCTGCCGGTCGCTATGGCCTGCTCCCTACCTTCCGGGGTCAGTGGGACATCTGTGCGGCCTCTGAAGCGCTCCGGGTGAATGCCCTCGACATGCCCGTGACGCACGAGAAGCAACTTGATCACTTTTTCGCTCTCCGAATGCACTCATACTGCGAAGTTATTCTCGGGCAGCGGCGACTTTGCGGCAGGCAACAGTCGTTGCGCCAGAGCACGCTACTCCAGCAACTGCGTAGCATAATCCGGGGCCGGATAGTGAAAGGCCACGGGCCCCTCGGCCAGCCCATTCATGAACTGCCGCACGATCGGCGAGCTGTCGTCGCGCAGCTTTGCCGGCTTGCCGCTGGCCGCGATGGTTCCATTTGCGAGAATACAAGTCGTGTCCGCGATTGCTTCGACTTCGGCGACGTCATGCGATACGACCACCGTGGTCATGCCGAGAGTCGCATTGAGAGTCTTCAAGAGACGCAACACCATACCGGTGGAGATGGGATCGAGGCCCACGAACGGCTCATCGCAGAGCAGGATGTGGGGATCCAGAGCCATCGCACGAGCCAATGCGACACGGCGCGCCATCCCACCCGAAAGCTGCGCCGGCGTCAGCCGGGCCGCACCACGCAGTCCCACGGCGTGCAGCTTCATCAGCACGATGGTTCGGAGCAGCTCCTCCGGCAAGTCCGTGTGCTCACGAAGGGGAAACGCTACGTTCTCGAACGCGTCGAGATCTGTAAAGAGCGCTCCCTCCTGAAAGAGCACCCCCATGTTGAGGCGAATCCGAGAGAGCTCACGTGCCCGGAGCTTTGGGACATCTTCACCTTCTACCAGGACCTGACCCCGATCGGGGGTGATTTGACCGGTGATGAGTCGCAAAAGTGTGGTCTTGCCCGTGCCACTCGGACCCATGATGGCCGTAATGCGCCCCCGTGCTATCTGCAGATCAAGTCCATCGAAAACGCGTCGTCCGCCGATTACGCATCCTACATTCTTGAGGACGATACTCGAGGTTTCGGAAGCCGCTCCGCTTTCTGCTGTCAGCATGGCGTACCTGTCGCGCGGAGAAGGTGTCTTCACCGTGCATAACCAATCACACAGCAGGAGTCATCAGCTCAACAGGCGGTTAAAGGGGGACTCCATCCCCAATTCGAGTCTAGGGGGAGCGACGAAAGCCGTCAATGCGGCGGACCTCCCTCGAGATAGCGAGGGCTTTGAATGACCCTGGATCAGTCGCCTGCGGCACTGCGTCAATATGAGCGGGCAAAGTTCGAATTGGCCGAGATCCTGCGTGAGATTTCGCGCCAACACGTGGCGACTCACGGCTCAGCTCGGCCGCCATTTGGTGAAGATGAGATCGCCGAGCTTTTCACGCGACTCGCGGAAGACCGGTTCATCCTGCTCGTGGCAGGTCGCTTCAGTCGGGGGAAGACCTCGCTCATGAACGCGATCCTGGGCTTGGATCGGTTACCGACCGGGATCCTCCCCCTCACCTCCGTCATTACGAGCGTCGCCTACGGTAGGCCTGAACGAGTCCAACTCGAGCAGGAACGGGGCGCTCTTCCGATCGAGATTCCTGTGGAGGCGCTCGCCGATTACATCACCGAGCGCGGCAATCCGGGCAACGCTCGCCGAATTCGTATTGCGCACGTTGCGCTGCCGGCGGAGATTCTGCGCCGCGGCTTCCACTTCGTCGATAGCCCGGGGCTGGGCTCAGGCATTCGAGAGAATACCCGAACGACTGAGTCATACTTCCCGGAAGCGGACGCCGTGATCGTTGTTTCCGGCTTTGATGGTCCACTCACGGATGACGAGATGCGCGCGCTACGCACGTTCGCCCAAACCGGCAGACCTATCTTTCTCGTGCTGAACAAGCAAGATCTCGTGCAGCCGCCCGAGCGGGCAGCGGTTCTCGCGTTCGCCGAGGAACGTCTCAGGCGATTCATCCCCGCGGGCCGGCTGCGGATCTTTTCGACATCTGCACGTGATGGGCTCGCAGCCAGCCTTGCGGATGATGACACGGCGCTCGCGGAAAGCGGCGTGGGCGCGCTGCGCACCGAGCTGATCCGCTTTCTGCTCGAGGACAAGCAGCGGCTTTTCGTCGCCGGGCTCTGCGACCGAATCGCCAGCTTGATCGACAGCGAGGGCCTAACGGAGGCCCATGCGCTGCAGACTCGCCTTGCACGCCTGAGTGAGGAGTGGCACGAAGGCGCGGATGCCGCGCGGCCGCCCTCTCCATTGATCCGGGACGCCAGGATGGAGGAGTGCCTCTTTTGCGCCCGAGTCCACAATGCGCTTTATGAATTCCTGCGCAAGTATCAGCACGAGTTGGCTACCAATCCGGAGGCGCGCGAAAACCTCGCCGCCGGCCGAGGACTCTGTGAACCGCACTTGCGGTTCTATGCCTCAATGGCCGCCGATAGGGATATCTGCCTCGCGCTGACACCGCTCATGAACCGGGTCGCCGGTGCACTCGCGGCTGCCGCGGCCGAAGGCGCCGGTTATGGATCTTCACGCAGCACCACCGAGCGCCCCTTGTTCATGCCGAGCTGTGAGCTCTGTTCCCTCCAGCGTGGTGTCGAGCTCCGTGTCGCCGAAGGGCTCCTGAGAGAGGGGCCTGACGTTGCGGCGCTACCAACCGTGTGCCTGCCGCACCTGCGGTGGCTCACCTCAAATGCCTCGGGCTTACCGTCCACCGCGCAGGTACCCACTGCGTTCCATGATCTTCTAGGCGCGTTGCTCAGGCGGGAAGGGGCAGCCGCAGAGCGGCTTGCCGAAGACATGCAGCGTTACGTACTCAAGCGGGACGGGATCCGTCGTGCCCTCCTCACCGAGGAAGAGGAAGGAGCCTCGCACCGAGCGCTGGCCTTCCTGGCGGGCGCTCGTCAGTTATATGTGAAGAGCTGAGAGACCCGCTTGGGATCGCTCGGGCGATCAACGTGGCTATCGCCCTGCTCAGTCGACGGAGGACGGAGCATGCCGAGCGCCTGATAGCGCACAGCGGCTTCCGTATCGACGCATAGAGCAGATACGAGGAGGCCGTGCTCGCACCAATAGCGTCGCTCGCACGCAAGTTCCGTGCATTTAACGATCCAACCTGGCCGCCCGCGGGCTGATTCCAGCAGTTTCTGCTCGGTCCCTGAGGCAAGTGGTGGCAGCGCGAGACCTCCGGTCAGCGCATACAGAAGTCGGCGCAGCTGGCGTGTCGAGGCGAGCGGCATCCGCACCGACATGGCCCCATACCGCGAAGGAC
>Ga0335074_10007026_pt1 | contig 15596 bp, 12 predicted proteins | sample Lox_Sample_23_FD_206715 | JGI IMG/M metagenome (GOLD analysis project Ga0335074, IMG submission 206715) | Soil microbial communities from Loxahatchee National Wildlife Refuge, Florida, United States - Lox_Sample_2.3 | ecosystem: Environmental > Terrestrial > Soil > Wetlands | place: USA... | reverse complement strand
CAGGCCCGCCAGACCGGACCAGCAGGCGTGGCTGATCGAGTCGGTGACGAACCGGCGGGCGAACTCCAGGATGAAGCACCGTACCGGGCCGATCAGCGCGGCGGATAGCGAGTCCGGCGCAGAGTGGCCGGTGAGGATCAGCTGCTGGATCGAGAGGATGGCGCGCCGAACTGCGAGAACTTGAGGTCCGGGGGGACTGGAATGGCAGTCCACCACGCCATCTCACATCGATTCTGGGGCGCGGCGTAATTACGCGAACTATGTCATCAGGGACATACGGGCGGCGCGCTCCCGGAGATGATCAACGAATTGCACGCGACCGCGTGATATGACGCTGCGATAAGCGGGTGATCATGCTTCCGGCATAAAGCGGCAGCCGGAGCCCGGTCATGGAACGGCGGAGGGCCTGACTGCAGCCGGTTGCCGTGCCTGGCCTATCAGGGTCTCCCCTGGCCCTGGGTCAGCTCTTCCTGAAGAAGCTGAAGCGACCACGACCGGAGTCGCCGGGAGGCTCCTCTCGTCTCTGCCCGCTATGCGGGCGATACGGCACTGCGCCTCGTGGCGCAGCAGTGGTTGTAGTCGGTGGACGGCAGGCCGGTGGTTCTGACCGGCCAGTTGGGCCAGATGGCCGCGGCGAGCAGCCCCTGGGCGATGGGGGCCAGGACGCCCTGGATGGTGCGGGGGCCGGTCTGGGTCGGGCGACCCGGTTCAGGCCGCTAGCTTGACGGGCTTTTCCGGGATAGCGTTCTGGCCCGGGTCGGCCAGAGCCAGGCCGGCCGGGCGCGGTTCGGCGGGGCGGACCTGGCCGCCTGCCGGGGCGGGGTAGCCAGGCCCGGCCGCCGTGGTGCCGTGCTTCCACTGCGGGCGGGCGGCAGCGCAGGCCACCAGGAGCAGCCACGCGGCGAGCGCGAGCGTGGTCACGATCGGGATGGCGATGAGGGAGGCGGTGGATCCGTCCATGGCCGGTACGTCCTTCCGGGTTAGGTTATGGTTCTGATTCCAGGCTGCCCGCCGCCGTCCGCCGCCAGTAGGGGCCGCGCGCTTGACGCGGTACAAGGCTGGCTTGTACCTGGTTATGCTGGCCCGCATGGCGCTCAGCGGCCACGTCCCCGACCTCGGCGCGCTGGAGGTGCTGCTCCGCGTGGCCCAGGCCGGCAGCCTGAACGGTGCCGCCCAGCAGATCGGCGTGAGCCAGCAGGCGGTCTCGGCGCGGATCCGGGCCATGGAGGCGCAGACCGGCGTGCCGCTGGTGCGCCGCAGTCCGCGCGGTTCGGCCCTGACCCCCCAGGGCGCGGTGATCGCGGAGTGGGCGTCCCGGCTGCTCGAGGTGGCGGCCGGGCTGGACGCCGGGATCGCCGCGCTGCGCGCTGACCGGCGCAGCCGGCTGCGGGTCAGCTCCAGCTCGACCATCGCCGAGCAGCTGCTGCCGGCCTGGCTGGCGTCGTTCCGGGCCGCGGCCGGCCACCCGGGCGGCCCGGCCCCCGATGTCGTGCTGACCGCGGTCAACTCCGAGACGGTCATCGGCCACGTCACCGAGGGGACCGCGGATCTGGGCTTCATCGAGGGACCGCGGCGGCCGGTCCGGCTGCGCAGCCGGGTCATCGGCCATGACCGGCTCGCCGTCGTCGTGGCTCCGGGCCATCCCTGGACACGCCGCCGCAGCGGGGTCAGCGCGGCGGAGCTGGCCGGTGCTGCCCTGGTCAGCCGGGAAGGCGGCTCGGGGACCCGGGACACCTTGGCCGCGGCGCTGGCCGCCGTCCTCGGCCCGGGCTACGTCCAGGCTCCCGCCGCGCTGTCGGTTTCCACCACCGCGGCGGTCCGCGCGGCCGTGCTGGCCGGCGCGGCGCCCGCGGTCATCAGCGACCTGGCCGTCGCCGATGACCTGGCCGCAGGCCGGCTGGCCGAGATTCGCACACCCGAGCTTGACCTGCGCCGGGTCCTGCGCGTCATCTGGGCCGGCACGGCAAGCCCGCCCGCCGGCGCGGCCCGGGACCTGGTCGCGCACATCGCCAGCCGGGCGACCTCGCCTGGACGAGTAGCTCCTTATGAGTTCAGTGGCCGTACTGGATCAGCGAGCCCCTGACCCGGGGCGCCGACAGCCCCGTTGGGCCAGACGCAGACAGCCAGGGCCAGCAGGCGCTGGTCGATGCGGGCATACAGGCCCCCGGTGGTGCGGGCCGCCGGATCGTTACATCCGCCCCGCGGCATGGGCGGCGGCCGCGGCGAGGTGGCTTGGGGTTGCACATGGTCGCGGCGGCGGCGCGGTCGTCCACCAGCTGCGCGACGCCGGCTGCGATCAGCGCGATGACGCTGGCGGTAACCAGTCCGGCGTAGTATGCCGCCAGGTGCGGCGCCGCCGCCCGCCCCGTGGCCTTCTGGGCGAGGCCCACGGCGCTGACCACCGTGGTCAGGACCGCTACGCCTACCGCCGCGCCAACCTGGCGGCCGCTGTTTAACAGGGTGGAGGCTGCCCCGGTGGCCGCCGGGGGTGATGGTGGCGAACGCGGCCGCCTGCAGCGGTACCAGGGCCTGCGCCCAGGACAGGCCGAGCAGGAGCATCAGGGCGCGCACCCACCATAGGCTGGTGCCCGGCCCGACGGTGACCAGCAGCGCGGCGATCGCGGCGACGTCGGCCATGCCCGCCGTCAGCATCCGGCGCGGCCCGATCCGGGGGTATACCCGGCCGACGACAAGACGGTGTGCCGGTGGAAGGAGTGCCAGGTCCGGACCTGGTGCTGGTCCAGGCCCGCCTGCCCCTTGCCTTGCTGGTGCTTTCTTCTGGCCATCTTGCACCTTCCCGGCCGCAGCCGGCGGGCGATACGTCCGTTATGCGCCGGTCGTCCGCCGGATCTTGTTCCGGGCGGCGCTGTTCCTCGTCCCGGCGAGCGCGCTTTGGGCGCTCCTTCCCCTGGTGGCGAGCCGCCGCCTCGGGCTCGGCTCGAGCGGGTACGGGCTGCTCCTGGGTGCCCTCGGCGCCGGTGCCATCGCGCGGGTCTTCGTCCTTTCGAAGGTGCGCGCCCGGTTGCCGGCGACCGGCATCATCGGACTGGCCGGCGCGGTGTTCAGCGCCGCCCTTGCGACGATGATCCTCGTGCGGTCGACCGTCGCGGTCGTCATTGTCCTGATCCCCGCCGGGATGGCGTGGGTCGGCATGCTCGCGACGGTGAACACGCTGTTGCAGCTCTTCCTGCCGCGCTGGGTCCGGGCGCGAGGGCTGTCCGTGTACCAGATGGTGCTGTTCGGCGCGCAAGGCCTCGGGGCAGTCGCGTGGGGGCTGGTCGCCGACTCCTTCGGCCTCACCCGCACCTTCCTGGTTGCCGCCGGGCTGATGGCTGTCGGGACGGCTTCGATCCGCATCTGGCCGCTCGTCGACACGTCCCGCATGGACCGCAGCACGGTGGTTCGGCCCGACCCGCCTGTCGCGCTCACGCCGGAGGCGGACACCGGACCGGTCGTGGTGCGCGCCACCTATTCGATCCCGGTCGAGCGCGAGCTTGAGTTCATCCGTGCGATGGGCCGAGTCCGCATGTCACGATTGCGAACCGGCGCCACCCAGTGGGGGCTGTTCCGCGACGGCGAGCAGCCCCGCGTCTTCGAGGAGATCTTCGTGGTCGCTTCGTGGGAGGAGCACCTGCGCCAGCACCGGGAGCGGATGACTGCCACCGACCGAGGATACGAGGAGCAAGCGAAAGCGCTATCTGACACGCCCCCGCAAACTTGGCACCTCCTGCCTACCGACCCCGACAGGCAGTAAGACAGGGCCAGCCAGACCCTCACCGGTGCGGGCGTCTTGAACGTGCCGAACAGGCAGCCCGGCCGGGCAGACGTGAGCTTGTCGTGCTGGCCACCAAGGGCCGGTTCCGGAGCGATGAGTGCCCGAACGGGCACGGCCTGTCCCGCCGGCATCTGTCGCTGGCTCTGGATGCGTCGCTGCGCCGGCTGAACGTGGAGACCGTCGAACTGTGCCAGGTGTACGGCCGGGACCCGCTGACCCGTCTGGAGGAGACGCTGCGGTTCCTGGACGATGCGGTGCGCGCCGGGAAGGTCAACTACGTCGGGCTGTCCGATTTCGCCGGCTGGCAGTTGCACAAGGCAGTGGATATCGCGGAGTTGCGCGGACATTCGGTCCCGGTGTCGGTGCAGCCGCGGTGCAATTTGCTGGCCCGCGCGGTCGAATGGGAGATCGTGCCTGCCTGACCCACCCCGGCACCGCCACACCAGGCGAGCTGCCCGGGGCAGGCAGCCGCGCGGTGAAGACGATCAGCCGTGACCGCGCTCACAAGTGCCCCGCACCGTCGGCACTCCCCGGCCGATCAAACACCCGGCCCAGACGGGCACAATCAGAACGGGTTGATATGTACGCAGCTGTGCGTCGCTGACACCCTCTGGCCGGCTCCGGCTCTGCGTGACGGACCGAATGACCTGGTCACAAGGAAAGGGGTTGCCCGGTCGGCGGATGGATCAGCAGAGGTTCATGCGTCCGAGAGGCTGATCGGTGATTTCGGCGATGATCTCCAAGTTCTTGCCCGGATGCAGAACAGTCAGCGCGGCGGGTGACCCGTTCGCGGATGCGGCGGCCCGCAGGCTCGCGCACGGCCACCGCCGGGTTCGCGCCGAGGCCCGGCGCGGCGACCTGCGGTCGCTGTACGGTCAGGTCTCCCCGGTCAGTCATCGCCTTTCTCGAAGCGGCTGACCACGACTAGCCCGGCCACGAACACGGCCACCATCGCCACGAGCAGCGCCAGTTCCGACGTGCTGACCGTGTTCTGGCTGCCGGGAGTCAGCACGAACAGGATGCGCCGGACGACCGCGATCAGCCCGACGACAATGAACGGCTGAGCGACCAGGCGGTGCGCGCGCAAGGACAGCACGACCGTGTAGACGATCTCGACCAGGATCAACACCAGCAGGACGCGGTCGAGCAGGATCGGGGCGCCGGCCGAGATCGGCCCGGAGGACCCATCGAGGAAATCAACGATCCCGGCGATCAGCAAAGTGGCCGCCAGCACGATCAACACCACCCCCACGGCGACCGTGACCCAATCCTGCACGTGCTCCAGGACCCAGATCGAGCGCGTGGCGGCGGGCACGCCGTGCCGCCCGGGCGAGCCGCCGGCCGGTGAGCTTTCGGCGGGCTCGGGCGGCCCGGCTGCAGGGTCGGCACGGTCCTCGCCGCGGGGAGCCGGCATACCGGTCATTGTGCCACCGCGACGCCGCCTGTCCCCCGCGTTCGATAGCGTCCCGCCCACCCGGTTCCAAGCGGCGCGCGCAGCGCAAAGTCGATCCGTATCCGAGTCACGCCGCTTCCAATATCACGCCCTGTATTCGCCGAGCTCGCGGCCTGTCGAGAAATATCCGCCTGATTGGCGCGGACGGTGAGTCGATACCGATCACTGCGCTGGCGATGTCGATCCGGGTATTCTGCGCCATCCGCCGATTACGCGGCAGAGATCACATCCCCTAGGCGGTCCGACCGGCAGGCCGGCCGGGCTTCCGCGGATAGGCCAGGCCGCGGACGGCCGGGCGCCTGCTGTGTCAGGCTTGGTCGGCCATGCGCTGGAATGCCTTTGCGAGCTGGTCTAGGTCGATGCCTTCGAGGTGGCTGAACAGGTGGCGGCGGGCGCTGGCGTTGTGACCGGGCTGGGCTTGTTCCAGGCGGGCGAGCCCGGCATCGGTCAGGACGGCGTTGAAGGAGCGGGCGTCCTGGGGGTCCTGCTGGCGCCGGACCAGGCCGTCGGCTTCTAGCCGGCGTACGGTGCGTCCGATGGCAGAGGCGGATTGCAGGCAGTTGCCGGCCAGGTCGCCTAGGCGCATGGAGCGGCCCGGGGCCTCGGACAAGTAGATGAGGATGAGGTACTCGGTGTGGCTCAGCCCCTGAGGGCGCAGGTCCTCCTCGAAGGCCCGCATCATGGCGGCCATCGCGGGCCGGATGGCCAGGATCAGCGCCCTCTCGGCGGCGCTGAACGGGGCGGATTCCTCATTCCCTTGCATGTGACCAGCCTAGCATTTGCTTACTTGCGCAAGCAAATATATAGTTGCTTGCGTAGGTAACTATTTGGCGAGGGACTGGGCATGGCCGGCACGCGCACAGGGAAGGCGGCGCGGCAGCACGCCAGCGCGCAGGGACTGCACCGGTCCGGGGTGCCCGCGCCCGGCTGGCCGTGGCGGACCTGGCTGCCAATCATCATCGCGGTCGCGCCCGGTGCCGCGCACGAAGCCAGCCCGCGAGCAAAGCAGAGGGCCCATGTCATACGGGCACGCCGAACGCACCCTCGCCCTCATCCGCCAGCTTGAAGCCGAGGCCAGGCAGCTGTCCGGCAATCAGATCCTGCCGGGGCAAGGACAGCTTCCCGAACCCGCCGGTCCGGGCGGCAACGCAACCACTCGGCAATCTTCCGGACGGCTTCCGGCGCAATCCCGGCAGCCATCCTCAGATCAGTAACCCGAACGACAGGAGTTAGCCAATGTTTTCCAGCGCACGCAGCAAGGTCATCGCGGCCGCAGCCGCGGCCGTCGTGATCGCGGGCGGTTCCTACGGGATCATCGACGCCACCTCCAGCAGCGCCTCGGCCGCGGCCAGCAGCACCGCCCCCAGCGGCTCGGCATCCGGCGGAGGGTCCAACGCCCGGTCCGGGCCGGCCGCGGGAGGATCCTCCGGCACGGCCAGCAGCGTGACCTCCTCCGGCTTCACGCTGACGACCGCAGCGGGCCAGAAGGTGACCGTCACGGAGGCATCCTCCACCACCTACGAGAAGGGCACCAGCCCGGCCACGGCCAGCGCCGTCACCAGCGGTGAGCCCGTCCTGGTCCTGGGCACCACCGACAGCACGACCATCACCGCCACCCAGGTCATCGTGCAGCCGCCCGCCACCAGCGCACCGAACCCCGGAGGACAGGTGCTCCCCTACAGCAAGGGCGAGAGTGGCTCCACCCAGCAGGCCGGCCAGATCCCCTCGGACTATACGCAAGGGTCGGGCACGATCGTCAGCGGAACGGCCGCGACCAAAGCGACCGAAGCGGCGCTGGCCGCCTACCCCGGCGGCGTCGTCGACCGTGTCGTGGCCATCGGCAACGGCCAGTACGAGGTCCACTACATCGGCGTCAACTGGCCCCACCACATCTTCGTCAACCAGGACTTCCAGGTCATCGGCGCCAACGACTAGCCGCCGCGGTCCAGCCGCCTCTGACCACAGCGTGAACCGTCAGCGCGGGTAACGGCCAAGGTCGCTACCCGCGCCCGAAGGCGCCCCGGCATCGGTCGGCTATGCCGACGGATGCGAAAGCCGGGCAGAACCCTGACTGTGAGAACTGGGCCTGCTGGTGTCCGAGGGCCAAGGCCTACCAATCGGGCATGGTAGCGAAATCTCCCTGACCAGCACGTTCGTGCTTGGTCGTGTCCGGTGATGCTGGCCTGGCAGTCCACTATGTGATGATCGCGCACAAGTAACCGCCGTTACGTACGGCCTCGGAGAACTCGGCGTTCGTCGGCTGGAAAGCACAGAACGGGCCGTCCAGTGCAAAAGATCCTTGGCCGGTCGTCAGAGGTTTCCGCTCGTAGCCGAATAGCGGGTGTTGGGTCCTGGCATACTTACGGGCTGGCCCGTGTGTAACCAATGGTGGCTTCGCCGGACGGCGCGCATGGCCGGGGACCCCGGCCGCCCGGGCGTCGCCTTTGACCTGGCTGGCGTGATGCGGTCCGCTCATGAGTCTGCAAAGGTCTTTTCAGATGGTTGAGGCTGGATTGGAGGTGTGGGAGGCTCCGGGGGAGAGGGCATTGGTGGGGGAGGGGATGCGCTATGCCAGCTAGGGTGGATGCTGGGCGCAGGGCTGGCGGGTTGAGGATCGTGGCGGCGCTGTCGGGGTTGCCGGGGGGTCGGTGCTACCCGGCAGAGCGCGTCCGGCGAGCGGACCTGCCGGCCGGCTCTGGCGGCGTGTCGTGATCAGTGATCAGGTCTGGTCCGTGCTGGTCTGTGGCGGCCGCGGAGCCGCGGGTACCGGTATGGCGCCCGGCGGGCTCTGTTATTAGCGGGTCGGCTGTGGCCAGCGTTAGGAGCGGCGTGGCCGCCGGGTTGCATCACCTGACGGTCGGGGAGGTCGACGCGTTCCTGGCCCGCGCCCGCAGGCTCGGCCATGACCCGGCCCGGCTGCTGGCCGGCGGGGTGACCGAGACCCTCACGCCGATCCCGACGCTCGAGCAGGTCCGTGGGCTCTGCCAGGTCAGCCCGGCTGAGCGGCGGGCGCGGCAGGCGGTCTTCTTCCATCCGGCTATTGAGATCAGGAGCCGGCTGGGCCAGGGCGTGCACGACCGGTGCGAGGCGTTCGTCTTCGCCGGCGGGACCGCCGACGAGGCCGACCGGGCCCGGCTTGCCATGCACTTGCCGTTTCCCGCCCGGCTGCTGAGCGTGCTGTACCGGCGGGTAGCGGCCGGGGAGGTCTGGGATCTGACCGTGGAGCAGCAGCGGATAGGCATCGACGAGCGCGATGACCTGTTCAACGTGGTCAACGTCGGCGAGCTGGTGATCGAGCCGGGCGGCCGCGTCATCGTGCAGGGCAATCTGCTCGTGTTCGGCTGCCAGCATCTGCGGCACCAGGCAGCGGCCCGGGATGCCGGGGATTACCAGCTCGGCGTGCTGCCGACGCCGCACTCCGTGGACCGCCGGGCCGGGCCGCTGGACGGCCGGGCTGGCCTGCGGGGGGCTGATGGCGGGCCGGGCGAGGCGGGGACCCGTCCGGCAGGCGTGCCGACGATGATCGGCTTTGCCCTGAGCGAGCCGCCGGGCGACCGGATGAATGGCACCGACGGCGCCGACGGCGGGCGGGGCGGCGACGGCGAACCGGGCCGCACCGGGGGCGCGACCAAGACCGCCGAGATCACCATCGGCCGCCTGACCGGCCCGCTCACCCTCCTCGCGGCGGGCGGCCGCGGCGGGAACGGCGGGGCTGGCGGGGACGGCGGGGACGGCGGCGTCGGCGGGGACGCGGCGCAGGGTTTGCGGACTACGGCCGGACCAGTCCCGGACGGCCGGCCGGGACGGGGCGGGCGTGGCGGCGGCGGCGGCGACGGCGGGCGGGGCGGTACCGGCGGCATCTGCTCGAACGTGTTCGTGACGCTGCCGGAACCGATGGCCGGCCGGTTGCGCGTGCTGACCCGGCCCGCGCCGGGCGGCACCGGCGGGGCCGGCGGCCGGCCGGGGCGTAGGGGGAACGGCGGCCGGATCGGCGGCGACCCCGCAATAGCGGTCGGCGACGGGATCGCCGGGGCACAGGGAAAGGCCGGGCGCGACGGGGTGCGGAGGCCAGCACCGGAAGTGTTCGTCAACGGAAAACCACTCCAAGGAAGGACAGTCAGCCCGTGAGCGTCAGCCAGATACTCAGCAACCTCGGCGTGCCCGACGGCGCCGCCAGCGACGGCACCCTGAACACGCGGATCAACCTGCACAACGTGACCCAGCTGCGGGACCTGCTCGACACCGGCCTGTCGCCAGAGCAGCGCGCCCAGCACGCCGACGCGCTGCTGGACGGCATCACGGCGCCTGCCGATCAGCCTGGCGTCGCGCTGCAGCACCGGCTGGTCAGGCACGTCGTCGGGAACGACGAGCTGAGCGAGGAGGACCGCGCCCAGCTCGCCCCGGCGCTGCCGATCACCGCCCACGTGACCACCCAGCCGCCAGGCGTCGGGACAGGGGGAAAGTCGACGACCCTCGGGCCCCAGCCGCCGGGCGGCGGGACCGCCCAGCCGCCAGTCGGCGGGCCCATGCAGGTGAACTACGTGTGGGACGTCTCGACGCCGGACGGGAGCCTGAAGGTGATCGCCCTGCCCAACGGCATCGAACTGCTCGACGGCGGCTGCATCGTCGCCCGGTCCACACCGCTGCACTTCACCTGCGGGTCGCTGACCCGCACGGGCGGACCGCCGGCCGGGTACAGCGGCGACTTCAACATCCTCGGCACCACGGGAACGCCGGCCGCGACCCCGCCTGCTCCGCTGACACCGGACCAGGCTCCGGCCGGCGCGCCGGGGCAGTGCTCCTCGGCCGGCATCGCGGGCCAGGGCGGCGGGCCCGGCGCGCCCGGGCAGCAGGGGACGGCAGGAGCCGCGGGCCTGCGAGGCCACGACGGCATCGCCAGCGCTCTGGCCAGTATCGTCATCATGGGCAGCCTGGAACTTTCCAAAGCGGCCAAGAAGGCGCTCGTGGTGGCTACCCAGTCCGGTCCTGGCGGCCCGGGCGGCGCCGGCGGCCCGGGTGGCGACGGCGGGCAAGGCGGCAACGGCGGCGACGGCGCGACCTGCGATTGCACGGGCAGCGGAGGCGGCGCCGCCGGGCCCGGCGGCAGGGGAGGGACAGGCGGCCGGGCGGGCGACGGCGGCAATGGCGTGGACGCCGCCGGCAACATCACCGTGTTCTTGCCCCATGGGACCAGCGCGAGCCTGGTCCAGCCGGCACCCTCCCCGGCCCCGCCGGGGCAGCCCGGCCAGCCCGGCCCCGGCGGCCCCGGCGGGCCGGCCGGCGTCCCTGGCACGGCGGGCAAGAACAACTCCGCCGGGGCGGTCGCCGGGTCAGGCCCCATCGGCGACCCGGGCGGTCCTGGTAACCCCGGCACACATACCGGAGCGGCCGCGCAGGTCACCGTGACCGTCGGGTAAGCGCAGAAGGCCGCGCGCCTCCGGCTGGTGCTGGATCCCGCCGTCCGGTCCAGCTGGACGCGCCGGGGTCCGGACCTTACCCACCCCTAGCGGGTCGCGCGCGGTGATTAACAGCCCTCAACGCTCGCGACACGGCAATCCGCCAAAGCCCGGGCAAGCGGGTAGGTCAGCCGTATATTCCTGAAGCGCCCCGGTTGGCGCGAATGCTCGCTTCTGCCGCTGGCCGTCCGCCTGCGGCGGTCATGCTGGCGTGCTGGCAGGTGCGGGATCGCGTGCCCAGACGCGGAGCGGGCCGAGGGTCTGGTATCCGGCTTGCCGGGCAGCTGCCAGATCGGTGCCGTGCTCGTAGCCGACGATGGGCAGGTGCGGCCGGAGCGCGGCTACGGCCTGCAGGGCGCTGGCCCACAGCTGCCCGGCGCCAGCCATGGGGCCGAACAGGTTGGAGATCCCGGTCACCCCGGCGGCGGTGTAGGCGATGATCCCGGCGATCAGATCGCCGTCGCGGCGGCAGGCCAGGATGGCGCAGCGGGGGTCGGTCAGCAGTGCTGGCCGGAATAGCTGCCCTCCTGCCGTGTTGCCGTGGGCCCATGCCGCTTCCCACTGGCCCAGTTCGCCGGCGCCGGTGACCGTACGCCAGGACATGCCGGGCTGGCGTGGTCTGGCCGGTTCGGGGGTGCGGGCGATCCATTCGGCTCCGGACAGCACTTTGAAGCCGTCAGGAACGAGGTCAAGGACGGCAAAGCTGTCCTTGACGGCATAGCGGCGGGACAGATCCGGGACCGGTGCTATCTCTGCTGCGGCGACATCGGGGCACAAGGTGATCGCGTTCGGATAGAGGTCCAGTCCATGGTCCGCGTTGATCCACAAGCGGGCGCTGAACGCTCCAGGGTGGCCGTGTGACCGGCAGACAGCATCGCACCACAGCGCGTTATTGATGACGGCCACGCCGAGCAGTGCCTGACGGTGCACACGATGATCTAACCGCCAGTGCGCGCGGTTTGTCACCCTGCCGCCACTGATTCAGGTCCTGCCGGATTCCGGACGAATCCACCGTCAGGTGAACAAAAGAAATCACTCTCATAACCTTGACCGGCACACTCTCATGACGCGGACCGGACTTCTGCCGCAGCCTTCTCCTAGCCGACCGAGCCTTCAGCGTTTCCGCGGAACCCGCTAGTAACTCCTTATGCGCGTCGGTGCTGGATGTGAAGACGTCCTCCTGATGCGGTTGTCGGGTTCGGATCCCAGCGCATCAAGGAGGACGTCCGTGGGTAACGGTAGTGGCTTGTCCCGGGGAGACCGCAATCGCAACGCGCGGCTGGCACGGTTGCGGGAGCTGGTTCCGCACGGTAACGCGATCGTGGGGATCGACCTGGCTGACGACACCCAGGCTGCGGTAGTGACGGATCACGATTCCCGGGTGATCGCCCGCCGCCGGGTCAGCGCCCGGGCCTGGGAGCTGGGAGAGCTGCTGGACTGGGCGGCGACCAAGGCGTCCGGGGCGGGGTTTGCCTCGGTGACGGTGGCGTGCGAGCCGACCGGGCACCGGTGGCGGGTGCTGGACCAGCTGGCCGCGGGGCGGGGCCTGGCGCTGGTGTGCGTGCAGCCGCTGCTGGTCTACCGGGCCCGCGAAGGTGAGGACCTGACCCGGGACAAGTCGGACCCGAAGGACGCGGTGCTGATCGCGCGGCTGGCCAGTGAGCTGCGCTGTTATGAGCCGGAGCGGGCTGATGCGGTCTGGGCGAGGCTGCGTCACCTGGGAGCGCGCCGCAGCCAGCTGACCACCGGCGCGACGGCGGCGGTGAACCAGATCCGGGATCTGCTGGAGTGCGCCTGGCCCGCGGTGCTGGCCGCGTCGGGGAGCCCGTTCCGGTCAGTGACCTGGTGCGCGGCACTGGCGGTAGTGCTGGACCGGCGCGCCGGGGACCCGGCCCGCGTGCGGCGGCTGGGCCTGGACCGGTTCACCACGGCGGTGCGGCGGGAGCTGCCCCGGTGGGGCGGGATCCGGCCGTGCCTGCGGATCATCCGGGCCGTGTTCGCCGCGCTGGCCGGCCCGGCCGGGGTCAGGGCGCACCGTCCCGGGGCGCTGGAACGGGCGCACCTGGCGCTGGGTGACTGGCGGGACATCCGCGCCCGGCTCGCCGATGCCGAGGCCCGGATGGGCGCGGTCATGGAGGAGCTCGGGCTGGCGGACCTGGTGACCACGATCGCGGGGCTGACCGTGACCGGGGCCGCGGCGATCTTGGCCGAGACCGGCGACCCGGCCCGGTTCGCCACCCCGCGAGCCCTGGTCAAGCACGCCGGGCTGTGCCCGCGCGACAACGCCTCCGGCGCCGCCCAGGGCAAGACCTCCATTTCCGGGCGCGGCCGGCCCGGCCTGCGTGTGGCCGCCTGGCGGGCGGTCTGGGCGGCGATGCCGAACAACCCGGTGATGGCCGCGCGGTTCACCTACCTGACCACCCGGCAGGATAACCGGCTGGCCCGCCAGCAGGCCCGGACCGCGTGCGCGGCCGCCCTGCTGCGCTGGATCCACGTCGTGGTCACCCGCCACGTCACCTGGGATCCCGCCATCGCCGCCGGGACCAGCCCGGCGCGCCGGACCAGGCCGGCCTTGACCACGAGCAGCTAGAACCCGCGCCGCACGCGGCGGCGCGTCAAGACCCGGGCGGGGCGAGCCCGGACGTCCCTCGAGGAACCCACCTCGCGCATGAGCATGGGCAGCCCCGCCCGCCTTCTCACCAAGCTCGATTCACGCTGTCGGGAAACAAACCCGCTTGAAAGCTAGGCAGAGCACGAGAAGGCGACGGAGCACCCGCCCGACTTGACACACACCGCGTTACGGTGCTCATGCCGCTCTGTGCGCGATCTCCGGCGCGATGTGGCCACGTGGCAGCACTCCGCCCGAGATGCCCATCTGCTGTCCTGGCTGCCAGAATGTTGTGATGCGGATCTCCGCCCGGTTCTCGCGCTCACCCGGTTCTCAGGCTCTATCTTGAGCATCGGATCGAGCGGATCGATCCTGTCGATCGGTTCATCTGGCTCAATCCTGGCCATCGGCTCCGCGGGTTCGATCCTGTCCGTAGGATCGGTCGGCTCACTGGCCTCGGCGTTCTCGATCGGCTCGGCCGCCAGCGTCGGCTCGATCTTGTCTGCTCTCTCTTGCTGGTCCATCCTGGCCTGGCGGTCCCGCGGGCATGCACCGCTGCCACGCCGCTAGCGGTAAGCGCGGAGGCCCGCGCCTCATACCGATGACAGTTGCCAAGGCCGCTTCTGCGATCGTCCGGCCGGAACATCCTCACCCGCTGCGAGTGCGTCACAGCGCAGCCGGCCGCGATCTTGCCTGTGGCCCTCGAAAGCGAGCTTGTAGGTGAAGATGAGCTGTTGGCGGGAGAGGGACAGCTTGCTCCACTCCAGTCGCGCGAGCGTCTTGTCTCGGAGATTCGCCGGTACAGACTTGTCCAGGACGTCTTTCGCCGTCGCGAGCAGAAGCTCAAGAGATACTGAGTTCTTGAACTTTTCGAAATCATCCTCATGCCCGGCGATAGCTGCGGCGCGCGCCCGTCCCGCCTGTCCGGAGTAGTGGATCACGCGGGTGATTGGTCTGGGGAACTGCCGGCGCGTCAGATGCTGCGCGACGGCATTGCCCACAGCGAAGATGCCCGCTCCTGGCTTGGCGACGAGATCCAGCTCCTCCAGCAGGAGCCCATACCATCTGTCGTAGCGAGGGCTCCGGTCGATGCTGGCGCGCTTGACCAGCATCGCGCCCTTCGACAGGTCAGTGATGTGGTACCGCTCCGTGGGCTCACACAGGTACTGCCTGATGCAAAAATGCAGGATGAAGTCCTCGACCGACGAAACGAAGTTCCGGAACCCGGCCTCGACCTTTGCCTTCGCCTCCTCTGGGGAGCGAGCCCACCTACCGAGGGAAGGTTCCATGCAGACGAAGACGTACTCCGCCGGCCCCAACGGCTCAGGATTCGGCAGGAACACATCACCATCGGCTTCAGCCCGATCCTTCATCCGGGCCTCAAGACATTCATATGAGGCACGAAAGCGATTGTCGGCCGGGTAGGGACCGTAGGCAGGCAAGAGGTTCTCGATCAGTTCCGCGGCGGGCGATGCTGGCACGAGCCCATAATTCCCGATAATGCGCGGAACAGTGAGCCCTTTTCATCTTGGTGGTGATGGGTTCGCCATGGTCTGATGAAGGTTCGGCATGTCGCGGCCGGTAGCGGAGAAGCCCGGTAGGTGAGGCAGTCGGGTCAGCATCTGACTGGCTGGTTTGCGCGGGCCTCGCGCCCGCAAGCCGGCTCTGCGCTGAACCGGTCCGGATCGGCCATGCTGCGGACCTGGCATGCGGCAGTATCAGCGCTATGACCGAGCTCACCGATGTTCCTGGCGCATTCGGCTACGGCGACTCGATCCTCGTCGGCGAGCGGGTGCGGCTGCGGGGCGTGCGTGATGACGACCTGCCCGCGCTCGCGAGGTGGGAGATGGATCCCGGACGCCTGATCACGCTGTCGAACTGGGTGGCCCCGCCGTCGGAGGCCGCGGCGAAGGAACGCGTCGCGAAGCGGAGCGCGAACGATGAGGACGACCTCGGCTTCGCCATCGAGACGCTCGGCGACCCGCCGGTCCTGGCCGGCCGCATCTGGATGTCCGCCGCGGGCGCGCGCAGGGACCGGTGCGCGGCGGTCGGGATCGCCCTCGGCCGCGAGCACACCGGCCGTGGCTACGGCACGGACGCGATGCGCATCATCGTCGGGTACGGATTCCGCGAGATGGGCCTGCACCGCATTGAGCTCGGCGTGGCTTCGTTCAACTCCGCCGGGATCCGCGCCTACCAGAAGGCGGGATTCACCGAGGAGGGCCGCCGTCGCGAGTCGGTGCTGCACGACGGGCGCTGGTACGACTCGGTGCTGATGTCCATCCTCGACCATGAGTGGGCGGG
>Ga0335074_10007024_pt1 | contig 15598 bp, 19 predicted proteins | sample Lox_Sample_23_FD_206715 | JGI IMG/M metagenome (GOLD analysis project Ga0335074, IMG submission 206715) | Soil microbial communities from Loxahatchee National Wildlife Refuge, Florida, United States - Lox_Sample_2.3 | ecosystem: Environmental > Terrestrial > Soil > Wetlands | place: USA... | reverse complement strand
GCTGCGGTCGTGCCTGTCGTCGAGCTCGGAGCGTACAGCCACGCGTAGTGTGCCGCGGGTCCAGGCTCCCATGGCTGGATGCCTGCTGATGCCGGTGGAGCCACAGCATAGGCGAAAATGCTGGCGAGCAGCTCGGAGCGTAGATCAAACTGCTCGCTCGGGTCAGCGAGCATGTCCTCAAACGAGCGGCCGTGGGATACGGCGACGTGCGGATCTGGCAACCGCCTACCTCCTCCCGCCGGGTACAGGACTCACTGGCAGTATGACCGGTGAGCCAAAAATAGCAACACGGCGCCCTCATTTATTCTCGCGTTCCGGCCAGGGGCGGCCTGGGCGCAGCCAGGCTTTCGGCTGTCTCGGCGCGCCACTGCCGCTCTGCTTTGGTGAGCGCTTGCCGCGCGGACTGACGCAGGCGGTCGACGCGCCTGACTAGGCCAGCGTCACCGAACAGTGCTGGGCGGTTTCGGCGTATGACAGCCCGTAGTGCATCGTCGCGAGTACAACGAAGCGCTCCTGGTCAGTCAACGCTGCCAGCGCCGCATCAAGCGCCGCACGCTGCTCGGTGATGACGGCAGGGTCGGGAGCACTAACGACCCTGTCTGCTGCCTCGATGAGCTGCTGATCCTCGGTCGGCACGATCGCCAGGCCACGGCGTGCGCCGTATGTCGCACGGACTACGTCGACGTAGGAGAAGCTCGCCGCTCGCAGGGCCCACATCAAGCCGTCGCCACGCGCCGGGTCGAAACGCTGCGCGGAGGCGCGGGCGCGTTCCAGTGCCTGCACGGCAACGTCGTTGGCGATCCAGTCCACATCGCAGGCGGGCACCGCAGGAACCGGAATGCCGTCAGTTGCGGTGAGCCGCGCCGCCCGGCTGGCGAGCAGACGGCCTCGCTGCTTCACCGCGGAGTATATGAGCGGATAAAGCAGTGTGTCGTAGTCCTGGGCGGCGCCGGGCACACCGGCCGCGATCGCGCGCAGGAGCAAAGTCGCTCGCGATGCGATCTCGACCGGCTCCCCCATGCCCTCAGTGTGCCTTACCAGGCTGACAGTCCCCGGGGGCGACGCGCCGCCTGGAACTACCACGAGCGCGAACAAGACTATATCTCTGCATACAGCGTCACAGCGTCTCTCCTGGATCGCCGCCCAGCGGCAGGCCACGGTCGCGTCCAGAACAATTTCTGCGCAAGAGCGAGAGAACAGGGTCGCCGCCGCCTAATAACTGGTGACGGCGCGTCCGCCGGGCACCAGGTCTCGAAAGGGGAGGAAATGCCGAGCTCTGCCAAGTATCTTGATCTGATTGTTGTCGTATCCGGCTCGCCACATCCTGTTCGCGTTAATGTTCACCAGACCCTCGAGCATGTCGTCGTCGAGGCGCTGCGGGAATCGGGAAACGTCGGCCAGCCGCCGGCGGACTGGGAACTGCGCACAGAGGACGGCATGCTGCTCGATCAGTCCGTGCATGTCGACGCGGCCGGGCTGCACGAAGGACAGACGCTGTTCCTCAGCCCTCGTGCCGGCGCAGGGGGCTGAGCGGAGACGTGACATCAATGGCAGAGCCGCCCGCCGGACTGGCAGACATGCGACCGGGGTCGCCACATGACTCGGCGGAGACCCCGGGCAGCCTCGCACTAGTGCCGGTCGAGGTTAGTTGCGCCAAGCTCGCAGCCGAACTCGACGACTGGCAGGCTAACGCCGCGATCTACACACGCCGGGGCTGGCTGCTGCTCGACCGCGGCCCGTTGCATGTTGAGGTTGCATTCCTCGCCGCCGTGCCCCTCGTCGGCGTCTTCACCATCCCGGTTATTACCGCGTGCGTGCGGCTCGACTACACCAACTACGACCTGTGGCCGCCGAGCCTGACGTTCATTGATCCGCGCACCCGGGAGCCAGCCAGTCCCGCTGTCCGCGCGCCGACGACGACCCCCGCAGGGGTTCGGGACGCGCTCGTCGACGGCCACCCAGGCACCGGCCGACCATTCTTGTGCCTGCCCGGCATTCGGGAATATCACAATCATCCCCAGCACACCGGCGACGACTGGCTGCTGCATCGCGCTGCCGGCGCGGGCCGCCTCGCGGTCATCTGCGAGCACATCTGGCAGCGGATGGTGCGCAACGTTGTCGGTCTACAGGTCACGGTCCAGGCACTGCCGCCCGCAATCGGGACCCAGGTGGGGATGGCTCTCGCACAAGGTGACCTAACCGTCATGCAGCCTTCGCCGTCCGCGCTCGCTCGCCAGAATCCTGCGCCCGGGGCAGGATCTGGCCTGCTCGCCGTTGCCGCACGAGACGATGCGGCGTCGCCTGATGCGACGGGGGCGTGAAGTGGGCAGCCCCCTGGCCGCTGTGACCAGGTTCCGCGTCCCGCGGCAGGCCCTGACAGACACCCTCGCCGTGCTCCGCGACGCCGGCCGAGAGGGCCACGAGGCATTTGTTGTCTGGGGCGGCAAGGTCAGCGAAGATCAGAGCGCGGTGACATTCGGCACCGTCATGGCGCCACCGCAGACGGCGCACAAGACACGCGACGGACTGCTGGTCACCGTGGACGGCGCTGCGCTGTTCACTATCAACCACACCATGTATTTTCGCGGCGAGATCCTCGCCGGGCAGGTCCACAGCCACCCGACCCATGCCTATCACTCTGGGACCGACGACCACTACCCACTTGTCACCCTCGCCGGAGCGCTTTCAGTGGTCGTCCCTGATTTCGCGGCGAACGCCCCTGACGACATCGGCAGGTGGGCATGGTACCGGCTCGTCGCCGCTGGCGAGTGGGCACAACTTAGCAGCGCCGACCGAGTAGAGATCGTCGGCTGACCAAAATGGAGTTCGGTCTTGTCTCTCCCCAGGTTCTTCTCCCGCGTCGCCGACGCCATCCAGCCCGTCGCCGCGATCAACCCCGCGGAGCTTGCTGGGCACCTCGAGGACACGACAATCGCGATCCATGCGCCTTCCTCTGCTGCGGATGACCTTGTCGACAAGGACGCAGCCTCGCTCGCGGTCAACCTCGCCGCGCGCCTCTATCCCAGGATCCATATCTCCGGTCCGGCCGCCTGGACTGACTCAGCCACCTCACTTGCCGCCGCCATCAACCCGGCGGCTGATATCGACACCGCCACTCAGCCCCCTGCATCAGCCCGATCGGTGACTCTGGACTGGGTCAGCGACCCGGCGCGATCGGCTCGCGGGCCGATCGTAACGATTAGCGCCGACGCGTGGAACGCCCGCGTTGATCCGCAGGAATCCCGTCCGCAGCAGCCAGCGGCACCGCTGGCTGCGCTCGCCGCTGCGGCGCTCGGGATCTCTGAGATGTTCCGCGTGGTCTTCGCGCAGGCGCTGGGCGAGCGTGGCCGCCGCGGCCGCCAGCCAGGCGGCTTCAACCTCATCACCAATGGCCAGCCCTCAGATGTCCCGCCCGTGCCCGCTAAAGTTCCACAATTGCCTGACGCGCATCTCGTCGGCGCGGGAGCAGTCGGTCAAGCATGCCTGCTCGCCCTGCAAGCCTCAGGCATCCCGGTGAACCTGACGGTCGTGGACCCTCAGTCGGTTCAACTGTCGAACCTGCAGCGATACGTGCTGACAACCGACGCGGATGTCGGCATAGCCAAGACCGACCTGGCCGTGCGCGCAGCCCGCGACACCGCCCTAACGGTCATTCCGGTAGCCACAGCGTGGGGTGCCGACCGGCGCAGTAGCCCCAGTGCCGCGCGCGTCGTACTGACCGCGCTCGACTCAGCGCCCGACCGTATATCAGTCGCCGCAGGCTTGCCCTGGCGCGCCTATAACGCGTGGACGCAACCTGCTGATGTTGGCTGGTCACGACACGAGCAATTCGGTATCCAGCCATGCCTGGCCTGCCTGTACTACCCCGACCGGCCTAGGCCGAACGAACACGAGCTCGTCGCCACCGCTCTTCGCCAGCATTCGCTGCGGATTCTCACCTACCTCATCACGGGCACCCCCGTCGGAGCGCCCTTGCCGCACATCGCCACAGTTCCCGACCTGCCATCACCCGCTGACGCCAGTACCTGGACGAGCCGCCCGCTCCTTGACGACCTTGCCGAACTCGGATTCGTCACATCAGACGACACCAGCCGGTGGATCGGCAAAACCATCGGCCAGCTCTACCGCGACGGCATCTGCGCCGGCGGCATCGTCCGCCTTTCCGGCAGCGCAGACAGCGAGCTCGCCCTCGTTCCGCTGGCGCACCAATCCGCTCTCGCCGGCATGATGCTCGCCACGACCTTCATCTCGGGCAGCCACCACTCCCTGCAATCGGACCGGCCGCCACAAATCGAAGCACGATTCGACTTGCTGCGCGGATTCCCGCAGACCCTGACACGTCCGCGCGCCCGCACCAGCGGATGTCTATGCGGTGACCATTTCTACTGCGAGGCCGCACAAGACCCAGCGTAAGGTCCAGCTTGAAGCTAACCGAGCGACGCGGCGGGGGACGGTCGTCAAGCCGGGTGTGCCCCAGCAGAGGCTGGATGCCCAGTCGACAACCTGCAAGCCCGGCTTGTACACGGTCGGCAGGCTCGTGGCGGGACGCGCTTAACGCTGGCCGAGGACCGCAACCTCAGCACTTTGGGCCAGACCATACTCATCTAGCCAGCTAGGCCCGCCCCGGTCCGCGGTCGCCGAGTATCTCGATACTCGCCGAACGTCGGCGCAGCACGCGCTGGCCGGGCTGCTGCGAGTGTCGCTCAGCCAGCTTGGTCTTCAAATGCGCAATGATCTGTGGCGTCGACGGGAAAGGAGTTGCAATGGCGGCGGCGACGGCGGTCAAGAAGGAATCAACGGCGAGTGCTTTGGTTTACTCGAGGTTCGCCGACGGTTGGCGGCTGTGCCTGATCATGCATCCCAGGCTCGGGATGCTGTTACCCGCTGGCGGGCATGTGGAGTCCAATGAGACGACCGCGGAGGCTGCCGTGCGGGAGGTAGCTGAGGAGACAGGGCTCCAGGTTCGCCTGCTGTCCCCGCCTGCTGTGCCGGTGCCCGCGGGAACGCCGCACATTCCGGTTCCGGCTCCGTGGTGGATTCTGGAGATGCAGGTCCCGACCGATCGTCATGAGCCCCGGCCGCATGTGCATGTCGACTTCATCTACGTCGCGGTCGCCGAGCAGCGCGCATCATCGAAGGCTGCCCACGAGACGTTCTGGCTCAGCGCCGCCGAGGTCGCCGAGCACTCTACGGTGGTCGAGGACACCCGACTGCTGGCCAAGGAGGTCTTCTTCCAAATCGATGAATTGGTCGGTAAGCAGCCCTCCAGGCTGCCAGGTGTAGGTGCTTTTGGCCCTCTACCCGTCAGATCGTGACAGGGGTCGGCGTCAACCTGTCCTGCGCGCATCCGTGAGCCGGGTGCAGAGATCGGCAAGCCAGGCGGCTGACTGGGCCACGGCCTGGTCGATCGTGTGGCGGCGCCGGTCGATGACACGAAACCGCACGGCCTGATCGGCGGCGAGCAGCGAGAACATCGCGGCTGCCTTGCTGTGGATGCCCCACTGCTCGTCGGAGAAACGTCGCCGGTCGCGGGTCTCAGCCCGACTCACCGCGGTAGCGACGTCATCGAGGATGAGGATCGTCAGATCAGGCAATGGTCGCCATTGGGCGGCAAGCGTGAGAATGGCGTTTGCATCGGCATAGGCGCGGTCGAAGTCATCACCGTGCGTGATCAGCGACTGGTACACCGCGATTGAATCGAGGCTGCGCCCTTCGACTACGATGCGGCCCTGCGTCAGCAAGGGAAGGCATTGATCGTAGTCGAATGCCTTTACGGCAATCAGCAGGAGCGTCTCGGTCCCGGGATGCCCAGAGCGGAGGAAGTGTTCCCCGTGGGCCTCAGTGATCAGTGCGCGTAGAAGCTCATCGCCAAGGGTCCGCGCAGCGCCGCTCAGCCGTTCGGAGAATTCACCGATCGCAGCAACCTCACCAGCTGATACTAACCGTGAGGTGAGGTAGCTCTTCCCAACTCCGCTGATCCCCTCGACGCTCACTAGCGGACCGCGAGGCGGAGCGTGCATGATGGCTGTCACTGTGGCCTGCCTTAGAACAATGCTTCCTGATGCGGCCTGGTCGCTCGGGGCATGACCGCCACAGCCGTGGTGAGCTTCTCGAGATCAGCGAAGAGGCCGTATTCATCAGCGCGGGCTATCAGGCGTTGGAACACCTCGAAGGTTGCCACCACGTCGGGCATGGCTCGATGCCTGTTGGCTGGGCGCGGGATGGAAAGGTGCACCATCAGGTGGTCTAGGCCATAGGAGATCAGGCCAGGCAGCACGACGCGGGCTAGTTTTACCGTGTCTATGGCCGGGAGTGCGGCTAACTTCGGGCAGTGGGCCCGGTGATCGTAGATGAGCCCGGCTTCGACATGAGCGTTGTGCGCAACGAGCAGGTACGGCGGGTTGACGAGCCAAGCGTCCAGGTCGGCGAGTACCGGTCCAGCCAGGCGAGCATCGATAACATCAGCCGGCCGCAGGCCGTTCTCCGCCGTGTCACGGTGCGTGATAGGAGCGTGCGGTGGAGGCTGGATCAACTCGTCGAACCTCCCCGTGTCAGCGAGGCCATCGCCGAGGTCGCGGATTGAGAGCGCGGCGACCTCAATGGGCTCGGGCCGGTAGCCCTTGGGAGTGGTTGCTTCGAAATCGATCACAATGAAGGTGGTCGCGTTATATGCCGTATCGTTCATCAGACCCATCGGGCGATCTCCTTAGCGATCGTGTTCGCCATTGCGCTGATGTTGCCGTCATCATCGTGCTCGCTTAGCACGACAGCCAATGCGCCGTCGACAAAGTGTCTCGCACGCGGGCACGGTGCTGGGTCCAAGTGAGCGAACACGGGCCGCTGGTCATTCGCGACCAAGGCGAACGAGCCCACGCTGTTCGGCACGCCAGCAATGGCCAGGCGACTGGCGAGTTCGCGCGGGCGCGGAAGCTCCAGCGTGGCCAGCGGCGAAAAGCCGTTCCAATCTTCCCAGCCGCGAGGCTGGCGCCAGCCCAGTCCGGGCACCTCGGCCAGCGCTGAACATAGGGCAGCGGTCCTGGCCTGACGAAGGCGGAGCAGGTCATCGAACCGGGCGAGGTTCCACCGGGCTATCACGGCCTGGATTTCGGTCATGCGGTAGTTATGGCCAACCTCTGACAGCGGAGCCCGGCCAGCGGGTGGTGCCTGCCAGTGCGTGCGAAACGCGCGACAGCGCTCAGCGAGTTCCTGATTGCCGGTGAGGATGAACCCGCCTTCACCGCACCATAGGAGCTTGCCGTCCTTAAGACTGAAGCATCCGATGTCTCCCACGGTCCCAAGTGCGCGGCCGCGGGCGTAGGTCCCGTGCGCCTGACAGGCGTCCTCGACAACCTGCAGGCCGTGGCGGACGGCGAAGTTCGTGATCCGCTCCGGGTCTGCAGCCCGGCCCCACAGGTAGACGGGCATGACAGCACGAGTTCGCGCCGAGAGCTTCGCGGCCAGGTCGTCATAATCAAAGTCCGCGCCCGTCTCGTCGCAGTCGGCGAACACCGGCCGGGCGCCAACGTATAGGACCGGCGCGACCGACATCACGACCGACACCGCAGGAACGAGCACCTCGTCACCCCGGCCGATCCGCAAGGCCGCAAGCGCAGCATGCAGCGCGGCCGTGCCACTGGAGACGGCGACGGCATACCGGGCGCCGAATCGGCGAGCGAGTTCAACCTCTAGCTGATCGACATTACTGCTGGCAGTTGGCGCGGGCATCGCATCAAGCACCCGGCCTAGTTCGGCAAGCAAGGCCCCCTGACCGGCTGATCCGGCCCGGCTCATAGCCGGTCCCCGCGATGCAGGAACACGTCAAAGCCTGTGAGGGGCCACATGTTGACACAGTCCCGCGAGAACAGCTCGCAATCCGCAGCGCAGCCCCGACGGGCCGGGTCGAAGAGGAACCCCGCGTCGCCACCCCGGATGGTTCGACGCCGTGCTGGTGGCGTGGCGCGGATCTTCAGCGACGACGGACAGTCCCACAGGCTGCCATCAGGTTCGATGAAGAACAGAGTGTGCCCCCCGAAGCAGCCTGATACGAAGCCCGGCGAATCGGCCTGAATTGTCGCCGCAAAGGAGACGGCATATGAATGACGTGGCAGGCCCACGGATAGCCCGGCACTGTACAAGTCATCAAGCGCCGACGCCACCTCCGGAGCATGGCGACGGTCGAGCGCAAGCTCGTCGTGAAGGTCATGATCCGCGGACAGCGAGACGGGCTGGGGCACGAAATAGTCCACGCCGAGGTTCGCCGCGAGTCGCCCCATAGCAGGTACGGCGTCTATGTTGCGCCTAGTGACGACCATGTAGATGCCGACACGCGGGAGGAATCGGGCTCGGCGGGCGGCGAGCAGGCTGCGGACGCCGGCGACAACGTGAGCGTAGCCGTCCCCGCCATTCCGAGCGGGCCGGTAGTGGTCGTTCTCAGCCGGGTCTGGCGAGTCGAGGGATACCGATACCGCGTCAACTCCTAATTCGATGATCCGCCTTGTGATCGCGGGCCGGTTGAGTGGAATGCCATTGGTGCATAGCACCACTTCCACGCCTGCTGCTTTGACCATCTCGGCTAGATCCAAGGTGTGCGGCCAGATTAGCGGCTCTCCGCCCGCAATAAAAATCCGTTTTACCGCGGAGCCAGCCAGCGTCGCAGCGAACGCTGTGACGTCGGAAAGTGAAAGGTCGTCACGGGACAGATGTGAGAGCGAGCCGACCGTCCCGGGCGGCGCCGCCTTGTGCTCCTCGATCGTGCCGAAATAGCAGTACCGGCAGCCAAGGTTGCACGGCGACCGCAGCGCCCAGAGCAACGTCACGTCACGCATCGGTTTCCAACCGGGAGACGCAGGCAGCGTACATTCCATCAACAGCCTCGAATTCAGACCCGTCAGATCGGTCGATGATGACGAATCGGTTCGGCTCACGGGACGCCAGATAGGCGTATATTTCGCTGGCTCGCTCGATCAGCGCCAGGTCCGGTTGTGGCAAGGAGCGGCCAAGGCGTGCCTGGAATCGGCCGATACACGCATTGAGGTCATCGATCACCAGCAAGGTTAAGTCGGGCAGGGGCCGCCAGTGGGCAGCGGTCGCGTAGATCCGCCGCATGAGCGGCAAGATCTCCTTGAGCGGCGCGCGGACTCCGGCGATGATGAGAGCCTGATACACCGCGACCGTGTCAATGCCGCGGTCCTCCAGAACTATCGCCGGCCCTTGGCCAGGCATCCGCTGTACAAGCTCGTGCTCCCGGATCTTCAGCGCGATCAGGGCGAGCGTCTCCGCCACGGGATGCCCGGTACGGAGGAACGGATCACCAGCGGCGTACAGCGCGGTGATCACCCGGGCCGGCATGCTCGCGCCGGACTGGTCCGTGATCTCGGCGACCACCGCGCACCGGCCGCTCAGTCGGTCTGCCAGCTTGCGCGTCAGGTGCGACTTCCCGACTCCCTCAACACCCTCCACGGTCACCCACACCTTCGTCACTCCCCGCTCCTGGTGCACACGTACATGACCTCGGCCGCGTCGTCGGGAAACGCGCTGGCTAGAACCGGGCCAAGGAAAGATGCCGGAACGGCGGAGCGCATCCGGTCATACCAGCGAGCGGCCCGCGGGCCGTACTTGCTGGAGACGAGTTCGGTCATGTCTGCGGTCACGGGCGGCAGCAACCCGACCATGTCCCGTACGGCGAATCCGCAATCCCTCAGGACCGGACCGAGTTCATTGCAGTTCCACTCGTATACGTGCACTCGATGCTGCAACGGACGGGGTGCCGGGCCCAGGGTATTCGGTGTGGACAAGAACAGGATGCCTCCCGGTGTCAGGGCCGCATGAGTATTGCGGAGGCTCACAATGGCTTGTTCACGCGGCAGGTGTTCGAGTGCGGAGGTGTAGATAGCGACGTCGAAGGTCGGCAGATCAGGCCAGGGGCCGGCGACGTCGCACTGAACCAGCTCGGCGTCGAAACTCCGGCCGAGCCTCCGATCAAGATCGGCGATTCGCTCGCGGGCCTCGTCCAGGGTGTCCTGGGCGATGTCAAGCCCCACGTAGCCCGCGATGTGCGGCGCATAGCGCCAGAGGGCGGGAAGCTGAAGACCGCGTCCGCAGCAGACGTCGACGACGGCGGCGCCCGGCGGGCAGTGCTCGGCAATAAACAGCCGCTGAATGTAATTCATTACCCCGGTGAGCTTTACCTGCCCGCTCGCCAATGCATGATAGAAATCGTCCATCTGGTTAATCGAATACGGACCGATCATGGGTGTGCCGGGCCGGGTGCGGTACCGTTCATCGGCGGTTCCGACCGCTGAGGGATTCACTGGAGTTCCCATGGAAAGATCACCCACCCTTGGTAGACGTGGCCGATGTAGTCCAGCTCTTCGCGGGGTTCGGCCTCATGCGACATCTGCCAGTTGACAGCGTTAACTGTCAGCGCGGCCGCACGCAGGCGAGCTGGCCGGGCACCCGCGACGAGGTCACGACACGCATCGATCGTCAGGCCGGAACCTACGACGTCATCGATGATCAGCACGTCCATGCCCGAGACGTCACCGAGCGATCCTTCATTGGCGACCACCGGTCGCGGCATCTTCGGGGAGTTGATCCCATCGGCCCGGGTGTGAGTGACTTCCAGCGCCCGCACTATGCGAACGCCCAGCAGATGAGCAAGCTGCACGGCGGGGATCATCCCGCCGCGAAGGACGCCAACCAGGACATCAGGAGAACCGTCGGCGGACACAGATCCGCCAATTTCTGCCAGGAAACGGGTGAGTGCAGTCCAGCCAGGCGCGAAGACCGATGATCCGTCAGCGCCCACGGGAGTTCTCCCATAGCAGCGTGTGGAGTCGCGGGGTCAGGTTCCAGCCTCGCTCGAGAACCGGGTCGGCCAGCAGGCGTAAGCCGTCCAGGACCTTCTGGCTGGTAGTTCCTTCCGGCATCACCCAGATCCGGTCGGCCGGAAGCTCATAGCTGCGCTGCAGTCCCGCGATCTCGTCCAGCTCTGCCGGAGACGCCACCACGAACTTGAACACAGCGCGGCCCGACGACACGAACTGGCGTATCGCTACGGCGTTGACCCGGCGTGCGGCCGTCACGCTGCTGTTGGCGAGCTTCACTCCGACGTTGAACCGGGCCGCAGTGCCGAGTAAGTCATCGCTCGGGACTACGGTTCCGTTAGTCTCGATTTCAACACGACGGTCGGTTGCGTGGCACTTGGCAGCCAGCCAGGCAATCTTGACTTGCTGTAACAACGGTTCTCCTCCGGTGATCACAACAAGTCCAGCGTCGCGGGCGCTGATCTCCTGCCACACCTGTTGCCTGCTCATCCACCGGGACACGGCACGCAGGTCGAATCGTGAGCTGTCCCAGGTCTCTGGTGTGTCGCACCAGATGCAGTTGAGATTGCAGCGCGAAAGCCGGACGAAGACAGCTCGTTCGCCAGCGGATGAGCCCTCACCTTGAAAGGTGGGCCCGAAAATCTCAGTCACGAGTATGGAGTCTGGTGACCGGGATGGCACACTCCTTGCGGCTGCGTCCATCGGTATCACTGATTACCACCCGCGAATGCTGTCGGCCTGTACTCGGCCCAGGTACGGGAGGACTCCGACACGCGAACTGCCGTAACAAGCTGTCCGGCCGGAAGATTGCCCAGGCACCACAGGTAAACGTGCTCGGCAATGCGTTCGCACGATGGCTGGATCGTCAGCACTTGATTCAGGTCACGATGATCAAGCGTTGAATCGATGTACTTACTTACGGGATCGAGATCATTAAAATCGCATACCATATCGGCAGTATCGAGATCCTCGGCGGTTAACTGAACCTCAACCGTGTAGGTATGACCATGAATCCTTGAGCATTTGTGTCCGGGAGGCAGTTGGTCAAGGTGGTGGGCGGCAGCGAAGGTAAACTGCCTGCCGATGATGTAGGTCATGGGGGGAGATCTTCCTGTAACGGTTCGTGGAAGCTATATTTCCGTTCAGTACCTGGGCAAAACCGACCAACCCAAAGTGACGGGCGTCGGCGGGGTCGGCTGAGCTGCCCTGCTAGGCAGTCATCCGGGCGGCGTCAAGCCATGCCTTGATCTGCTGCGGACTGGCAGCGAGCCAGCTACCCGGCGAGGGTCGCTGCATATTCAGTAACCAGGCGCTCACCTGGATACCTGTCAGCCAGCTCGTCGCGCAGCTCCGCAGCGCGTGGCAGCAGCTGGGCTGACTTGCGCGGCAGCCGCAGCGCAGCAGTGCCGTGGCTGACCGCCTCGTCCAGGTCACCACGTCGGCCAGCGAGCACGGCCATGTCGAGCAGGGTCATGCCGAGCCGCATCGGCCACCCCCCGGCCGTTTCGCATTGCCGCATGACCTCATCGGCGTGCTCCCGAGCAGTCTCGTCGTCCCCCAGCCAGGTCAGGATCGTGGCGACGTAGAACTCGTACTTGCCGTGGTCGAACACGAAGTGATGGTCGGGATGCTCGGGCGCGGACAGCCGGGCGAGGACTGCCCGACCAGCGCTGAGCGCTTCGCGGGCTTGCGTGTCGCCCATCCGCGCATAGCCGCGGGCGGCCTGGAGTGTCAGCTGCACTGCGGCACTGGTCGTCCCAGAGTGCTCCATGCCCGCTTCGGACAGGGCCACGGTGTCGCGGTAACGGCCTTCGACCAGGGCAAAGTAGGCGGCGATCTCGAACGACCAGGCGATCAGTTCGCCGTGCCCGGCCTGTGTGGCAAACTGCCGGGTCATGAGCCTGGCCGTTTCGGCCGTCCCCGCCTTCCCCTCGTCGTAGCGAGTGCAGGCCAGGAGCGCCGCTAGCCATCCGGCGATGACGAGGAGGTCGCGGTGCTGGGCCAGGGTCGTGCGTCCTTCGAGCAGCCGGGTCACGTAATGCAAGTGCTTCATGGCGCGTGCTGACAGTTCCGCTGAGTCAGCGGCCGGGTAGTCCCGGCACATCCGGCCAACGGCCAGGTCGAGCAGTTCCAGCGTCCCGCTGCCAAGATCAGATACGTCGGCCTTGCGTGCGAGCTCGATCAGCTCGGCGTCGGCGGAGGGTTGCCTTGCGGAAGCTTCGGCGAGCGCGGCCAGCTCACCTCCCGTGTCGAGCACCTTGTCGAGAGCTGCGGCCAGCTCGCGCGAGCCGGGCTTGCGGCCGTTGACGACCCTGGACAGGTAAGACACGTCATAGTGCGCGAGCCTGGCCGCCTGGTGCAGGGACATCCCCCGCTCCGCCAGCAGTCGCTTGAGGTCGTCGCCGAACTCGCTCACCGCGCACCAATCGCCTTGGCCTGGGTATTGCCCAGCCCGCTGGGCAACAGAGCAACGTCTTCACCCTACGCTGCTCCTGGAGTTGGCTACCTCCGTGAGCCCGACGACGCGGCAACTGGAAGCCGCCGCCTTAGCTGTTCCCTGTCCGGTGCACCAGATCGCCGCAGGTGTCCCGTGTCCGGGCGGTGGCGCGTGCATGGGCAGGTACGGCTTGTCGTCGGAGCAGCGGGCCGGCTGGTTCGGGGAGCAGCGCAGCGCTGGGTCCCGTGATCGGCTCGGCTCGTGACCGCTGCCAGCGCCGGACAGCTGAGCCGGCCATCGTATGCGGTACAGCGCGCGCCAGCTGCTGAGGTGGTACGGCTGTACGGGCTGGGGCTGACTATGGCCGAGATCGCCGGCATCTGCGGTGTGTCGGCCTGGACAATCGCCTCGCGCCTAGACAGGGCCGGGGTGGCGCGCCGCCGGCGCGCCAGCGGCAGCCAGCCCAGGTTGCCGGTGGACACGGCGGTCCGCAGCTACCGCAGGCAGCCACACCGGCTGGGGGAGCTAGCGGCAGAGCTGAACGTCAGCGCCCAGCTGATCGCGGACCGCGCGCGGCGGTCCGGGCGGGGCAGGAGCGGCCAGAGCCGGCGCCGGGCCGACGTGCCCGCCGGTCAGGTGGCGGGCCTGTACCAGGCGGGGTGGACGATCGGCCATATCGCGGCGCGGTATCAGGTCGCTGCTAGCACCGTGTTGCGGCGCCTCGATGAGGCAGGCGTGGCCCGGCGGCCCAGAAGCGCCCCGGTCGCGTTTGCGGTGGAGGAGGCGGCGCGCCGGGTCGTGCAGGAGGGGATCAGCTTCGCCGAGCTGGCCCGCTCCTACCAGGTCAGTGTCGATGTGGTGCGAGTGCAGATGCGGGCTCGCGGCATCTCCCCGCCGCCGCCCACGGGCCCGCGAGTGCTGCGCGCCGTCCCGGCCGCGCAGCTAGTCTGCGAGTATGCCGACGGGCTGACCATGGCCCAGATCGCCGCCCGGTACGGCGTCAGCCGGGAGACGATCAGCACCCGGCTGCGCGCCGCCGGGGTGGCCGGCCGGCACCCGGCCAAACCGGTACCGGAAGGTGAGGCCGTCGCGCTTTACCAGCAGGGCGCCACTCTCACCGACCTGGCCGCCCGGTACGAGGTCAGCGTGAAGACCATAAAACGCCGCCTGACCAGCGCCGGCGTCCTGGTGCGCCCCCGCGGCGGCACGCGCATCCCCATCCCGGTCCCCGAGGCCGCCCGGCTGTACGCCTCGGGGCAGACCTTGCGCCAGCTCGCCGGCCGCTACCAGGTGTCGGAGCAAGTGATCTCCAGCCGGCTGGCCGAGGCGGGCACACCGCTGCGCCGCACAACAGATCCCAGACAAGTCGACCCTGCGTTGCTGGCGCGCCTGGCCCGGCAGGTGGGGCTGGAAGCGGCGCCGTGAGCGAACCGCAGACCCGGGCGAACGGGGAGGAAGTGTGGCTGGGGTACACCTTCACCCAGCTACGGCAGATCGCCGACCGGGCGGCGCTCTACTGCCGGTGGGGAGACCGGCTCGCCTCCCCCGACCGGTTCGACATCGCCTGGGCCGGCCTGATCGACCACCTCACCACCTGCGACACCCCGCCGGAACCGTTCGAGCTGTACAAAGCCGCCCAGCGCGCCATCGGCCGGGCCAGCAACAAGGAGCTGAACGAACACGGCCTGACCCACGGCGGCGACGGGCTGCACGCCATGCCGAAGTTCGAGATCTACTGGACACCCCGCCCCGCGCCCGCCGCCGACACCACGGTGGTGGACCGCATCGCGATGTGGCAGATCTGGGCCACCCTGCGCCCGCTGCACAAGCTGGCGCTCCTGGCCCTGGCCGCCCACAACGACTACACCCAGGCCGCCCAGGCGATCGGCTACCCCTACAGCACCTTCACCGCCCTGATCAGCCAGGCACGCGCCGAGTTCCTAACCCTATGGCACGAAGGAGATACTCCCTCCCGCCTGTGGGCCCGCGACAAGCACGGCACCACCGACCTCGATGACCGGGTCCGGCGCGTCATCACCGCAAAACGAAGACGAAACCGCGAACTCCAGCAAGACTGATCCAGGGACATCTACCGTGAAATCCCACCGCCGGGGCGAGAGGGGTTGAGACGGGTCGAAAACCCGGCAGACCGTTACCGCCGGTGGCGATAACGCGCCCGATAACGGTGCCCGCCGAGTCTCGTGGCCATGGACGAGGTTGGCATGCACGGGCCCGGAGGTCGATGGTGACGCTGCTGCTCCGGGACAGCGACGTGCGCGGGGTGTGCGACATCGGCTCGATGGTGACGTTCCTGGACCAGGCCCTGCGCAAGGAG
>Ga0335074_10007023_pt1 | contig 15599 bp, 10 predicted proteins | sample Lox_Sample_23_FD_206715 | JGI IMG/M metagenome (GOLD analysis project Ga0335074, IMG submission 206715) | Soil microbial communities from Loxahatchee National Wildlife Refuge, Florida, United States - Lox_Sample_2.3 | ecosystem: Environmental > Terrestrial > Soil > Wetlands | place: USA... | reverse complement strand
GCTCGACGGTCGCGCTGGTCTCCGGGCTGCGAAAGCCGGGGTTGGCCCGTTGCTCGAAGATAGAAACATTGACCCGCTCGGATAGATCGGTGGTCGCGCCTACGGCCTGATTTACGCCACCACGGATGGTATCGATCGACATCGCGGGCGGCGGTCGCAATTCGAATTCGAGCACGATCGAATTTTCGGTCGAGCGGATGAGGCCGGCATTCCAGGTCAGGGTCGGCGACGCGTAATCCGGCTCAGGCATACCGCTGCGGCGAGCGAATTCGGCGAGATGCCTGGTAAACGCCGCCAGCGCCGCGATCGCCTCGCGGGGGATCAGCTTCTCTACCGGATCTGCCGCCTCGATCTGCGCCGCCTTGGCGGCCAGCCCGGGCGCTTCGCCGATGAAGACCAGTTCGCATCGCGCCGCGACTTTGTTGACCGCGTCGCCGCCGCGGATCGAGGCGGCGAGCGGATGCGGATAATCTGCAATCGCGTCGAGCGCCATGACGATCGCGTTGAGTCCCAGCGCCGGAGTGCTCGAATGAGCGGAGCGGCCGGCGAAGAGCGCGCGCTGGGTGGCGGCCGGACGATCGAGAGCGACCGGCTCGAAGCGCAATTCGAGATGGAAGACGACCAGCCCCTTGTGCGCCGTGACGACCTCACCCATCGACGGCTCGCCGACGAAAGCCAGCGCGCCACGCGGCAGGATACCCGCGGCCGCGATTTCCCGCGCACCCACTAGGCCGTGTTCCTCGCCGAAGGTTGCTATCAGCCATACATCACGCTGCGGCCGTCCGACTTCCGCCAGGGCGGTCGCCTTGGCGACAAAATCGAGCTTGGTATCGGCTGCGCCGAGGCCGTAGATGCGATCGTCCTTGATGGCCGCGCGAAACGGATCGCCGGCGCATTCGGTCCACAACGAGCTATCGCCGGGCGGCACCGTATCGAGATGAGTATTCAGGACCAGCGGCGCGAGCGCGGAGTCCTTGCCTTTGACGGCCGCGATCAGATTGACCTGCGTATCGCCCTCGGCGGCTGACGGGATAAGGCGCGCCTCGATTCCTGCTGGCGCGAGCAGCTCTTCGGCGCAGAGCTTCGCGATCGGGCGCGTGCCCTCGGTGGTGACGCTCCGGCATGCAATCAGTCGCGCGCACCATTCAAGCAGTTTGCCGCGTTCCACAACGCCTCACAGGCATCGATCGAGAATCTCGAAAGCCTGGTCCAGTTCCGCGTCGGTCAGGTCGCCGGCCGGGAGGAACAGCCGGATACAGGCCGGCTCATGACCGCCATAATAGAGCACTAGTCCGGCGCGAAAACATTTGTCGATGAACGCGCGGGTGGCTTTGAGCGAGCCGCCGCCAACCCGAAACGCCAGCATCGCGCCTACGCCGTCAACCTCGGAGATCGCTCCGGGATGCTTGTGCAAGAGATTCTCCAGATGCGTGCGCGTCATGTGTTCGAGCTGGCGGATGCGCCCGGCCGGTCCCAGGTAGCCTTCGCCGGTCAGCTTCTCGATTATCCGTCGGCCCACCGCCATCGCTGCGGTCGCGCCGGAGAAGGTGCCCGAGACCAAACCCGGATCGGGCGCAAAGCTTTTGCGGAACATCACGGCGCTGCCCTGCAAGCATTTGCCGATCGTGATGATGTCGACATAGTCCGCCAGCTCGAGCAGATCGGTCGCGAACAATTCGCCGGTGCGGCCGAAGGTCTGCACTTCATCGGCCCAGATCGGAATCCCGGCGCGGCGGCATTCCTCGAAAATCGGCACGAAGAATTCGCGCGGCGCGGTGACGAAGCCGGCCTCGCCCTGAACCAGCTCGACGATCAGCGTCGCGATCGTATCGCCGTCGCGCCGAATCACCTCGCGAACCGCGGCGAGCGTCGTCTCGATCGAATCAGGCTGATGGCGATCGAAGAACGGCACCAGGTGGACCGGAAAACTCGCCGGCTGGCCGAGGCGGTAGTCGGGCCGGTCGGTGATCTCGGCCATCGCGCTCGTGCGTCCATGAAAGCATCCCTTGAACGCGATCACGCCGGCGCGGCCGTCGCGCTTCTGCCGCACGATCTTGAGCGCGTTCTCGTTCGCATCGGCGCCGGAAAGCGCGAGCCAGCAATGGTCCATCCCGCGCGGCGCATGCTTCATCAGCGCCTGCATCAACAGGAAGTACTCGCGGTTGAAGACCAGGTTCCCCTGCATCACGAGGTCGGAGGCCGCGGCGCGGAGCGCGGTTTCGATCAGGTCGAGATTGCCGTGGCCGAAGAGATGGACGCCGATACCGAGCGCGAAGTCGAGCACCCAGCGTCCGTCGGCGAGCATCGCGCGCGCTCCCCGGCCGACGCCAGAGCCGAGATAAGGATAGAAGGCCGGGCGTCCACGCAACGCGCCGAGTTCGCGAAGGTCGAGCGCCATCCGCTGCGGGCTGAGTGGCGCATCGCAGCCGTCCTGCGTGTCGCCGATCGCGTCGAGCATCAGGCGCAATCCCTGCTCGAATTTGATGCCGAAATCCATCGCCGATGCGGCGGCCGGCGTGGCCCGGCCGTTTGGAACGGTTTACTTAAGCGCGCGGATCGAAAAGCCGCGCTCGTTGTAACAGAGCTGCGAGCGCTTGCCCTGCAGCGTGGTTTCGAGCACGCATTCACGGCCCCATAGCCTTTGCAGATAGGCGAGGGTCTTCTCCGCGTATTCGAGATGGAGGTCGCGTCCGTCGTGGCTGTGCTTCAAGTAGAGGGTGTGATTGTGCCCGAAGTCCGCATCCTCGACCTTGATGACCGGGATGCTGTTAGTGCCGACACTGCGAATCAGCGTCTCCTTCACCTCGCGCCAGCCGTCGGGATCGGAAACTTTGTCGACCACCAGATCGCTGCCGCGCGCCTGATACTCGAACAGGTCCATATCGCGCATCAGGTCCTCAGTCAGGTAGCGACGGATGAACGAAGTGTCGCGCTCGACTTCGCGCGCCTCGAACAGCTTCTCCATCCCGCTCTTGGCCGGCGCACCGTCGCGCTTGATCTCTTCGGGCGTCGGCTCAGTGTAGCGGCGATAAAGGTCCTCCCAGATGCGGAAGCCGAGATGGTAAGGATTAAGCTGTCCCGGGATCGGACGAATCACCTGGTTGTGGCGCACGATAAATTCGAGATGGAGTCCCTGCTCGACGGCGAGCGATTCGACGATTTTCTTATGCCAGTAACTGGCCCAGCCCTCGTTCATGATCTTGGTTTCCATCATCGGGATGAAGTACTTGGCTTCCTCGTCGACGATGGTCAGCAGATCCTTTTCCCAGGCGGCCAGAAACGGATTGTTATCGCGGATGAAGAGCAGCAGGTCCTCATCGGGCTCCAACGGCACCTTGTGAACGTCGGGTTCCTGGAACGGCTGCGGGCGGTGGATTTTCTTGAACGGATCGTTGCGGGGCTGCGCGGCTTCGATTGCGCGGCGCACCTGCTCTTCGCGCGGGACCTTGCGGATCGCGAGGTTGCGGCGGCATTGCCATGACAGCGCATGGGCGGCGTCCATAATGCGCTCGACCGAGTCGACTCCGATCGACGGATCTTCGGTGTAACGGCGCACACGAATCGCATGGGCCTTGAAGGTCTCGACCGTGAGCTCGGCGCGGGTGGTGCGATAGGTAAAGTTGTTCTTGAAGAAATCGTTATGGCCGTAAACGTGGGCCATAGTCAGAATTTGCAGCAGCAGCGTGTTGTCGCGCATCAGGTAGGCGATCGCCGGGTTGGCGTTGATCACCATCTCGTACGGCAATCCGCTGACCCCATGATCGTAAAGCGTTTTGAGCTTCTCGTAGCTCTTGCCGTACGACCAATGCGGGTAATGCGAGGGCATCCCGGAGTAGGCCATGTAGCCGAGCATCCCGGTATGGTCGCAAATCTCGAATTCCTGGGGATAACAATCGAGTCCGAACTCGGCGACCTTGTCGCGAATCTTGGTGTCCCACTCGATCAGGTCTTGCAGCTCGTAGTTCGCCATCGGACACGCGCCCTCGGCGCTCAGGCCGATTCCTTGATCCGGTCCTTGGCCAGGAAGGCCTTGAAGGACGGCCAGATGTCTTCTTTGCGTTCGATCAGAACGGTATGGAAGTTGGGCGCTTCGAGGCGCCGGAAGATGTTCAGCATCGAGGATTCATAATAGCGCGAGCCGAGCGGCTTGATCTCGCCATAGCCGAACAGGTTGCAGAGCTCCGCGAGGTCCTCCGCAGCCCGCAGCGCGGCCGGATTGTCGGAGTCGAAGTTGTCGCCGTCGGAGCAATGAAACGCATAGACGTTCCACAGCGACGGATGATAGCGCTCGGCGATGATTTCGAGCGCTTTCTGATAGCCCGATGAGATAAAGGTGCCGCCCGATTCGCCTTTGTGGAAGAACTCCTCTTCGGTGACCTCGCGCGCTTCGGTGTGATGGGCGATGAAGACGATTTCGACGTTGCGATAGCGCGTCGAGATAAACTGGTAGAGCAGGAAGAAGAAGCTGCGCGCCAGGTACTTCTTCATCGTGTCCATCGAACCCGAGGTGTCCATGATGCAGATAACGACCGCATTGGACTCCTCGCGGACGTCGACCTCGATATGCTTGTAACGGAGATCGTCCTGATGGAACGGGAAGCGGCGTTTGGCGTCGAGCTCGACGCCCGCGGCCTTGGCGTCGGCGCGGTTCTGGGTGCTGCGGATGCTCGCCAGCTTGCGCATCACGCGTTGGCGGGCGGTGCGGCGCTTGTCGAGGCGGACGCGGATGCCGACGTGGCGATAGCCCTTGCGCTTGGAAGCGTGGTCGGTCTCGATTTCGCGCAGCGCCCGGCGCTCGAGGTTGGGCAGTTCGAGATCCTCGAACATGATCTCGACCAGCTCTTCGAGCGTCACGTCGGTCTCGTAATAATCGACCCCGGGACGATCGCCCGCCATGTCGTCGCCCTGGCCCTTGCCCTCGCGCCCGGTCTTGCCGACCACCTGGCCGGGCTTGGTGTCGCCATTGCCCTGACTGGCGCCCGCGGCGTTGTCGCCGTAAACGAAGCGGTATTCCTTGACGCCGCGCAGAGGGACCTTGATCACGCGGTCGCGGTCTTTGCCGATGATCGATTCTTCGGCGATGATGTCGGCGATATTTTCGCGAATCGATTCGCGGACCTTCTGGCGATGGCGCAACCGGTCGCCGGCCGACCGGTCGGAGCGCTCCGCATCAGAGGGGCGATATTCGCGGAAGATACTGTCGGCCATATCGATTCCCCATCATCGCTGCTTTCCCCGACTCCGACTCTAATCCTACACTTCTTCTTGAGTCGGCCGAATATTCGGCGGTGTCATCGCGCAGCGGAGCATCTTAGCGAATCGAAGTTTCTCGCGGGTGACCTGCTGGCCGCGGATGATTGATTCGCGCTTTAGCGGCGGCCCCAAACGACCTAGCCCCTGTCCCCTTCCCTAAAGGGATGGGGAACCGCTCTCCCGCAATATTTGTGCGCGCCAAGCAAACAGCCTGCTGATGATCTCGCCACGAGGAAGCTCTATCAGCGGTTTCGAGCGCATCGCTTCGAGCATCCAGCTTTGAAGGGCGCCATTGCGTTGAGCGGTGTGATCGCAAAGAGCGCATTTAGCCTCAAACAAGTCGAAGGCCAGAAGATAATTCTCAGGAGTCCAAGTTTCGGTGATCGACGGGTCCATGATTCCGCTCAATCTTTCCACAGATTGTTGGCGGCGTACTTGAGCACTACGTCGACGCAGGATTCGCAGTAGCCGTTCTCGAGCAGGTTCTTCACCATCGCGTGATACTTGTCGGCCTGCTCCTCGTCACGGGTGCGCGCCTTGGTGATGATACGCGAGATGTCGCGCACCGAGCTCATCAGCTTCTTCTCGATCGCTTCCTTGAGCGGCTCGTAGCTGCGATAGCTGACCTTCTCGCCGCGCCGCGATGAGGCCCACAGGTACGCGATCACTTCCTGGCGGAAGCCGTCGGCGGCCGAGCCGATTATCGCGATCTGCTCCTCGATCGACTTGAGGAAGCCCTCATCGGGCGGCAGTTCCTCCTTGGTGTTGCGATCGCGAACTCTGGTCTTGTTGACGTACGCCTCGGCGTGGTCGAGGTAATTCTGGAACAGCGCCTCAGCCTGTTCCTGGTAGGAGTAGACGAAGGCCCGCGTGATCTCCTTTTCGAGCAGATCGAGATATTCCTTGTGCAGCGTATCCTGCAGGAATTCGAGATACTGCTTGCGCATATCGTCGGGCAGGTCGGCTTCCTTGGTCATCGAGATCAGCGCCTCACGGACGTTGATCGGATTGATGCAATTGCCCATCACATTGTCGGACAGCGCATTATCGAGCGCTTTCATGATGAAGCGTGTGGAGATGCCGTTCATGCCCTCGCGCTTGGTGTCTTCCTTGAGCTCCTGGACGTCGACCTTCTTGGTGCGCCCCTTCTCGACCACTTCCTCGCCGTTGTAGAGGCGCAGCTTGGTCATCAGATCGCATTTCGAGGTCGGCTCGAGTCGCGACAGAATCGCGAACATCGAAGCGAGTTCCAACGTGTGCGGCGCGACGTGAGCACGGAAATCCGAGTTGCGGATGATCTTCTGGTAGATCTTAACCTCTTCCGAGAGCCGCAGATTGTACGGCACCTTGACCACCACAATACGATCGAGGATCGCCTCGTTGGTGTGGTCGGCCTTGAACTTCTGCCACTCGGCCTCGTTGGAGTGCGCGACGATAGTAGTGTCGACGTAAACCATCCCGTGACGTCCCGGCGCCGGGATAACCTTCTCCTGCGTGGCGGTGATCATCGCGTGCAGGTACTCGGTCTCGTTCTTGAACACCTCGATGAACTCGACCATGCCGCGATTACCCACATTGAGCGCGCCGTTGAGCTCGAGCACCCGCGGGTCGCCCTCCGAATATTGATCGAGCTTCGAGATGTCCTCGGATCCGATCAACACCGAAGTGTCCTGGTTGTTAGGATCGACCGGCGGCACGACGCCGATTCCGATTCGGTTGCGCTTGGAGAAGCTGCGGGTCTCGATCGGGAACTCTTCGTAACGCTGATTGAACTCGACCTTGAGCCGATAGCGACATACCGGGCAGAGATCGCCCTCGATATGTACGCCCAGCATCTTCTCGAACTCGCGCCGCAGGTGGCGCGGTATCAGATGGAGCGGTTCCTCGTGCATCGGGCAGCCCTGAATGCTGTAAACATTCCCGGCCTGCTCCAGCCCGCGCTGAATCCGCTCGACCAGCGAGCTCTTGCCCGAGCCGACCGGACCCATCAGGTACAGCACCTGGCGGCTCTCTTCGCCTTTGAGCGAGGCGGAATGGAAGTAGCGCACGATCTGCGCGATGGTTCGCTCAATGCCGAAGAATTCGTCTGAGAAGAAGGTGTAAACCTTGACCGGCTCGTCTTTATACAGCCGTTTGGTGCGCGGGTCGTCGGTGCTTTGAATATCGCCTGTGCCGGACGCGATTATGAGATCGTAGATGCGCGCATGGGAGAGTTTCGAAACGATCGGGTCGGCCTTGGCCAACTCCAGGTATTCGAGGAGCGACCCTTGCCATTGTTTCGATTGACGAGCGGCCCGGTCTTCCTGAATCACTCGCGCGAAATCGTTCCCTTCCATCAGCCTGACTCCTTGGTCGGGTCGGAATTTTTCTTTTTTTGCTTTGGGTTTCGTGGCAGGCAGGCTTGCGCTGTTTTGTAGCAACATGCCTATAGCCACTATAACGGAAAATGCTGAGCACAGGCAATGCAACTATTCGCAAATTGGAAGCTACTTGGGGACACGTGAGTGAGTTTGTAAACAGGCATCATGTTCATTCATCTCCTCGCGAACGAGACTCACAAAACGCCCGCACGAATGGGTTCATCATAAAAACTCCAACGCGGCGATCGTCTCACCGATCCGGAGCTTCCCATTTTGAAGCACGATCCGGGCCGCGTAGATACGGTCGTCGTGCGCGAACGATACCCACCATCGCTCACGTACTGCCTCCGCGAGGTATTCAGCTTTGCGCTCCATAGTGGTGATCGCGTCGAGGTCATACGCCTGGTTCCACGGGCCGCCAAGATGCGACCGCGTGGGCACAATATCTGCCAGATGAGCGAAACATTCGGACCCCTCGCCGCGGACCACGACCACCTGATGATCCCTGGTGTGCCCGCCGGTGACCCGCGCCATGACCTGCGGAGCTATGGCCAAATCGCCGTCGATTGCCTCGATAGATTTGACGTTCGGAGCTAGACATTCTTCGACCTGATGATAAGCGGCGCGCAAGCGCTCATTTTTTGAGCTCTGCGCGATTTCGAGCTCGCCCCGTTGGATAAAAAGCCGCGCGCGCGGAAAGGCCGCTTCCAGCGTGCCTGACTCCCGCCGGCGCACGACTCCGCCGCAGTGGTCGAAATGAAGATGCGACAGCACAACCGCGGTGATGTCCCCGGGCTCCATCCCGATCGCGCGCAGACCATCAAGCATCCAGCCCTCGCCATGGTCGAAGATGCGGCGTTCCTTGTCGCTCAGCCGATTGCCGATTCCGGTATCGACCAAAATCGCGTCGGCACCCCGGATGATCAGCGGACAGGTGAGATTCAATCGGATGCGATTGAGCTCGTCGGGCGGATGATTCTTCTGCCAAAGTTCGCGCGGCACGACGCCGAACATGCATCCGCCGTCATTGCGCCAGAAGCCGTCGGTCAGAAAGACGATGCGATGTTCGCCGATTCTGATTTCCGGTGGATGTTCCATCGCGAATGTCCGCGCGAAATTATCAGCTTCCCGCCAGCCACAAGCCCAGCATCAGGGCGAGCGCGCCGCTGAGCGCCGTAACCAGGTGAAAACGCGCGAGGCGGCCGGTTTCAATAGCGTCCGCGCGCATCGCGCCTTCGCCTTCTATGCCGCCGCTCAGCTTCGCCGCGGCCCTGAACGACGCGTATAGCGCCACCGCCATTATGCCATAAAGCAGAACTTTGCCCTCGAGCAGATCGACGAACTCCGGCCGGAAATGAAAATCGGTGAGGCGCCCGGCCATCCAGATGTTGCCGAGGCCGCTCGTAATTACGACGACCGCAGCCACCAGTCCGATGCGATTGATCACCGGCGCCGCTCGGATCGCGAACTCGCGCCGCTCACCGCTTTCCGAATCGAGAACTGCAGCCGCCAGCACGAAGCATAATGCCGAGCCGATCCAGAGCGTGCCGAAGACCACATGAATCCATAGGAAAGTTCCACGCAACGTCATGGATCATAGCCGCTCGATCGATGGCAAGATGGTACCGGCCTCGAGCCCGGAATTCATCCGGTTGGGTTGTTCCGGGAAATTGCGCTAATTACTGCGCAGTCTTCGCGCGATCGTGCGCGATTACGAGATTGAACCTGCGCGGCGCCGAAGGGAGATGATCACGATGCTCGACCCATACATCGAGGCATGGAAGCTGCGCGAGATGGCTCGCAAGGGCGAGGTCCGTCCGCGCGAGATCGCCGAGTTCTTCCTGAAGCGCGTCGCCGATCTCAATTCCCGGCTCGGAGCGTTCTGGCTCGTCACGGCCGATCGCGCGATGGCCGACGCCGACCGCCTCGAGAAGCTGCCATCCGCCGCCCGCGCCGCGAAACCGCTTTACGGCATCCCCTATTCGCTCAAGGACATGACCTGGACCAAAGATTTCCCGACTACTTTCGGCTCCAGGAATTACGAAAACTTCATCGCGCCCGCCGATGCCGAAGTCGCGGTACGACTGCGCGAGGCCGGCGGTATCCTGCTCGGCAAGACCACGATGCCCGAGTTCGGCGGCCGTCCGACCACCGAGGGCGGCCTCCATCCTCCGGCGCGCAATCCATGGAATCCCGCTTACACCGCCGGCGGCTCCAGCGGCGGCGCCGCGGTGAGCGTTGCATCCGGGATGGCGCCGATCGCGGCTGGTACCGATGGCGGCGGATCGATCCGGATGCCGGCGTCGTGTTGCGGATTGGTCGGCCTCAAGCCGGCGCGCGGCCGTATCACGCAGGCGCCGATGCAGGGCGAGGCCTGGCACGGTCTCTCAACCAATTGCCCGATCGCACGCACGGTGCGCGACGTCGCGCTGATGCTGGACGTGATGGGGGGGCCGGTGGTTGGAGATCCTTATTGGGCGCCGCCGCCCGCCCATCCGTTCATCCGCGCGATCGATCGACGCCCGACCAAACTCAAGCTCGCCGCGATCGGCGAAAGCGCCGTAGCCCCGGTCGATGCCGAGGTGCGCAGTGCCTTCGATTCCGCCTGTGAGGCGTTCCAGGCGATGGGCCATACCGTCGAGCCGCTCAAGCTGGATCCGATCGCGATGCTGGGTGATTCGGTTGCGGCGGTGATCTGTGCAGGAGTCTCGAGTTATTCGGCAGAAGACCCCGAAAAAATCGATCCGATCGTGCGCAAGCTTTACGAGCGTGGACTTAAAGTCAGCGCGTCGGATTATGTCCGTTCGGTGCGCACCCTGCATAACGTCTCGCGCGAGATCGTCCAGCGGCTTGCTCCATATGACGCGCTTTTGACTCCGACGCTTGCCTGCACGCCCACCGAGCTCGGCCAAATGCCATCGGCGCCGGAGCGTTATACCGAGGAGCTGATGGGCTGGCTGATTTTCACTTCGCCGTTCAATTCGACCGGTCAGCCGGCGATTTCGTTGCCGAACGGATTCACCAGGAAGGGATTGCCGATCGGTCTTCAGATCGTGGCCGGACAGAACGACGAGATCGGCCTGCTCTCGATCGCGGCGGCATTCGAAGAGGCCCGTCCTTGGAAGGACAATCGCCCGCCAATCGGGTAGGGCCGAACGGGGCTACGGGCCGGACGGACCAATCGCGATTCCCGCCGAACCATCAAGTCCGGGCGATTGGCGCGATATTTCCGTGACCGTCGGCAAGGTAGGCGGCCTGCCTGAGGTTGCGCCGATTGAGGATGATTCGCGAGGCGTTCCCCCACCGAATCACGTTAGAATCTTCCTGAGACAATTCATAGCGCTAGCGTAAGATTGATAAAAGTGTTTAGCGCTCATTCTGCCGTACGTTAACATAGGCACGCTTCCTCGATACGCCCTTCGCCCTGGAAGGCCAAATTGCTCTGCGGATTGGCGAATGGGGCAAAAGGGGGTAGGGACTCATGACGATGGTTTATCGGGCGCGGTTGCGTTTGAACTGTGGCGCTGCTGGATGATGAATACCGTCATATCCCAGGCATTGCGGAGGCCGGCGAGGAGCAACAAGGTTACGCCCAGCGCCAGGACCTCAGGGCCGAGCTTGATGCGAAGCAGCATTCCGATCGCCGCGACTGCGACCAGCAAATAGCCGGCGGTCGGCAACAGCGTGTACCAGAGACGGTCCGCCATATCGATCATCGCGAACAGACCGTGCGTGATCATCCTGAGCCATATCCATCCGCAGTAACCAAGTCCGGCCAGCCCGACGCAAAACAGCAGAAATCCTATCGAGTTTCCGGGTCCGCTCGGCGCGATCGCAATCAAACAGACGATCAGGATGGCCGTGAAGTGCACGATGGTGGGCGAGAGGAAAGACTGCATGCCGATCTTCCGACCGGCACTGAAGAATCCTGCTCCGATCGAAGCGGTGACGAAGGTCAATCCAACCAAGGTGGCCGAGGCGGTGCCGATGAGAGCGTAAAAGTCGTGCCATCGCGCCAGACTCTCGACCGGCCCCGCCATCGTGATCGAACCGCGCCGCCGCTCAGCCCGGCTGCTCGAAAATCGCCAACGCCTGTTGATGGTCCTTCAGCACCTGCTGCGCCTGCGCAGGTGTGATACGGCCGAAGCCGCACGGCGCCGCGATCTTGAAGCTCTTCAGATACTTGCGCGCCGCGGCGAGCCGCGGTTTGAAGCTTTCCATATTATGGATGAGGCCCAGGTATATTTCCGTCTCACCGACTTTCAGATCCCTCAGCATCGACGAATATTCGTCGTCAGTGCGGTTCATCGTGGGTAGATGTACGAAATCGACGTGCCGTTTCGATCTTGCGACCGCTTCGTTCAGGAATCTGACCTCGTTGGCGAGCGTAGTGGCCTGCACCGTCGGCCATCCGCCGAGCGTGCCATAGCAGGCGTGATAGCCGAGCTGCACTTCCTTTGGAATTGGTGCGCTCAGCCGGCCGAATTGGTCGACATAGCGGGTGAAGCGTTCCTCGGTGATCGGACCCAGCCAGGGCAGCCCAAATTCGATATCGACCGATTCGCAGGCGGCGTCCCATTGGATCGCGAGATCGCCGGGCGGAATATGCTCGACCATCGTGGCAATCTCGGCGAGCATCGCGTCTTCGTACGCGGGCTTGATCGCGTCCCACTGGCCGGGCTCGCGGAAATAGAGCGCCGTCGCACTTTCTGGCGTCGGCAGCGCGACCATGAAACGCAGGTCCGATGGCAGCACGCCTTCCTTCTTCAGGGTCTTGAAGACGAAGTAGGAATTGATCGCATCGCGCGCATAGCCCAGACGCCATCCGCGATCCGCGAAGCCGACCCGCTTGACGCCGGGTTTGACGCGGAACTGCCACTGATCTTCGAGGTTGCGTGGTTTCCAGCGCTCGACGCCATCATCGGGCTCAGGCCGTTTGACGGTCTCGATCTGCGGATGTCCGTTGAAGGTGCGATAGGCCTGGCCGTCGATCCAGTGCAGCCGATCGCCGACCTCGCCGTCGGGCAGATATTTGAGATGGGGAGCAAAGGTCTTGCCCCACGTCCTGAAGACTTCCTCGACCGTATTGCAGGGGATGCTTCCAACCAGCAGTAAATCCTTGGCCATCTTGTCGCTCCTCTAGCTCAGTTTGATGTCGATCCCCGCACCGCCTGATGTCCGGGAATGAGCGCCTCTGAATCCTAGCGCGGATAGAGTAGGAGAGGTAATCGGTTCCCAAACCCGCCGTCACCAGATTCAAGCGCGACACAGTATCGACCTTATCGTCGTACGGATGCCGCTAATCGCGCGATCGCAGCTCGCTCAACCTGGCAATCCGGTTGCCGATAAAGTTCCGGAATCGCTGGAAAGTCGCCAGGGTGAAAAGGGAAATGCGTTGTTCAAAAATGGAAGTCGAAAGATAGCCGTCGATATCAATCGGGCATAAAATGTGCTCAAATCATAAGTAGTTAATATGAAGCGCGCAGGTTCAATCTTCGGGTTCGTGGTGGCGCTCGCGATCGCCGTCGTGGCCGTCCCGATGGCGCTGCAGGCTGCCTCCGACTCGGACAGTTCCGCGCTTACCGAATATCTGCACAAACATCGCTTACCCGCGGTCGGGGCCCAGATATCTGTCGATGCCGATGGAGCGCGCAGCGTGATGCTTTACGGCTTTGTCGCCACCGAGCGGGGTTTCAGTGACGCGGAGAAGCGGACGCGCGATTACCTGCACGATCCCGACCTCCGAATCGTCAACCGTATCAAGATCGAACCTAGCTTGTTGGCGCTCAATCATAATGCATCAGAATCGGCGTCGAGCGCCGATAATCCGCCGGCCGATGAAGACGCCGCGCCACCGGTGGTCGCGGACAACAGTGCGCCCCCGGCTGACGTCGGTGACATTCAGCAGTACCAGGCGCAGGAGCCGGTCAACGATCCTTTCGCGGCGCAAGGTCAAGGCGGCCTCGGCCAAAGTCTCGGGAACGGCTCTTCACTGCTGATGCCGCTGTTCGGGGGCTTGCTCGCGTACGGCGTGCTGAGCAGTTTCAGTCCGTCGTATTATTCGGCACCGCCGAGCTACTATTATTCCCCGCGGCCGCCGGTCTATTACAATCCTCAGCCGTATCTGCCGCGGGCTCATCATAGTTCGTATGGGAATCCTTTCCCTTCGGGCGCTCCGCTCGCGCGGGCCTATACACCCGCGCCGGTCACCGCAGCGCCGCCGTCGCATTTCAGGTACGTGCCGCCTCCAAGCTTCTCGGCCCCGTCGCAGCATTGGTATTCAGGCGGATACCACGGCGGTGGTTTCGGCGGCGGCGGCTTCGGCTTTCATGGCGGCGGACACCGCTAATCATTTACATCTGCCTAATGCTTGAATGCGCGCCGCACCCTGCGAGCGCCGAGCAGTTCCTTCGCCACCAACAAACCAGAGGCGCCGTGCAGTCCCGGCCCCGGATGGGTCGATGCGCCAATATGGTAGAGCCCGCGAACCGGCGTGCGATGGCGCGGTACACCCGGGAGCGGACGAAAAATAAAAAACTGATTCGGCGTGCATCCGCCAGCATATGGATCGCCGCCGACCAGGTTGGGATTCGCGGCCTCCAGGTCGGCGGGCGAAAAAACGATCCGCTTTCGAATCGCGCCGGGCAGATTCGGAATTTGGCGCGCGAGCTTCGCGATCACGCGATCGGCGAAGCGCTCGCGTAGTTCCGGAGTCCAGGTGCCATTCGTGGATTGAATCTCGCCGGCTGCATCGCCGATCGGATGGTTCGGCATCTCCTGCATCTGGATCCAGATGATCCAGCTGCCGGCCGGGGCGCGCGACTTATCGATCGCCGTGGGCTGGCCCACAACCACCGTCGGGTCGGCGGGCAGCAGGCCGCGCTCGGCCTCGTTGACCGCGCGCGAAACGCCGTTGATACCGGCCGAGACGTGCACCATCGCGGTGCGCAGGAAGCGCTCATCGCCGCCGGGCCATTGCGGGGGCTCGGAAAGCGCCAGATGGATCTGCATATCGCCGCGTCCATAGCGAAAGCGATTGACACTGTCGGCGACCCAGTCGGGCACGACCGCGCGATCGAGCAGTTTTTGGTAAAGCTGATGCGGCGTGACGCAGCAGATTACAGCGCGTCGGGCCTGGAACTCGCCCGCCGCGGTGCGCACGCCGACCGCTCTTCCACCACGCACGACCACCTGTTCCACCGGTGCTTCGGTGTGCAGTTCCGCGCCCCGATCGCGAAGCAACTTCGAAAAGCCGTCGACCAGCCGGGCCGCGCCACCGCGCGGTATCGGCATCCCGATCAGCTCGAGCGTCACCGCGATCAGCGCGGTCATGAAGCCCGAGGTCGCGTTGTCGGGGCCGAGCCCGGTATGCAGTACCCACGGTGCAAGCAATCCATGAATCGCACTTGACTGGAAGTTCGACTCCAGCCAGTTGCGACTCGTGCTGAACAGTTCGCTGGTGAACTCCATCATCCCGCGCACACCGATCCGCCGCGTCGCCTTGGCTATGATTCCAAGCCCGGCCATCGACCACATCTCGGTCGACATCAGTCCAAAAGCGACGTCGGATCGTGCAATCAGCGCCGCCACCGCGCGATCCCAGGCAGCGCCATCGCCGGGGGCGAGCTGCTCGAAATGATCGTGATTCTTTTGATGGTCGGTCGAAATGAAAGCGGTGGTACCGTCGGGCAGCAGCCCGGCCGCAGCATACTCGCTATTGAGGTACTCGACGCCGCGCGCAGTAAGATCCTGCTTCAACAGGCTGTAACCCTCGCCCGCCACGAACAGGGGATGCCACGCCGAGTAAAGATCGTGGATAAATCCTGGCTCAGTAATTTCGCCGCTGCGGATATTGCCGCCCAACCAAGAGTTGCGTTCGATTACCCCGACGCTCCATCCGGCCTTGGCCAGGATCGAAGCGCCGATCAAGCTCGAGATGCCGCTACCGACGAAAATCGCATCATAGTTGGTGGCCATCAAGTCCCC
>Ga0335074_10007022_pt1 | contig 15599 bp, 12 predicted proteins | sample Lox_Sample_23_FD_206715 | JGI IMG/M metagenome (GOLD analysis project Ga0335074, IMG submission 206715) | Soil microbial communities from Loxahatchee National Wildlife Refuge, Florida, United States - Lox_Sample_2.3 | ecosystem: Environmental > Terrestrial > Soil > Wetlands | place: USA... | reverse complement strand
GCCATCCATTTGGCCCGCGAGAGCGGCTTCGTTCAGAACGAGGGCCTGGCGCACGAGCTGGCGGGGCAATATTGCGTGGCGCGCAAACTCAACACGGCCGGCTACGCCTATCTCCGCGGCGCGCGCAATTGCTACGATCGTTGGGGCGCGCACGGAAAAGTAAGGCAACTCGAGGAACGCTACCCGCGCTTGCGCGAGGGACGAACCCTCGCCGCTTCGGCCACGGTCGGGCCGCCTGTCGAGCAGTTGGATGTCGCAACTGTCGTGAAAGCGTCGCAGGCGATTTCAAGTGAGATAGTCCTTCCCCAGCTGATTGAGAAGCTCGTGCGGATCGCGGTGGAACATGCCGGGGCGGACCGGGGCCTGCTGATTCTCCTTCGGGGCGGCGCTCGCGGCGGCGAGCCGCGGATTGAAGCAGAGGCGGCCACTGGCGGCACCGACAAGGTGGAGGTCGTGGTACGACAGACGGCCGTGACACCCGCTGACTTGCCGCAATCCGCGCTGCAGTATGTGATCCGGACGCAGGAGCGCGTGCTCCTTGACGATGCTTTAGCCGACAACGTCTATTCAAAAGACGAATATGTCCGGCAGAAGCGCCCAAAATCAGTCCTGTGCCTGCCAATCGTCAAGCAAACACGCCTCGTCGGCACACTTTATCTGGAGAACAATCTTACTTCGGGCGCTTTCACGCCGGACCGGGTTTCCGTGCTGCAGTTGCTGGCTTCGCAAGCCGCCATTTCACTGGAGAATGCCGCCCTCTATGCCGATCTGCAACTACAAGTCGGGGTACTGCAGCATCTGCCTGTATCCGCCTGGACGCTTGGCCCTGACGGCACACGGGATTTCGTCAATCAGGTTTGGCTTGAATACTCCGGTCAGACCCTCGATTTCGTCAGGTCGCATCCGGAGGCCTGGCTGAGCACGGTCCACCCTGAGGATCGCGAGCTAGCAGCCAAGAGCTTTTCGGACGGCGTGCACTCGGGAAAGGGTTTCGCGATAGAGACCCGGCGTCTCCGTGCTCAGGACGGGACATATCGCTGGCACCTCATTCAAGCTGTGGTCTTGCGCGATTCCGAGGGAAAAGTCCTCAAATTGGTCGGCACGACGACCGACATTGACGACCAGAAGCGTACCGAAGAGGCTTTGCGCCAAGCACAGGCCGATCTTGCACGCATCAACCGGGTGACCACGATGGGAGAGTTAACGGCCTCGCTGGCTCACGAAATTAATCAACCAATTAGTGGTGCCATCACCAATGCCAATGTCTGCCTGCGAAAGCTGGGGCGCGATCAACCCGACCTCGATGGAGTACGCGTGGCTGTCACCAGAATCGCCAGAGATACACGGCGTGCTGCTGAGATCATCGACAGGATCCGCTCACAATTCAAGAGGGGCGCGCTGACTCGAGAGCTCATCGATGTCAACGAGATCCATCAGGAAGCCTTCGCCCTTATGCGCGACGAGGCAGGGCGATACAACATATCCGTGCGCACGGAACTGGCAGCCGATCTTTCTCCGATCGTCGGAGACCGGGTGCAACTGCAGCAGGTCATGATGAATCTGATCGTCAACGCGATCGAAGCGATGAAGGACGTTGATGGCACACGAGAGGTGATCCTCAAGTCGCAGCGAGCTGAAGACGAGCAGATTCTTGTGTCGGTCAGTGATACCGGCGTAGGGTTTGCGCCGGAAATGGCGGAGCAGCTATTCGCCCCGTTCTTTACAACCAAACCCGGTGGGACCGGCATGGGGCTTCGCATCTGCCGGTCAATCGTTGAGTACCATGGCGGCCGCTTGTGGGCCGTCGGTAGCCCCGGGCGTGGCGCAACTTTTCACTTTAGCTTGCCTGCCGCGATTCTAGACCGTAGATGAGACGTGATCGACTCGAATGCCTCGCTCCCTTCTTGCGCCTCTTGTCATGACGTCGACGACAGCATCTGCGTTCGACCTCTCGCCACGCACCGTAGCCACGGAGCTCGCAGCAGCGTGCCAAACTCGTGGAAAAGATCCGTTGGAGGCTCGAATCGCAGCCGAAGCGCCGGAGCCATGGCTGAGGGACCACGGCGTTCAGCAGCTTCTCGGTAGACCTCAGACCGGGTCATATGCGCGATGCGAATGTCCGGTCCTGAGAAATTTGGCCTCTTACTTCGAATGTCAGCACTTTGGCCGACAGGGTGAGTTGCGCGCAGCGAACCCAGTGACCGCAATAGCTCCGTACGCAGCCATTACTGGAACAACAATCTCATAGAGCAGGATCATCGAGCGAGCACACGCCGATGCGCCCCGATGGTGGGAGGCTTCAAGTCTTTCGGGAGTGCGGCCATTACCTTGGCCGGTATCGAGCTTGTCCATCGGATACGTACGAGGCAATTCTCGTTCGGGCGCGGTCGATATCGGAACTTCGGGTCACTAAAGCAAATCTGGGATCGAGCACTCGCATAGCACTTCGCTTGGGCGAGTCTCAAATGCGTCGGCCGGCCAGATTCTCACCCGAACCCAATTTCGCGTCACAACGCAATCCTTCACGCTCCGAAGCGGTTACAAGCTCACGGTGCCTGTCGGCCCGCAGCATCCCCTTGTCCGGCGTGCCACTGCCGGCGCGTCGCTAGGCCGCCTCGTGACCGGCCAGAGCCCCGCCTCATCCACATTCGCAGCAAAGCCACTTCTAAAGCTCCTCGGGACACCCGCTGCATCCTGGACATCGGTCGAACTTTCCCAGGCGGCCTGATGCCTTTCTGAGCCGGCCGAGTCATCTGGTACCAGAATCATTGGCGAGGGAGGTGCCATGGCGGTGCGAGCCGAGTTGGACTGATCAAACCAATACCATCGTGCAATTGAGCAGCATTCATCGCGGTGATTTCATAAGGCCGTCGATTCAATTCGGGAGCTTCAGATGACCAAAGCAGCCATATCTTTGGACCTTGCCGACGCGCGACGAATCATCGCTGCAGGTGAGCGCAAGGCGGTTGAGATGGGTATCCCCTACAACATTGCTGTCGCCGATGCAGGCGGCGGTCTGGTGGCCCACGTGCGAATGGACGGTGCCTGGCTGGGAAGCGTAGATATCGCGATCAACAAGGCTTGGACGGCACGAGCCTTCGACATGTCAACCGAGGACCTCTCGCACTTGACCCAGAGTGGCCAGCAGGGGTTCGGGCTGAACACGACTAACGATTCGAGGGTCGTAATCTTCGGGGGCGGAATTCCCATCAAGCGCGACGGCGTGGTGATCGGGGCCGTCGGAGCGAGCGGCGGGAGCGTCGAGCAGGATGTCGCCGTAGCACGCGCGGCCACGGCGGATTTCTAACGATTTCCGCTGATGGACGTAAGACTCGAGATCATCTAGCTCACCTCGGAGGCTCTAATGAAAGAATCATCAGGCGTTGCACAGGTACGGGTGAACCGGGTTTCACCCACCTACTGGCGCGTCATAATGAACAACCCCCCACTCAACCTAATGGGTCCGGAGTTTGTTCTGCAGTTCAGGGAGATCATGGCAGCGATCGAGAGCGACGAGCAACTCAAGGTCGTCGTCTTCGAGAGTGCCGTCGACAGCTTCTTTCTCAATCATTCCGACTTCAACGCCAAGCTCGAGGACTTGACCGGCATTCCCCAGGGCCCCACAGGGCTCGAGTCATGGCCGGACATTCTTGTTCGCCTGCAACGCGTGCCCGTTGTGTCGATTGCGCTGATCAGGGGGCGGGCGACTGGAAACGGAAGTGAGCTCACACTGGCGTGCGACATGAGTTTCGCGAGTCGGGAAAAAACCCGTCTGTCGCAGTGGGAAGTCGGTGTCGGAATGGTCGCAGGCGGTGGGCCGATGGCGCGCCTCCCGCGTCTGATTGGCAGGAACCGGGCCATGGAAGTGCTCATGGGGTCGGACGACATCGGGGGCGATCTGGCTCAGGCTTATGGCTACGTGAACAGGTCGCTCCCGGACGCAGAGCTCGACGCCTTCGTCGAAGCGCTCGCGACCCGAGTCGCCTCATTCGACAAGTGGGCGATCTCCAACACAAAGCGCCTGGTGAATGCCGCTAGCCTCACGCCGGAGGTCGAGATGGCGGCTGGGTGGGAGGCCTGCATCGCCTCGGTCACCAGGCCGACAACGCAGGCCCGGCTCAGGGCCTTCCGCGAGCTGGGGTTTCATAAACCGGGAGACGCGGAGGATCGCCTGGGATTCTATCTGGGACGACTCAACCGCTGACCTTCGGGAAGGAGGGGTCCTCTGTGGGCGGCTATCGTGTCTGACGTCAAAACGGTGCGGCCCGACAAGTCGATATGCCCGTTGCTTAAGATCACACGTACGGCCGGATGCGTGCGCCAGGGAACCGCCGAGCAGAACCGGACGCTCTGCTCGTGCAGCGACTAGAAGTCGATTACAACATCTCCCTGAGGCCGTGAACAGCAGATCAGCAGACCCCGGTGGCACCGGCATGGGGCTTCGCATCTGCCGGTCAATCGTTGAGTACCATGGCGGGCGCTTGTGGGCCGGCGGTAGCCCCGGGCGTGGCGCGACCTTTCACTTTAGCTTGCCTGTCGCGATTCTAAACCGTAGATGAATCCTGCCTGTGTTTTCTATTGAGGGTCACGATTTCCGCGCATGACTCAGCTCTGAGTGCCTCGAATCTTCCGTTGGAACGTCCGCTGTCGGACTTTAGCTTTGCCTGGCATTCCGCCAGCGGAGCCGGCAGCTCGTACCGGACGGTGTAACCATATAGGTTGCGACTCGTAACCGGTTAGGTTACACTCCACACTGGTGATCAAGACCTTCAGGCATAAGGGGCTCTCGGCGCTCTTCGAGACAGGGAGTGCTCGCAAGGTGCAGCCGAAGCATGCTAAACGCCTGAACCTGATCCTTACCGCCCTCAGTGCCGCGACACAAGCGACGCAGATGGCGATGCCCGGAATGCGGTTCCATCCCCTGCATGGCGGTCGCTATGCCGTCTGGGTGGACGAGAACTACCGCGTGACGTTCCGTTTTGACGGTGGACACGCGTACGAGGTGAATTATGAAGACTACCATTGAGAGTTCGGGCCGGATGCACAACCCGGCACACCCCGGCGAGATTCTCAAGGAGATGTACATAGGGCCGCTCGGAGTGACGATCACGCAGGCGGCGGACGCCCTTGGCGTGAGTCGTAAGCACGTGTCCGCGATCGTAAACGGTCGCGCACCTGTGTCGCCCGATATGGCGGCTCGTCTCGCTGGTGTCTTCGGCACCGAGCCGGACATCTGGATCAACCTTCAGGCGCAGTACGATCTGTGGCAGGTACGGCAGCACGGGCGACCGAAGGTCAAGCGATTGGCAGCCTGAGGCCCGAACGAGCGGGGAGGCACGGGCGGCTGGTACCATGTTTCGCCGCGCCGCCCCGTCGCCATTTCCCAATGTCCGCCAACTGGCGGATTCAGCGCGCCGTACGACCGCCCGGACCTGGCCGGACAGAGCCTAATGCGGGCCACCCCGGATCGGGCTATGTTGCTTCGCCGAATTGCAGCTCCATGGACTCGCCGGGAGCGAGTCCAGCGAAGCGTTTGACCAGTGATTGGAATTCCTCGAGCATGCGCATCGCCAACTCGATGCTCAAGTCCCCAGGCACACTCAATCCCATCCGCCCGAGCTCGGTGCCAGCGAGTCCGGGAAACTGCTCGAACACTGGTTATCGCATCAGTCAGTCCGAACGGGTGCTCGCTGGAGACCACGATGTTGCCGTTAGGGGCTATTGCGAGGTCCAGTGGGCCGAGCTCCGGATCAGAGACCAGCCGCGACGGTTTGAAATTGTGATCCTGGGCAAACGCAACGATGCTGTTGTCGCCTTCGCCATTGGGGCCGATTCCGGACGCTAGGAGGAGCGCGCCGTCGCCGCTAAATGCAAAGCCGCGAGGAAACGGCACGATCCCGGGCGGCAGGATGCGCTCGCCAACGTCGTTCAGCGTAGCGGAGAAAGCCATGATTGTGCGCACGCTGCGCAATCCGATGTAATAACGCCATCGGGTCCGAAGGTACCCCCACCCGGGTTCAATTGCGGGATTGGTCCGCTGTCCCGTACCACTTTCCCGCTCCAATCGAGTGCCAGGATTCGATCGCTGCCGCTGTTGAGAAAGAGCAGTTCCTTTTCTTGATCGACGGCGAGCCCGCGCGGATCGGCGATACGCGCGTCGTTGCTGAAGGCGCCCAGCCGAGCGGGCTGAAGATCCGTTGGAGGCTCGAATCGCAGCCGAAGCGCCGGAGCCATGGCTGAGGGACCACGGTGTTCAGTAGCTTCCCGGTAGACCTCAGACCGGATCACATGGGCGATGCGAATGTCCGGTCCTGAGAAATTGGGCCTCTTACTTCGAATGTCAGCACTTTGGCCGTCATCAAATCACCTGGGAGGCGCTTGCACATCCCTCTTTCGTTCCCAGTATTCTCCGGGCTTGACGACATCGGTTGACGCATAGCGTCGCAGCACGAGGAGAGCGCGGTCGACGGTGATCAAGAGATCGGCGCGAGCGGCGCGCGCGGTTCCCAGGATTATAAGATCGTCCGGATCGCGACAGAATTCCGGCGGGACGTCGTCCGGCTCGACGAGCTCAGCGTAGCGCTCGAGTGCCTGGCGTAGGTCGACGATCACCGATTCGGGGAACGAGAATTTTTCCGCGAGCTTTTGGCCGACCTCATCGAGGATCGCCTTGGAGAGCACGAGAGTGTCCTGCATCAGGATCTCCTCGAGGAGTTCCGCACACACGCCTGCGCGGCTTATGAATGCGGCAATGAGAACGGAGGAGTCCAGAACGAGGCGCACGGCGCCGGGTCAACGTTTGCTCAGCCTGCGGAACACATCCTCGTCCGTGTGAACCCCTTGATCCTGGGCAAGGGGTATGAGGCGGGCACGCAAGGATCTGAAATCCGCGACCTGCAGGTAGCGACGCAGGGCTTCGCGTGCGAGATCGCTCTTCGATACTCCCGCCTGGGAGCTGAGCTTTTCCAACTCGCGATCGAGCTCGTCGGGAACGCGCAGAGTTAGGGTAGCCATGTATTACTTTGTAATACGATCGCGTGCGACCCGTCAAGGGAGAACTCCTGCCCTGAGAGCCGGTAACCCATTTTGGCAGAGGCGTGAGCTGATGCGTTGGCAACGTGTTGGCAGGTTCGCGTGGGCAGCTATTTGATTCTGCTGGCACCCACTATCACGCTGCGTCCGCTTAAGCATCTCATTTCTCACCAGAATCTTGTCCTGCCACGGTTGAGGTTGCGAGTTCGAGTTTCGTGTTCCGCTCCGGCCTTCGGCCTTCGGCCTTTCTTTGGCTCACCTTCGGTCAGCCTTCATGCATTCACGCGTCCGGCCGCTCATCGTCGTCACCGAATCGTTCGGACCAAACGGCCGCACGATGCGACACAACCATTCACTTGATTCGGGAGACGACCATGAACACGACTCAGATCACGCTTCGCCGGCACGTCCGCTTCGACCTGATTTCCTCGGCACTCCTTGCATTCGGCGCATTGGTCGCAACGGCGGGATCGAACCCCGCTCTTGCGGCCGAGGCTGAGGACTCGGCACCCCGCAAGATTACCGTTCAGTATGCAGACCTGAATCTCTCGAGCGCCCAGGGCGTTGAGCGGCTGTATTTCAGGATCACGGCCGCTGCGAGCCAAGTCTGCGCCGTGTCGGGTTCCAGGTTGTTGCAGCACTGGCTCCAGGCGCGGATCTGCACCAATCAGTCGATCGAGCGCGCGGTGGCGGCGGTTGACCTGCCTGCGCTTACCGCGCTGCACACCGCCAAGACCGGGCAGCCGGCGCCGGTCGAAGTAGCCAAGCGCTGACTTGCCTCAGATCCCTCACCGCTGCGCTCGGGTCCGGGACGGCCGCTGCTTGTCCCGGACCCCGGGTGCGTCAGCAGCCGGTGGCGGGATCCGGCCCTGAAGGGGATATTGGCGCGGCGCGTAGCGGCACCACGTGCGCTCCGCGCATCTGGGCCAGCAGTGCGACCTGGCTTGCGAGCCAGGTGCTCATGTCCCCAGCGAGTGCCTGAAAACGAGGCTGCTTGCGCAGACGCGCGAAGGTCGGATCGCGTTCCAGCCAGACCCACCAGCCGATGCGCCGCCCCCCAGCAACCAGCCGCTCCAGGTGGGTGAGCGCCTCGTCATCCTGCCCCAACAGTCCCAACAGGGTCGCGCGGATCAGCTCCTCATCGCCCACAAGGCCGACGCTTCCACCATGATCCGCGAACGCCAGAGAGCGCCGAGCGAGATCCGTCGCGAGCGCACGGTCGCCCGCGAAATGCTCAAGCGTCGCGAGCTGCACAACCGTAGGGAAGTTGTCGCTCTGAATGGCAAGGGTCCGACCTTCCTTGCGCACCTCAGGGATCGAGAGAATGAATTGCCGAGCCGCGGTCGGCGTATGCTGACTGATTGCTTCCTGCACGACTGCATCGGTTGCGAACCGCACGGCCAGCACATTTTCGTCGGCAACGGCCGGCACGAGTGGCCGGCTGCGGACCAGCTGGTCCGCGCGGGCCAGGTGGCCCGAGCGGTAACAGATCAGGGCCTCATTCAACGTCGCTGTTGCGGAGTCGCGCGGGAAGCTGCGCAGGACGTCGCGCGCGGCGCCCAGGTCACCGAGATCGACGTAGAACCACACGAGCCGGTCGCGTGTCCACTCCACGCCCGGTTCGATCGCGATCGCGTGCTCCCCGTATTTGATCGCTTCGGCAAGCCGGCCCTGCATGTAGCGCACTTGCGCCAGCCGCTCGTAGGCGGGATAGAAATCCGGCTGGACGGCGAGCGCCTGCAGGTAGAGCGCAGCCGCATCCTCACGGCCGTGCAGCGCGAGGCGCAGGATCTCGCCTTTCAGATAGTGATTCTCCGCGCCGAGGGGATCGACGAGTCGGGCACGGTCGATGACGGCCAACGCCTCTTCGTAACGCCCGCGCTCGTACAGGTAGTTCGCAAACAGCCGCAGCCCCGGTCCGAAGTTAGGTGCAAGGTCCAGGCCGCGGCGAAAATCCGCCTCCGCGCCACCCGCATCGTCAGCGGCCTCGCGCTTGTACTCGCCACGTAAAAAATACGGCTCCCCCGCTCCGGGGTCGATGGCGATGGCGCGGTCGGTCAGGGTCTTGATCTCCGGCCACACGGGACTTCGAGCGCCGGACTCGCGCCGCAGCGAGGCGAGCACGAGCTTCGAGTATGCAAGCTCCGCCATGGCCTCCGCGAAGGAGGGCGCAAGCTCGATCGCACGCGCGAACTCGTGCGTCGATGCCTCCACATCGGCAATCTTGCGTGAAGCGAGGAGCGTTCGGCCCCCGAGGAACGCCAGGTAAGCATCCGTCCCGTAGTTCACGTACTCTGTTGCTGGCGAGTGCAGCGTCACATCGAGCTCCCGCGCGACCTGCTGGGCGATCTGGTCCTGAGCGGTGAATAGGTCGTCGATTGGGCGGTCGAGCTTCAGCGACCAGACCGCGCGCTCGCTCGCAGCATCGACGAGCTGCGCGGCAACGCGCAGTGTCTTGCCCGAGCGCTGCACTGTGCCCTCCACGAGATAGCTCGCCCCCAGCATCTGTCCGACCTGACGTGCGCCGGAGCCGCGCTTACCGAGGGCAAACGACGAGGAGCGCGCGATCACGATCAGCTCAGGCACACTGGCGAGCCGCTGCAGCACCGAGTCGGCCATGCCGACCGCGATAAGGTCGTTGTCTACTCCCGGGCTGAGGCTCTGAAAGGGCAATACCGCCACCGATCTGGGTTGTGTGGCCGTGACTTCGACGCTGCTCGGGTGCTCGGCGGTCCTCATGAGTCGCCAGACCACCCCACCGGCGAGCACGACTCCCAGGAGAACGAGGGCAATGATTACCGCCCGCAGACCGACGCGCCCACCCAGGGACGGTGCTGCCGCTGCGTCTTGGACGAGATCCGGCGTGTCTTGTAAGACCGCGCTCGGAGCCATCGGGGTCGGCTCTGATGGCGGGGCCTCCTCGGGCGGTGCTACGCGAGACTCCACCGCAGCGAGCAGCCGGTAACCGCGGCCCCGCAGCCCTTCGATGTACTTGGGGTTTCGCGGATCGTCCCCGAGAGCATCGCGCAGCAGCTTCACCCGCTGGCTCACGGTCTCCGGGCTCACCACCAGCCGTGGCCACACCTCGCTCATCAGCTCATCGATCGAGAGCAGATTCGGTGCCGCGCGCACGAGCGCCAGCAGCAGGTCATAGGAGAGCTTCGGGAGGGCGATCTGCTTCGCGCCGCGCGAAACTTGCTGGCGGCCGGTATCGATGAGCAGGTCCGCGACCCGGTAGGTGAGTCGCCCTCGGAGTCGCGTCTCGCCGTTCGTCGGGTTCATCAGAAGCTCACGCGGAGCCCCGCAAAGATCTCCCGGCCAAGCAGGTCATAGACGGGGTACGTATTGAAGTTGCCGGCGGCGCCCGAGACGTCGACCGCGGGCAGCAATGGAGGATCCCTGTCAAACACGTTGTTCACGCCAGCGCGCAGTTGAACGCTGTGGTTCACTGCCCAGATGACCGCGAGGTCCAGATAGCTGTAATTCGGCACGTGCGTCAGCAGCGGGTCCACGAATCCTTCGTCCTGGCCCTGCAGCAGCGGTTGCGAGGAGTTGTTCTCGAAATCCGAGCGGCCGATGAAGCGCCACTGCGCCGAAACGGTGAGGTTCGCGACCGTCTGCCACGTCAGGCGCAGGTTGTGGCGCCAGGTGGGGTTCACCGAGCCGGTGAAGCAGATGTTACCGAAGAGACCCGCGCAGTCATAGCCCTGTGCACCTGGATAAGGGGAGAACGACTTACGCTGCAGCCAGGCGCCATCGAGCTCGGCGGTGACACGCCCCCAGCGGCCGGGCAAGCCCCACGCATTGCTCGTCTGCACGTCGATTCCGGAAGTCACCGCCGTGCCGGTGTTGATAAGGGTCTGAAGAATGAACCCGCTCGAGGAGGTCGGATTGCCGCTGAGCTGTCCCTGCGGTCCGCGCACGATCTGCCTGCAGTAGAAGGGGCTGCCCGTGGCAAGGCATTGCGCGAGGATGACGGTGTCGGGGACGGTGCTGATCTCGCCGGTGAGTGCGATGTGGTAGTAGTCGATGCTCGTGGTCCAGCCGGGCACGATCGTGGGCGTCAAGGTCGCCCCTATCGACCAGGTATCAGCCGTCTCTGGGGCGAGATGGGAGTTTCCACCCACCAGGTCGCCGCACACCTCAGCCGCGCATTGCGGGACCGTGCTCGTCCCACCGACCGCCGTGGCAAACCCGTTGCCGTATTCGGCGGCGGTGATCCCGGTGTGCTCACAGGCCGCAAGGCTCGCCAGCGCGTGTGTCGCACCGGTCGGTGCACAGGGATCGCCGTCGATATCGGGCGACTGCGCATACGACTGTGGTGTGTACAGCTCGATCAGGTTGGGCGCGCGCACAGCGTGGTCGTAGGAGTAGCGAAATCCGATATCGGGCACCGGGGCGTACTGAACGCCGAATTTATAGGTGCCGGCCCTACCGGCCGTCGAGTAATCGGAATAGCGGTAGCCCGCGGTGAGTGTGAGATCCCGAGCCGCCAGGTGGTCCTGCACGATGGGCATCCGGGTTTCCACAAACCCTTCGTCCACGCTGTCGCGTTGATCGATGGCGACCAGCGGGCCACCATAACCGGCGAGTGCCCCGGAGAGCTCCTCGGCGTCCGGTGCGAAACGCAGGGTCTCCGTGCGGTGATCGGCACCGAGATTGACGATGGCGTCCGTGTGTGCCCAAGGCGACGTGATCCCGTACGTCCCGAGCCTGCCCGTGAAATCGGCGTGAAAGGTCAGGAGCGAGTTGTCCCCTTCGTCGGTGCCCGCGGTATAGAGATAGTCGAGCTGCCGCTGCGTGACCCCACCGGTCGCGAAGATGTCATACGGCACGCAGTTCCCGCCGCTCACGCAGACGATCTGCCCGGAGGGAGTGCGGTAGGCCTGCAGAGCGTTGTCGATCGCGTTGAAATCGAGATAGTCGAGATTGGCCTGAGAGAGGTTCGTGTAGTAGTAGAGCACGTAAGCGTCGTACGACCACGCGCCAGCGAACTCCCCGCCCGCGCCGCTCACGAATCGATAGTTCACGTGCTCGTAGCGCGAGTCGCGGCCGCCGCCCTCGATGTTGCGCCGGCCGATGTCCAGGTCTGCACTAACCGATCCCGGGTTCGCCTGGTCCTGTGCGATCTGTTGGGGCGTGCAGATCGTCGCCGCCTCCTGTGCGCTCAGTAGCGGATTGCTGCAGTTGACGAGATAGCCGCCGTCGGGCGTGAACGGATTGGACCCCTGAAAGAGTCCTGAGGGCGCGATCTGCTCGAGCGTGCGATCGTCCATGTAGCCGAATTCGAGGTACGGCTTGAAGCTGCGATCGACATCGAGGTGTGCGAAGAGCCCGCCCTGATCGCGAGTGTCCTGCCGCTGTTCATACTCGTATGACGACGTGTTGAAGCGGGGCGGCGGCACCGATCCCGGCACGGGATACGGCAGGAACTGATTTCCCACAACCGAGTAGGCGTTGCCCTCCGTCGTGACGAATACGTTCGAGTCTGTGCTTCCATGACAGAAATAGCCGGGTTGCGTCGGTATACCGCTCAAGGCGTTATTGTCTAAGGCCTGGCAGGCCGAGAAGTCCCGTGCCGACCCTGGTACGGCGTCTTGATCGTGGTAGACGAGGTAGCCGGTAACGTTCCCTGCTCCACCCGCGAAGGCCGTCCCGGCGATGAGCGAGGCATCGCGCTTCTTGCCGTCCACAATGCTGCCCGTCGGCGGAGTGATGCCGGCCGCCAGCTCTTGGGCCTCGATGTAGTCATTATGCTCATCGTGCTGCGCGAAGCCGTACTGGGTATCGAGCTGAATGCCTTCGAAGTTCCGGTTCAGGATGAAATTGACCACACCGGCGATGGCATCGGACCCGTAGGTGGCGGATGCACCGCCGGTCACGATCTCCACCCGCTCGATGAGCGGCGCCGGGATCTGATCGATGTCGGCTGCAGCGGCAAGATTGGAAGTGTTGGGATCACCCTCGCCGAGCCGCCGGCCATCGACCAGTACGAGCGTGCGCTGGGGGCCCAGACCCCGGAGGTCCACGGTGGAGATCCCGCCGGTCGGCAAGGTCGGGTTCGCATGATTGCCAAAATCCACGCCCGCATCGATCGTGGTCTGCGGCAGCAGATCCAGCACGTCCACGATGTCCGTTTTGCCCGAGAGTGTAATGTCCTCGCTCGAGACCGTCTGTACCGGGCTGATCGGCGGCGCATTCGCAGGGATTGGGATGCGCGAGCCGGTCACGACGACGGTCTCGACCGGCTGCTGCACCTCGCTCGCAGACAGGGGTGCCTGAGCAAACACGGCCGAGCACCCCACAGCCGCGCCGACAAGCAGAGCGCACGCGGAGAGCGCCGATCGGGCGACCGTCTGGCACCCATGCCCTCCCCAGATTCCAATCTTCATCGTTTGGGTAGACGATACCGCAATTCGGGTTTACCAAGCTCTCGGAGCTCGATGGGATCTGACCGCCCAATCGTGTCGGCCGCACCGCAGCGGAAGGGCGCGTCAGCCGCGCCCAAGCCCCTACCCGAGGCGTTGAGACCTGGGCTATCTTAGGGCGCTTGGTTTAGCCGAGCCACTTCAGACCCGTGATTCCCATAACGGGCGCCTGCGCCACCGAGACTCAACAGCCTAGAACAGCGGGGGTGACATGACAGCTCATTACTTGCTGAAAACAGAACCCTCGGAATATTCGTTCGCCGATTTGTCCCGCGAAAAGGAGACGATCTGGGACGGAGTATCGAATCCGGTGGCGTCGCGGAATCTACGCACCATGAAACCCGGGGACAGGCTGGTGATTTACGAGACGGGGGATGTGAAGAGTGCCGTGGGAGAGGCGAGCGTGATTTCGGTGCAAGAGTCGGACGCCAAGGAGCCGAGAGTGAAGATCAAAGCCGAGAAGCTGTTGCCCAAAGCGGTTCCGCTCTCAGAGATCAAGGCGGCCAAGCTGTTCTCGAATTCACCACTGGTGCGCCAAGGACGACTGAGCGTCGTGCCGCTCAGCAAAGAGCAGTACCGCTATCTCACCGGTGAATAGAGGCGAGCGCCCGGCCACGCTAAGACCCGCTCACAAGCGACGACTCCGCTGTGGGTGCTGTTACCCGATCCGTATGGCGGCCGCAAGCGACTCGTACGAAGGACCTCGGGAAAGGGTTAGTGCACGGCGGCATGGCAAGGTTGGCAAGCCCGTTGTGCAGTGTCGCGCCATGTCCAGATAAGTCTTTGAATTCTCATCAACATACGAACGTGCTGGTGCGGTGCATCGATCGCCGCATTCAGCGCCGCGTCTCGCGCGCAAGGCGGGCCCAGTCCTCGATACGGATGCGCCCCAAGGGTGCCACGCCGCCGTCGGCCGGACGAAAGACGAGCATCTCGCCCGCCGCGATGCCGGTCGCGTCGCGCCCGAATGCGCCGACGATGTTTGGAGTGTGCGTGACGATCAGCGTGTTTGTTCGAGCGGATGGCACAAGCCGCACTGCATGCTTGAGCCACCTGAGCCGAGCTTCTGCTGCACGAGCTGCGAGATCGAGACCGCGGCGGAGGTCGGCGGGACGAAGGCGAACATGAGCGCCGCGTGCGCGCAGCCGACCGCAAACCCGCGTGCGAGGCGGCAGCACCATTTCGGCACGCAGCACCTCAGTTCGCGGCAGACCCTTTCAGCCGGTCGACGACTCGTCGATCCGGAAATCCGATCGGCTGTTGCGCACGGCGCCGCTCGGTCACCTGCGGGGCAAGGCGATTCGAGATCCCGGAGTCCGCGTGATAGGTGCTGCTTGCGGTCATCAGGGCGAGATGCAGCAGCTGCAGACTGCGCCGTGCCGCCATCATGACCTTGCGGCGGTCCCGATCGGTGCTCGCGTAGCGCTCCACGATCTGGAGTGCAATCCGCGGGTGGTCATCGTCGTACTTTGCGTGAGTGCGGAACCACTTGGTCGTGCGAGCATCCATTCTGACCCCCGGGCGCCCGCCGTAGGACATGAACCCATCGAGCAACGCCCGGGTGAGATCGCCCGTGACTCCCTCGACGGCGTAGCTCGTGGCGGCAACCGCCTCCGCAAGCGTGCCCTTGGAATTGATGTACCAGATCCAATCCGTCAGCGACTGAACGTCGCGCAGGACTGATCGCTCGCCTGCGGCGAGCGCGAGCATCTCGTCGCGATGAATGCCAAAACCCTCGCCCATCCAGATCCAGTGCTCGGCATGGGCCTTCTCGACGCGGATGTTGTCGATGAGAAAACTGCGCGCGTATTCGTCCTCGACTTTGATGAGAGCTTCGGCGAGGAATTTCGGAAAGGAATGGATGAAGGGGTACAGCTGCAGGAACCAGCCCTTCATCCCCTCCGTGGACCACGTGGCGTTCTTGACGTTCGTGGCCCACTCTCCCTCGACGAGGTCCTGCCACTCGGGCCGTACGTAGGCTTTCAGCGTCTCGACCCACGAACCCTCCGGCTCCTCCGTCGCGCAGGAAGTTGCCGCCAGAATCTCGTTCGCGAGTGTCGCCGTTTCCATGAGTTTCTCCCCCCTCTGGTGACTTCTTGAGCGTTCCGACAGTCCCTATCGAGCGATGTGGCCGAGGTT
>Ga0335074_10007018_pt1 | contig 15603 bp, 14 predicted proteins | sample Lox_Sample_23_FD_206715 | JGI IMG/M metagenome (GOLD analysis project Ga0335074, IMG submission 206715) | Soil microbial communities from Loxahatchee National Wildlife Refuge, Florida, United States - Lox_Sample_2.3 | ecosystem: Environmental > Terrestrial > Soil > Wetlands | place: USA... | reverse complement strand
TAGATACTTTATAGCGTGAAGTTCCGTATATTAATCCTCCAGTGAGTGAATGTTCGAGCCCGCCAGACGAAACCCCCGTGACCGCGGCGGCCCAGGAGGAGACGCACCTCACTGGTGGGCGCACGGGCGGGTGCTAGCATCCGGCTCCTGCCCATCCTGAGGTGTCGGGGAGTCGAGATGGCCGCAACCCGGCCCGCCGCCGTCGCGACGGCCGCCGTGGCCACGGCCGCCACTGTCGCCAGTCTCCGCACTGCCGCCAGCGTCGCCGTGCTCGCCGCGGCGGCCGCGATGCTGTGCCTCGTCGCCGATACGGCGCTCGGCGCCGACCCGGCCACGGCGCCCTATGCCGCGGCGGGCGCGATGGATCCGCCCGGCGCGACGCCGACGCCCGGTCCCGGCGCGACGCTCATGCGCTTTCCGACGCTGCACGGCGGGCAGATCGTGTTCGTGGCACACGACAGTCTCTGGGAGGTGGCGCGCGGCGGAGGGGTCGCGCGGCGCCTCGGCAGCGATCCGGGCATCGACTGGATGCCGCGTTTCTCGCCCGACGGGCGCTGGATCGCCTTCACCGGCGACCATCACGGCAATACCGATGTCTACGTGATGCCGGCCGCAGGCGGCGCGGCGCGCCGGCTGACCTACTGGTCGGATGTGATGACGGATGCGCCGCTGCGCTGGGGGCCGAACAATCTGGTGGTCACGTGGACGCCCGATTCGCGACAGATCGTGTTTTTGTCGCGCCGCAAGGCCTGGAACCTGTGGGACAGCAGGCTCTTCGAGGTAGGGCTTTCCGGCGGGCTGCCGCGCGAGCTGCCGCTGGATCGCGGCGGGCTGCTGTCCTTCAGCCCCGACGGCCGCCGCATCGCCTACAACCGCATCTTCAGCAACTTCCGCAACTGGAAGCGCTACGACGGCGGCCTCGCGCAGGACGTGTACCTGTACGATTTCACCACACGACGGCTGCAACGCCTGACCCGCTGGCACGGCACCGATACCGCGCCGATGTGGTATCACGACACGATCTACTTCCTGTCCGACCGCGGCGCGGCGCGCCGCGAAAATCTCTGGGCTTACGATCTTGCGACGCACGGCCTGCGGCAGATCACGCACTTCACCGACTACGACATCGATTTTCCGAGCCTCGGCGACGACGGCATCGTGTTCCAGCAGGGCGGCTGGCTGTACGTGCTGGACCTGCCCGCGGAAGCGCTGCACCGGCTGGCGGTGCGCGTGCCGGACGACGGCGGGCGCACCGCGCCGCGCGTGATCGACGCGAGCCGCTACATCCGTGATCCGGACAACGCGCAGGTGACCGACTACGATCTGGCGCCCGACGGCCGGCGCGCCCTGCTGGTCGCACGCGGCGACGTGTTCTCGCTGCCGGCCGGTCGCGGTGACACGCGCGACCTGACGGCGAGCTCGGATGCGGACGAGGACCATCCGGCGTGGTCGCCCGATGGACGGCTGATTGCCTATACGACCGATGCGTCGGGCGAGCAGCAGATCGCGGTGCGAGCCGCGGGGGGCGGCCCCGAGCGGCTGCTCACGCATTTCGCGAGCGGCTACTTCTATCGGCCCGTGTGGTCGGCCGATTCCGCGCGCATTGCCTTCTCGGACAGTGCGCATCGGCTGTGGTACGTGGCGGTCAACGGCAGTGAGGCACCGGTGCCGGTGGCACAGGACCGCTACCAGGAGATGCATGACTACTCCTGGTCACCGGATGCCCGCTGGCTCGCCTACAGCCTCACCGATGCCACCCAGCAGCGGCGCATCTGGCTGTACGAGGTCGCGACGCGCCGGGCCACGTGCGTCAGCAAGCCCGGGTTCGACGACTTCGCGCCGCGCTTCGGCCCGAGCGGGCGCTACCTGTTCTTTCTGTCCAGCCGGCACGAGAACCCGGTGCTGGCCGAGAACGAGTTGGACATCGCGGATCTGAAGACCAGCGGCCTGTACGTCGCGACGCTGCAGGCGCACGAGCCCTCGCCATTCGCGCCGCGTGCCGCCGGGACGGCGCCCTCGCCCGCGGGCGAGGCTGCCGATCACACGCTGATCGGTCCGCTGCATATCGACCTGGACGGCCTGATGGATCGCGCCGTGCCGGTGCCGATTCCGCCGGCGACGCTGGCCGGCTTCGACGTGCGCGGCCCGCTGATCTACTACCAGACCGTACCGCCCTCGACGATCGCCGCGCCCCTCGCGGGCGAGCCGAGCGCGCTGCATCTGTACGATCTGGGCGCGCGGCGCGACCGCGTGCTGATCGATGACCTGACGAGCTACGTGGTCAGCGCCGACGGCCGCTGGCTGATGTACCGGCGCGACGCGGGCGATCGCCCGTCGTTTTACGTGGTGCCGGCCGGGCCCGCGGCCGCGCGCGCCGCCGCCGATGCGCAGCCGCTCGATACCGCGCACATGCGCATACGCATCGATCCGCGCCAGGAGTGGGCGGAGATGTTCACTTCCGCCTGGCGGCTGGAGCGCGACTTCTTCTATCGCCCGCAGATGAACGGCGTGGACTGGGCCGGTGTGCGCCGCTCCTACGAGCGGCTGCTGCCGCTCGCGGGGTCGCGCACCGATCTGAACTATCTCATCGGCGAGATGCTCGGGGAGCTGAGCAACTCCCACACCTACGTGGCCGGCGGGGACCGTGAGCGCAGCGAGCCGCGCGCCCCGAGCGCCTACCTGGGCGTTGACTACGGCGTCGATGCGCGCACCGGGCGCTACGTGTTCGCGCGCATCTACGCCGGCGACAACACCCGTCCGGACTACCGCTCGCCGCTGACCGAGCCGGGCCTCGATGTGCACGCGGGTGACGAGCTGGTGGCGATCGACGGCGTAGCGGTGCGCGTGGGCACGGCACCCGAAAGCGACCTCGTGGGCAAGCAGCACCGCACCGTGCGCCTGACGATCGCCGCGGGCGGCGGCGTACAGACCCGCGATGTGCTCGTGAGGCCGCTGGACGATGAGCTGCTGCTGCGCTCCAACGCGTGGATCGACCACAACCGCGAGCTCGTCGAGCGCGCCTCCGGCGGCCGCGTGGCCTACGTCTATCTGGGCGACATGGACGAGGCCGGCATCGAACAGTTCATCCGTCAGTTCTACGGCCAGCTCGATCGCCGGGCGCTGATTCTCGATGACCGCTGGAACATCGGCGGGGTCGCCGACCCGATCGTGCTCGAGCGGTTGCGCCGCGTGCTCATCGGCATGACGACCAATCGGGAGGGCGCCGCGCTGAGCACGCCCTCGCGGCTGCTCGCCGGCCCGAAGGTGTGTCTGATCAACGAGTACACGGCCTCCGATGGGGAGCTGCTCGCCTACTATTTCCGTCGTTACGCTCTCGGCCCGCTCATCGGCAGGCGCACCTGGGGCGGCGTGCGTTTCTACCGTGGCGAGTGGAGCCTGCTGGATGGTGGCTACATCACCATTCCGGAGACCTCCCCCTACGGCCTGGACTCGCATTGGATCATCGAGAATCATGGCGTGCAGCCGGACCTGCCGGTGCAGGACTCGCCGGCCGAGCTGCTGGCGGGCACCGATGCACAGCTGCAGGCTGCGGTCAGCGATCTGCTGCGGGCCCTGGGGCGCGAGGCGGCGAGCCGGCCGGCGGGGCTGCCGCCCGCGCCGCCGGGGCTGCCGGCCTATCCGCCGGGCGGTCGCTGAGACCTGCGGGCGGTATAACACCGCACACGCGGGCGCGCGTACATGCGGGCGCGCGTACCATGGCGCACACGATGAAGGCGATACTCGTCTTGTGCCTGGCGCTGCTCGGCGCGCCGGGCGCGTGGGCACTCGATGCCGATCAGGTGCGCGGCGGCTGGGAGACACGCGTAGATGGCGTCGAGCGCGTCTACGACTTCGAGATCCACGGCCAGCGCGTCACCGGTGTCTACTGCGCCGATTGTGCCGATGCCACCACGCTGGCCTTCGTGGAGGGCACGCTGGCGCCGGAGGCGATGAGTTTCATCGTCCGGCACGTGCGCGACGACGGCAGCACCGCCTACCTGGATCACGCGACCGCGAGAATCGAGGACGATCATTTGGCAGTCAGTGGCCAGGCGGGGGGACCGCATGGCGGTGCGTTTCGCTGGACGATGCACAAGGATCCGCGCGGCCCGGCCGACTTCGCCGGCGCCGCGACCCCCGTGCTGCCCCAGGCCGGCGCACCGGCGCGCAACGTCGCCGCCTACGAGGCCCATCGACCCCCCTTGCGCCGCCGTCCGCCCCCGGTGGGGCTGTTCAGGCCACAGCCCTATGCGCAGCCCGGACCGTGGGAGCCGATCACCCCGCAGCGGCTGGTCGGGGTGTGGTTCGCCGGCACGGGGCATGACAAGCAGCACTTCATCTTCCGCAGGGTGGGCGAGCGGCTGCTGGGCATGGTGTGCGGTCCGTGCGACAACCCCTACACGATGGCAGCGATGGACGATTTCCGCATCCAGGGGGATACCGTGACCTTCGAGATCCATCACGAGGATTTCGGCGCCGCCGACCTGCCTTTCTACAACCGCATCACCGCCCATCTCGCCGGCAATGAGCTGCGGGTCATCAGCGCGATCGCCAACAACCTGCCGATCGAGCAGCAGCCGCTGGCCTACTTCCCGTTCTCGATGATCGGCCCGGTGGCATTCGAGGCGACCGCCGAGCATTAGGGGTCGAGCGGCCGGGGGGTCGAGCGCTCGAGCGCTCGCAGGCCGCGCCGCATGCCGCTGTCTCGCCGGCCCGCGGATCTGCTAGGCTCCCTGCAAGTTCGCAAGGGGGCGTGCATGCACAAGCGGCTCGCGGCGCTGGCGCTGCTGGCCATGCCGGTGGCGGTGTGGGCCGTCGCGCCGCCGGCGGCGGCACAGGACGCCGACGACTATCGCGGTGGCTGGGAAACCGGTCACGCCGACCCGCACATCTACGAGTTCTCGATCCGCGGAACCAGGGTGCGCGGGATTTACTGCACGCATTGCGATGACGCCACGACTCTCGCCTTCGTGGACGGCACGCTCGGACCCGGGGGCCTGCGCTGCATCGTCACGCACGTACGCGACGACGGCAGCACCGCCTATGTGGATCACCTGAGCGCGCAGGCGCGGCACGGCGAGCTCATCGTGAACGGCACGAGCGGCGCGCCCGGGGCGGCCCACGACGGTCATTTCAGCTGGACGCTGCACAAGGATCCGCGCTCACCCGCCCCGCTGGTCTTCGTTCCGGTGCAGCGCCTGCCACGCGGCTCGCCGCCGGTCGCACCGCTGCGTCCGCGCGGGCCGATACGTCCGCCGGCACCCTACCAGCAGCCCGGCCCCTGGGAGCGGCTCACCGCCGCCAGGGTCGCGGGCGTGTGGCTCGGTTTCGGCGCCGGCATCGACAAGCAGTTCTTCATCATCCGCCGGGTCGGCGACAGGCTGCGCGGCATGGTGTGCGGTCCCTGCGACAACCCGTGGACGATGGCGGCGCTGGACGATTTCAGCATCGACGCCGATACGCTGCACTTCAACATCCTGCACGAGGACTGGGGGGACGCCGACAGCAACAGCGGCATTCCGTTCTACAAGCACGTCACCGCGCACATCTCCCAGAACGAGATGCGCGCCGTCTTCAGGGCCGATCACCCGCCCAAGGAATATGCGCTGTTGCGCGGGGGCGCCGACGTCGGTGCGTCGCTGATGGGCCCGGTCGCGGTCGAGGCGACGGCCGGAAACGATTGACGTCTCAGGCGTCCAGGAGAAGCAGGCACATGGATAACGTCGATGTCACCCTCTCAGCACCGCGTCGCGAGCTGCTGGCGCTGGCCGGCTCCGGACTGGTGGCGCTCGCCGCCGCGGGATGGGCATCCTCAGACGCCGCGGCGGCCGAGCTCAGCGGCAGCGCCCTGCGCGCCGCCGAGCAGACCCACATGCGCATCGTGAAGGATTTCTGTGCCGCCTGGTCGACGCTCGATGTGAACCAGGTGGGCGCGTTCTTCGCCGACGACGCCGTCTACCGTGTGATCGAGACCGCGCGGCCGACGGTCGGGCGCGCGGCGATTCTGCAGCTCATCGGCACATTCCTGCAGCGCGCGCGCAAGGTGCAATTCCAGATACATCGCCTGTACGGGGCCGGCCCGATCGTGCTCACCGAGCGGCACGATCACTTCACCTCGGCGCAGGGAGAGCGGGTTTTCCACGTCGCCGGCGTGTTCTTCGTCAAGGACGGCAAGATCGCCGAGTGGACCGACTACGTCATCGCCGCCTGAGCGGCGGGGCATCGGCGCCTGCCGCTGCCCATGGCGAGATGGCGCCCCGGGCTGCCGACCGACACATCGATCGCACGATCGCGACGCATCTGCATCGCCTGCGCAAGCCCGGTGTGCTCACGGTGCGCCCCGGGTATGAGATAGCCGGCCACCAGTTGACCGGCAGGCGCGCCATCGTCGCGACGGTTCATACCAAGAAGCCGTTGACGGATCTGCGGCGCGGCGCGGCGCTCCCGCAGCTCATCGGCGGCATACCGGTCGATGTGCGTGAGGCCAGCGCATATCAGCGCCTGCGCGCGAGTGATCCACTGGCGGCCGAGGTCAGCCAGATCTATCGACGGCCCGAGGATGCGGAGCCACATTGGCCGCTGGAGCGCGAGCTGCCCAGCGGCAAGCCCCTGAAGAGCGCAAGCAGTGCAGCCCAAAGGAAACTCAGGGCACAACTGCAGGCTCAACCCACCGCCGCCAGAGCCCTGAGCGCGCACCGGGAAAAGCCCGAGCTGGCCTATGAGCCGAGGGGTTGTCCTCCGCTCGAGAGCTTGGCGATCACGGCAAGGGTGACCACGGCGGTCAGCCCGGACGCGGGCCTGGTGACGCTTGCGCGCTTTCTCGGTGGTACGAGGTCCTCGCTGAGCATCGGCATGTACGACTTCACCTCGGCCGAGATTCTGCGGGACGTGCAGGGGTGTCTCGCCGCACCCGGGACGCTGCAACTCGTCCTGGACGATCCCGCCCCGAATCCGACCCGCGATCAGACGGATGCGCAGACGGTTCAGGATCTCAGACAGGCGCTCGGAGGGCGGGCCAGCATCGCCTGGGCACTGACGCGCTCCGACCCTTTCGCCTCGGCCTGGCTGTTTCCGTCCGCCTATCACATCAAGGTCATCGTTCGCGACGGCAGCGCCGTCTGGCTCTCGAGCGGCAATCTGAACAGGAGCAACGAGCCCGACCCGAGCGATCCGCCGTCGACCGAAGACCGTGACTGGCACGTCGTCGTCGAGGACCCGGCGCTGGCGGGAGTCTTCACGGCCTATCTGAACTACGATCATCAGCAGGCCGCGGACCATCAACTCCCCGATCAGCCGGCGATCGCCAGGGCGATCGAGGACGCGCACGCAAAACGCGCCGCGCAAACCAACCCGGCGCCGCCGGCCGATGCAAACGGCCTCGCTCGCGGGGCTGGCGCGAAGCGGGCGCCGATCGCGCCCGGGGTCTTCGACGACCTGTCGCTGAGGATTACCCCATTGCTGACACCCGACAGGCTGCCCGGTGGACAGCAGGGGCAGTATCTCGCCCGCATCCTCGGCCTGATCCGTGGCGCGCGGGATTGCATTCATATTCAAATGCAGTACATCGAAGCGTCCGCGGGCGACGGTTCCCCCTATGACGGACTGCTGCAGGCGATAGCGGATCAGGTCGCCGCGCACAAGGACGTCAGGCTCATCGTCAGCGCCAATTACGCGGAGAAATGGGGCGAGAAGATGCGGGATCAGGGCGTTGATCTGACCGCCAGCATCCGCACGCTGCCGAACGTGCACAATAAGGGCTTCGTGATCGACGCCGGGACCGTCGTCGTCAGCAGCCAGAATTTCTCCCCGGCCGGCGTCGGTGAGAATCGCGACGCCGGCCTCATCCTCGAAAGCGCGCAGATCGCCGGATATTTCGCGCCGATATTCGCGCGCGATTGGGACGCTTCGCGACCCCTGGTTGCGCCCGCTCCGATCGGGCAGGGCAAGGCACGGCGGCAGGCCGGGAGCACGCGCCGGCCGCGGCGTCGACAACGATGAGGCCCGAGGCCCCGTGGATCGCGCTGGCCGGGCTGCTGCTGCTCGCGCTCGCCATCGCGGCGCTGGTGGGTCGCCGCCGCAGGCGCCGCGACCGACTGTCCGCGCCATGGCCTCTGGAGGTCCGCTCCCGGCTGCTGAGCGAGCGCGAGCTGGCGCTGTTTCGCCGTCTGATCCACAGCCTGCCGGAGCATATCGTTCTCGCCCAGGTGCAGCTGCTGCAGGTCCTGGAGTTCTGGCCAGGTGGACGGACCCAGGCGCTGGTGAACCGCATCAGCCGGCTTTCCATCGATTTCCTGATCGTCAATGCCGACACCAGTGTCGTGGCGGCGATCGAGCTCGACGATGTCACCCACCGGCGTCGCGGCAGGCCCTGGGCCGATGCCCGCAAGACTCATGCGCTCAAATCCGCCGGTGTGCCGCTCATCCGCTGGAATGCCCGGAAGCTGCCCGATGAGGCCGCCATCCGCGCCGCAGTGCTGAGCGTCGCGGCGCAGCAGCGGCCCTGAGGGCTCGCGCGCGGCTCGGGCTCAGCTCGAGGTCTCCCCCGGCGGTGCCTCCGCGATGCTGCGCGTGCGGCTGAGCACTCCGAGGTTGTAGAGCACGTAGTATCCGATCAACAGTCCGATGATGGCCAGCGTCAGCGGATTGTGCCGATACAGGGCCAGTGGGTCACCACCGGCCGCCAGCGGCGCGCGTGTCGTGCCGTAGACGCTCAGGAAGCGGAACAGCAATCGGCCGATGAACAGCGCGATGACCAGCAGGCCGATGTAGGTGTGCGGCGTATAGAAACGCCCCTGCGGCGTCGCCTCGAAGCGCGTGTGACGCAGAGCGACCTGCGAGAGCACGGCACCGCAGGCGACACCGCCCAGGAGCGCGACGAGCAGTGTCGCGTCGCGCCAGAGGCTGGACAGCAGCAGCGCCCCGAGCGCGCCCAGTACACCGGCGCTCAAGTACAGGCGCGCCGGAATGACCGGCTGGCGTCCGAAACTGCGCCGCACCCGCCGGTAGATCGCCCAGAGGACCAGTGCAGTGATCAGCAGAGGCGTGAGGAGGCGCGGATTCATGGCGATCTCGCGTGGGGAGCTGCGGGTATGTTAGCGCCGCCGGCGATGCGGCGGCGCAGCCACCCGGCGCGCGCGAAAGCGCGAGGGGTGAGGCCACACCGGCTCCGGTGCACGCGGGCGCGGGTCTGTCAACGCCGTGGACCCGGCGTCGTTGGTGAGACGGTCGGCGGCCCCCGCGGACGGATGGCACAGACACTGATCGTGATGCACTCCCGACCTCCTCTGGATGCGTAGCGCAGCCCGCATGCGCTATCGGACCCTCCCGGGTCGCGGATGCGGCAGGCTCGCGCGCACGGCCGCCATGAGCCTGGCCGCGGGCGCGCTGGCGGCGTGCGCAGGCGCGGGGTTGCGGGCCACGCCCCCGGCGGCGGGCGCGGCTGCCGGGCCCGCCGCGACGCGGCACCCGCAGGCATTGAGCCGTGAGGATGTCCTATGGCTCGGGCGCGTGGATTTCGGCGTGGACAGCCAGGCGCTGTCCGAGTATCGCAGGCTGGGCCGAGCCGCCTATCTGGAGCGGCAGTTGCACCCCTCCAGCGACGCTGCGCAGGATCTGCCGCCTGCGATCGCCGCGCAGATCGCCGCGCTCGAGGTCTCGCATCTGGATCTGCGCCGCACCTTCGCGGGGCTGCGCGGCGAGCGGCGCGCGTTGCGCACCACGTCCGATCCGGCGGCCAGACAGCAGGCGCTGCGAGCCCTGTTCCGCGCCGGCGGCCAGCTCACCGACCAGGCGCGTTACCGCGAGCTGCTGCGCGCGGTGTACTCCCCGGACCAGCTGCGCGAGCAGATGGTGTGGTTCTGGCTGAACCATTTCAGCGTCTTCGAGAACAAGGCGCAGGTGCGCTGGCTGGCGGCAGACTACGAGGAGCGCGCGATCCGCCCGTACGCGCTCGGTCACTTCCGCGACCTGGTGATGGCCACGCTCGAGCATCCGGCGATGCTCGAATACCTGGATAACGACCGCAATACGGCCGGCCATCTCAACGAGAACTATGCGCGCGAGTTCATGGAGCTGCACACGCTCGGCGTCGGCGGCGGCTACACGCAGCAGGACGTGCAGCAGCTCGCGCGTGTCTTCACCGGCGTCGGCGTCAACTTCGCTGCCGCCCCGCGGCTGCCCCCGGCACTGCGCCCGCTGTACCTGCGACGCGGCGATGGCTTCGAGTTCAATCCGGCGCGACACGCTTTCGGTGCGGTCACGCTGCTGGGCCATCGCGTCGGAGGCGCCGGGTTCGCGCAGGTGCAGAATGCGGTGGACCTGATCGTGCGCCAGCCGGCCTGCGCGCGTTTCATCTCCCGCGAGCTGGCGACCTACTTCGTCGCCGATGACCCGTCCCCGCAGCTCGTGGCGGCCATGGCACGTACCTTCCAGCGCACCGACGGCGACATCGCCGCCGTGCTGCGCACGCTGTTCAGCACGGACGCATTCACGGCATCCCTCGGTACCAAGTTCAAGGACCCGATGCGCTACGTGGTGTCGTCGCTGCGCCTCGCATACGACGGGCAGGTGATCGACAATCCCCAGCCGCTGCTCAACTGGCTGCGGGCGCTGGGCGAGCTGCCCTACGGCCACCAGACGCCCGACGGCTACTCCCTCACGCTGGCCGGCTGGGGCAGTCCCGGCCAGCTCAGCCGCCGCTTCGACATCGCCCGGGTGATCGGCAGCGGTCGGGCGCCGCTGTTCGACACGGCGGCGGCCCCGCCGCCTGCGCGCACCCCGCCGCCGCTGTCCGCCGGGATCTATCTGCAGACCCTGGAGCCCTGGTTGGACGGCAACACACGCGCGGGGCTGGCGCAGGCGCGCTCGCCCGCAGAATGGAACGCCCTGCTGCTGTTCTCACCGGAGTTCAACTATGAGTAGCCCACTGAATCGTCGCCGCGCGCTGCAGCTGGCGGCCGCCTCGCTGGCAACCGCGGGCCTCGGCGGCCTCTCGGGCCGGCTGTACGCCGCGCCCGCGGACGGGCCGCGCTTCCTGCTGGTGTTCCTGCGTGGCGGCTACGACGCGACCAACGTGCTGATTCCCTATGCGAGCAGCTTCTATTACGAGGCGCGCCCGACCATCGCCATCGCAGCGCCCGCCGCCGGCCGCCCCGGCGAGTCGGCGGGCGCGCAGGCGCTCGACGCGGACTGGGCGCTCACGCCGGCGCTGCGCGACACGATCGGCGCGCTCTACCGGCGGCGCCAGGCCGCCTTCGTGCCGTTCGCGGGGACCGAGGATCTGTCGCGCAGCCACTTCGAGACCCAGGACAGTATCGAGCTGGGGCAGCCGAGCGGTGCGGTGCGCGACTACCACTCGGGTTTCATGGCGCGCCTCGCGGACACGCTGCGGCGCTCGGGCGACGCGGCGCCCGCGATGGCCTTCAGCGACTCGCTGCCGCTGTCGTTCAGCGGCCCTACGCCCGTGCCGAACATGTCGCTGAGGGGCGAGGAGCGCGACCCCGTCGATGAGCGCGAGGCGCGCATCCTGCGCGGCATGTATGCCGGGCGGCCGCTGCAGTCCGCGCTCACGAGCGGTCTGGCGGTGCGCGCGCAGGTCGCGCAGACCCTGAGCGCCCTGGACGAAGAGATGCGCGCCGCCAGCCGCAACGCCATCGACACGCGCGGCTTCGAGCTGCAGGGCGAGCGCATCGCCCGGCTGATGCAGGAGCGCTATCGCATCGGCTTCGTCGACGTCGGCGGCTGGGACACCCACGTCAACCAAGGTGCGGCGCAGGGACAGCTCGCGACCCATCTGGCGGCGCTGGGACGCGGACTGGATGCCTACGCCGGCGCGCTCGGAGCGGACTGGCGCAATACCGTGGTGGTCGTGCTGTCGGAGTTCGGGCGGACCTTCCGCGAGAACGGTGGGCGCGGCACCGACCATGGCCACGGCACGGTGTACTGGGTACTCGGCGGCGGCATCGACGGCGGGCGCATCGCCGGCGCGCAGCAGCGCGTGGCGCGCGAGACGCTGTTTCAGGACCGCGACTACCCGGTGCTCAATGACTACCGCGCGGTGCTCGGCGGGCTGTTTCAGGCCCTGTGGGGGCTGACCCGCGCGCGCTGCGCGCAGGTGTTTGCTCAGACGACCCCGCTGGATCTGAGGCTGGTGTAGGGGGCTCACTCAGCCGCGATACGGCCACATGCCCTGCCAGCGGTGGGGGACGCTCTCCCGATCCGGGGGCTGCAGCCACCCATATACGCCACCGAGCACCGCTCCGTAGACCCAGTGCAGGAACAGCGCCACGGTCGGGGCCCCGAAGGCGAGCCGCGCACCGAACAGTCCCTGTCCCGCCGCCGGCATGATCACCAGCATCACGCCCAGCCAGACCACGCTGCCGAACAGCAGACCATTCACCCAGTGAGGGAAGCTGACGTGCCTGTCGAACCAGGCGAACAGGGTTCCCCAGGCCAGCACGCCGATCGCGAGGTGCGCCGTCCAGCCGGCCATGGCGCTGCGATGGCCGAGCGCACGGGCCAGCGTCATGACGAGATTGACGTCCGGCATGAAGCGCAGCGCCTGCTGGAGCAGGATGAGCAGCGATACGGCGACCGTGGCGGTCAGGCCGGCGAGGATCCCCCTGCCGATGGACCCGCTGTGCGGTGCGCTCATCACGCACCTCCAGAGCCTTGCGGCTCGGTGCTACCTTCTCATCGGCAGCTCTTGACGATGAAGCGATTGACCGCAGGGGCCGGACGTCGCCAAACGGCCGATCGGGGCGTCGGAATGCGCTTACCCGGCCGCATCCAGTGGCAGGAAGAGCCACAGCAGCAGGTAGAAGAGCAGCCCGGATCCGAAGTACAGCGTCACCACGCAGAAGATCAGCCGCCACGCCCAGGCCGGCAGATCCGTATGGCGGCCCAGGCCGCCGCACACCCCGCCGAGCACCCGGTCGGAGCGTGAGCGCGCGAGGCGGCGGAAGAAGGCGCCGGTCGCGTCGGGCGCCGCCCCGGCACCCGTACCCGGTGCGGCCGCGGAGCCCAGGACACCCGCCTTGGCACGCTCGAACTCCTCCTGCGAGAGCGCGCCGCGCTCGCGCAGTGCCTGCAGTCTCTCCAGCTCGTCGGTGACTCCCATCCGTGGCTCCTGTCGGTACGGATCGATGCTCGCCTGTCGCGGCGGCGGGCCTGGCCCGCTGCTCAGCAGACCCCGCCGCCCCTGCCGCTGTCCTGCAGCGTGCCGACCAGCTCGAGCACCGAGCGCAGGCCGCTCGCCGCCAGGTAATCCGCGATACCCTGATTGACCGCCTTGCAGACCAGCGGGTCGTAGAACAGCGCGGTGCCGATGCCGACCGCCGTCGCCCCCGCGATGAGGAATTCGAGCGCATCGCGCGCGCTGCTGATCCCACCCTGGCCGATGATCGGAATGCCGCGGGGACCCGCGACCTCGTAGACCTGCTTGACCTTCAGCAGGGCGATGGGCTTGATGGCCGGTCCCGACAGGCCGCCCTGCACGTTGTCCAGCACCGGCCGGCGGCTGTCGATGTCGATCGCCATGCCGGTGATGGTGTTGATCACGGCGAGCGCATCGGTGCCGGCCTCGATGCAGCAGCGCGCGTTCTCGCGGATGTCGGTCTGGTTGGGCGAGAGCTTGGTGATCAGCGGCTTGTGCGTCACGCGCCGGCAGGCCTCGACCACGCGCGCCGACATCTGCGGCACATTGCCGAACTGGATGCCGCCCTCCCTGATGTTGGGACAGGAGATGTTGATCTCGATCGCGTCGATCGGCGAGTCGTCGAAGCGGCGCGTGACCTCGGCGTACTCCTCGATGGTCGAGCCGCAGACGTTGGCGATGAAGCGCGTCTCCTCGAAGTCGAGCGTCGGCAGGATGCGCGCGACCACCCGCTCGACGCCCGGGTTCTGCAGTCCGATCGCGTTCAGCATGCCCTCGGGGGTCTCGCAGAGCCGATGCGGCGCGTTGCCGGGCCGCGGCGCCGCGGTGGTGCCCTTCAGGACGATCGCGCCCGCGTCGCGGTTGCTGAACCCCTCGACGCGCGTGTATTCCTCGCCGAAGCCGACGCAGCCGGACAGCAGCACGATCGGCGAGGCGAAGCGCAGGCCGCAGAACTGCAGCCCCAGGGACGCCGGCAGCGCCTCGGGCGGGCTCGGGGACGGTGTGGACACGGCGTTCACCGGGGGGGATTATCGCGGGCGTCGGGCCGCGACGCCATCCGCGCGCGGCGAGGCGCGCACGCCATCGGCGGCGCCACGCCGGCGGATCTCCCGCAGGTCAAAAGCGTCGAATCGGTCACAGTTTCCCGGCGAACGAGAAAAGAGTATCGCTCTATACTCAAATCTCGTGATCACAAAGGGCCTGACCGTGAGCGAAGTCGTCAAAGATCACTTCACGACGCATGACCTGGTCCGCTACGCGAAGCTGTCCCGACACATGGTCAATTATCTGTGCCGCTATGGGGTGCTGGGCCCCACGCTCTCCACCGAGCGGCGCCGCGGGCTGGTGCGCAGGTTCTCCTACGCCGATCTGCTGCTGGGCCGGGCGGTCGCGACGCTGCTGGCGGGCGGGGTGTCGGTGATCGCGCTGCGCCGCGCGCTGGGGACGCTGCGTCGCAAGCTCAAGGCGGTGCCGCTGGCGCTGTTCCAGAGCCGCGCCATCGCGATCGCGGGCAGCGGCGTCTACGTGGCCGAGCCCGGCCAGGCACCGCTGGATCTGTGCGCGAACGGGCAGCTGGCGTTCCACTTCGTGCTGGACGCGAATCAGCTGCCGCGGTCGGACGCGCGGCGCACCCGATCCGGACCGGCGCCGGCGGCGGCGCGCGGGTCTTGCGGGAAGATCAGATGAACGTGCTGTTGCCGGGCGACCTCGATTGGTTTCAGGACGAGCAGTTTCGTCACGACGCCATCGCGCATGCCGATATCGCGGGGCTGCCGATGCGCCGCCAGCTCGTCTATCTCACTCTGCATCTGTGCAAATATCAGGGCAGGTTGTCGAGGGCGCTGCGCGCCGGGGACACCGAGGGCATCCAGCGGCTGGTGACCGACTCTTTCATCGTGCTGCTCGCCAGCGCGAACGCGCTGGGAAAATCCCCGAGAATCGTCGGCGCCGGCCGGCCGACCTGCGTCTCCCACCTGCGCGGCTCGGAGGCACTGATGTGCGCCTACGTAGAGGTGGTCGGCGAGATGGCCAAGGCGTGTGAGGCGTTCGATGACACCGACAGCTACCCGTCTCACGCCGTGCTCGATGCGTGCGTCAGCACGCTCATCAGAATCGTGATCGCCCTGGCGAATGCCAACGCGGTGCCGCTGTTGGAGACCGTGCCGCACCGCTGGAGTCGGGTGGAGAGACGGGCCTCGGCCAACAGACGGACTGTGCAGGTCGCCGACGTGGCCTGAGTGCGGCCGTGGCGGGCAGGCAAGCCAGCCCGGTTCTGCGCCCGGCTCTAGCTAGTCGAACTCCGGCTTGATCGGCCGCATCATCATGCCGCGCACCAGCTGCTCGGCGGGCAGCCGCTCGTACAGCACCGCGTGGATCCCCTCGGCGATCGGCATGACGACGCGCTCGCGCACGGCCACGCGGCGCAGAGCACGCGCCGCAGGGTAGCCCTC
>Ga0335074_10007016_pt1 | contig 15606 bp, 16 predicted proteins | sample Lox_Sample_23_FD_206715 | JGI IMG/M metagenome (GOLD analysis project Ga0335074, IMG submission 206715) | Soil microbial communities from Loxahatchee National Wildlife Refuge, Florida, United States - Lox_Sample_2.3 | ecosystem: Environmental > Terrestrial > Soil > Wetlands | place: USA... | reverse complement strand
AGAGCGGCAACCTCACGCTGAATGACGACTGGTTCCACAACAACCAGGACGGCCTGCTGGCGACCCCGTTCGTTGCAGGCACAGGCAACATAACCATCAACGACAGCGAGTTCGGCTTCAACGGCACGGGCACTGGCCAGACCCATAATATCTATGTCAACATGATCGACTCGCTTACCATCACCAACAGCTATATCCATGATGCCGATGCCGGAATGGAAATTCAGAGCCGTGCCGAGAACAACACGATCGAGGACAATCGAATCTTCGACAACAACAGCACCGCGAGCTATTCGATCAGTCTGCCCAACGGCGGCGACGACATCGTCACCGGCAACATCATAGAGAAAGGCTTGCATAGCCAGAACCATACCACGATGATAACATTCATGCAGGCCCCTGGCACAGGAGCGCCGAATGCCAGCACTGACCAGGGACATTGGGCTCATTCCAGTCTGCTCGTCAGCGATAATACGTTCCTCAATGATATGACATCCAGCACGCACGCAGTCTGGAACGATAGCGCAACACCAGTGCCCGTTACCGTCAGCGACAATTCGTTCTGGAACGTCAACCCGGCAACAGCGGTACTGGGATCAGCCACCGTCTCGGGTTCGGTGACCCTCGACACCCGACCGACACTCAGCACCCAGCATCCGTGGCTGGTCGGCGGCGGCAACGGATAGCGCCGCGACGCGGCTCGGGATCTCCCTCACCCAGCCAAGTCCAGTACCGCGTCTAGCAGCACCTGCGCACCCTGTGCCAGATGCTCCGGCGCGGTATATTCCCGCGGGTTATGCGTGATGCCGCCGCGGCTGGGCACGAACAGCATTGCGCTCGGACAAAGCCGCGCGATCAGCACCGAATCGTGCCCGGCCGCGGCGACCATATCGCGCGTTGCGAGCTTCCGGAGCGCCGCCTTCTCGCGCAGCAGCGCGCGAAGCCGCGGGTCGAAGCCGACCGGCCCGAACGTGGCATAGGGATCTAGCTCGATCACCACGTCACGACGCGCGCCGATCGCAGCGATGGCGATGCGTAACTCTTGCTCCATTGCCGTCGCGCGTTTGGCCTGCTCGTGCCGCACATCGCAATGCAGCCGAGTGGCCGCCGAGACCGCACCACGCGCATTCGGCGCGTTCTCGATCCAGGTCGCCGATGCGCGGCCATGCGGCTCGGCGGTCAGCGCCAGCCGCTCCACTGCCAGGATGATCTCGGCCGCGGCCGCCAGGCTGTCGCGGCGTCGGTCCATGGTGGTTGGGCCGACATGGCTCGGCTCGCCGGTGATGAGAAGCTGCAGATAGCGCGCCTGCATCGTGCCGGTGACGATGCCGATCTGCGCCGCTTCCGCCTCCAGCACCGGCCCCTGCTCGATGTGCGCCTCCAGCCAGCAGGACCAGCCACGCGGCGATGGCGTCAGCGGACCGGCCTGGCTGCTGGTGCGCAGGGCCTCGCCAACGCTGATGCCGTGAAGGTCAACGGCAGCGAGCGCCGCCTCCAGCGTCATCTCGCCGGCATGCACGCGGCTGCCCATCATGGCAGGGCGAAAGCGGCTGCCTTCTTCATTGGTCCAGTTCACCAACTCCAGCGGCGCGCGTGTCCGATGACCGGCAGCATCCAGCGCGCGCATCACCTCGAGCCCGGCAAGAACGCCGAACACGCCGTCGAAACGTCCGCCCGTCCGAACGGTGTCGAGATGGCTGCCGAAAGCAACCGCACCTGCCGTCGGATCGGCTCCCTCCCGGCGCAGGAACATGTTGCCGATCGCGTCCTGCTCGAAACAAAGCCCGAGCGGGGTGCACCAGGACAACAACAGCGCGCGGGCGTCGCGATCCTCGGCGGACAGCGCCTGGCGGTTGCTGCCGCCCTCCGACGTCGCGCCGATCCGCGCCATCTCCATGTGCGCAGACCACAGCCGGTCGCCGTCGATGGTGGGAGCGGTCATGCGTCATCCGCCAGTATCGCGCTCACGCGCTGGCGCACCGCCTCGACCAGCGCCCGAGACGCAACACCCAGAAACGTCGCATGGCGCGCGACATAGTCCACGCTGCGGGTTTGGTCTGCCAGGACCGCGCCGGAAATTCGCTCGTCCGGCTCGATCCGTACCTCGAACGGCCAGCCTCGCACCCGACGGGTGATCGGAGCCACCAGGGCATATCGCGTCACTATGCTGAAGCTGCGGGAACTCAGGACCAGGACCGGCCGTTCGCCGCCCTGCTCGCGGCCTGTGTAAGGATCCAGCACCATGCGCGCGAAGTCGCCGCGCGCCGGCACATAAGCCTCAGTCATCGATGATTTCGCGCCCGACATCCGGACCCCAATCGATCGGCTCCGGCCGGTTCTCCGGCTTGCATTGAGCGAGCAGCTCGGCCAGCGTGACGCGACGGGTCGGGCGGATCACCAGATGGTCACCCTCGACGAGGACATCGACCTTGGCACCCTCGCGCAGGCCGACCTGCTCCAGCATCGGCTTCGGAATCCTGACCCCGACGCTGTGGCCCCATTTCTGCAGAACGACGGGCATAGCGGAGCACTCCCTCACAGGGGATACACATAGTATATTCAGCCCTCGTGCGCAAGCGGGCGCCCAGCCGCCGCGCGCCAGTGCGGCCGGAACAGCGCATGCATCAGAATGGAGCGTGGCTCACCGACCACGAACAGCCGGTCGCGCAGCAAGGCCTCGCGCACGAAGCCCAGGCGCTCGGCAAGCCGCAGCGAGCGATGGTTGTCCGGCTCGATCTCCGCCTCGATCCTGTGCGTATCGAGCGTCTCGAAGCAGTGGGCAAGCACCGCGCTCACCGCTTCATGCATCAGCCCAGCACCCCAGTGCTGGCGTGCCAGTATCCATCCCAGCACCAGCCGGCGGTTCCAAGGCTGGCGTGCGTGATAGTTGACCATGCCGAGAAACCTGTCATCACCACGCGCCAGCACTGCCCAGGCGGCATGCCAGATCGTGTCGGCTGAAACCGACTGGCGGATGCGCCGTTCGGTCGTGGCAATATCGGGACTGGCCGGCACATCCCAGAACTGCATCGCGACGGGGTCGCCGAAGCATTCGTGCAGCCCCGGTGCGTCGCCCTCCGTCAGCCGACGAAGCCGCAGCCGCGCCGTCAATAGCGTCGGGACATCCGGGGACACCTCGCTCACACAGCTTCTCCGACGGAGACGGAACCGGTGCGGCTTTTGCCAGCGCGCTCCGCGGGATTACAAGCACCCGCTGAACAGCGGAGCGCGTACACACCATGCCACGTCCCGTCGATGCGGTGATCGCGGCGGCCCGGGACAGCCTCGGAGACCGCATGACCACCAATGCCGCCCTGCGCGAGCACCACTCGCACGGCCAGGATACCCAGCCCCCCGTGCTGCCCGATGCTGTCGCCTTCGTTGAGACCTCGGAAGAGGTGGTCCGCATCCTGGCGCTTTGCCATGCGCACAACTTGCCGGTGATTGCCTGGGGCGCAGGCACCTCGCTGGAAGGTCACGTTACCCCGGTGCGCGGCGGAATCAGCCTCGATCTGTCGCGCATGACGCGCATCCTGTCGGTGAGCCAGGCAGACATGGACTGCCGAGTCGAAGCCGGGGTGACGCGCCCGCTGCTGAACGAGTACCTGCGCGACCAGGGGCTGTTCTTCCCGGTCGATCCCGGCACGGCCGACTGCACGCTCGGGGGGATGTGCGCGACCCGAGCCTCCGGCACCAATGCAGTGCGCTATGGCACCATCCGCGAGAACGTGCTGGGCCTGACGGTCGCCCTGGCCGACGGGCGGCTGATCCGCACCGGCGGACGGGTACGCAAATCCGCGACCGGCTATGACCTCACGCACCTCTTTATCGGCTCGGAGGGCACGCTGGGTGTGATCACCGAGATCCAGCTCCGGTTGCACGGCATCCCGGAGGCTGCCTCCGCCGCCACCTGCCAGTTCCCTTCCCTGCGGGCGGCCGTGGAGACGGTAATCGCCGTCATGCAGTGCGGCATCCCGGTGGCCCGCATGGAGCTGCTTGATGACGTGCAGATGGCGGCTTGCATTGCTTACTCGAAGCTTGACGGGCTGGAAGCGCTGCCGACCCTGTTCTTCGAATTCCACGGTACCCCGGCGGCGGTGGCAGAGCAGGCGCAGCAGGCCGAGGAGATCGCCCAGGGTTTTGGTGCCAGCGGATTCCGGTGGGCTGTTGACGCCGCTGAGCGCGGCAAACTCTGGCAGGCGCGGCATGATGCGTTGTGGGCGTGCCTGGCGATGAAGCCTGGGCATAAGGGGCTGGCGACGGACGCGATCGTGCCGATCTCGCGGCTGGATGAAGCGATTCTCGGGGCCAAGGAGGACATTGCTGCCTCCGGTCTGTCGGCACCGATCGTCGGCCATGTGGGTGACGGCAATTTCCACACCGTGATCCTGGTGCCGCCGGAGCCGGACGGGCTGGAGCGCGCCTGGGCACTCGATAAGAAGATCGTGGCCCGGGCGCTGGCGCTTGGGGGGTCGTGCAGCGGCGAGCATGGGGTGGGAATCGGCAAGCGCGACTTCCTGGAACTGGAGCACGGGTCGGAAGCACTGGCGGTGATGCGTGCGGTCAAGCAGGCGCTGGATCCGCGCGGGATTCTTAATCCGGGCAAGATCTTTCTGAACTGAGGACGCGAAAGGAAGACCACCATGAAAATCACTGGCTACAAGACGTTCCTGGTGGATGCGCATCGCACGAACTTCATTTTCGTCAAGCTGATGACGGATGCGGGTCATGAGGGGCTTGGCGAATCCACGGTCGAGTGGAACGAAAAGGCAGTCGTCGCGGCACTCGAAGAACTCGGCGAGTTCCTGATCGGCAAGGACCCGTTCGCCACCGATTTTCTGGTTTCCACAATGCACCGGAACTCTTACTGGCGCACCGGCGTTGTCTTTCGCAGCGCACTGAGCGGCATGGAGGCAGCGCTGCTCGATATAAAAGGCAAGGCCCTCGGCGTTCCGGTTTATGAGCTGCTTGGCGGAAAGCATCGCGACGTCGTGCCGTGCTATGGCAACGGCTGGTTCTCCGGCGCGAAAACGGCCGAGGATTTTGCGCGGAAGGCCAAAGAGGCGGTCCAGATGGGGTTCCGCGGCCTCAAATGGGACCCGTTCGGTGCTGCCTACCTGGAAATGGATCGGGCGGCACGCAACCGCACGATCGAGGTCGTTGAGGCGGTGCGGGCCGCGGTCGGCCCGGATATCGACCTGATGATCGAGGTGCATGGTCGGCTCAATGTACCGACAGCGATTGCGATGGCGCGGGCGCTGGCGAAGTTCGAGCCTCGGTGGTTCGAAGAGCCGGTGCCGCCGGAAAGCATCGATGCGCTTGCCGATGTTCGGGCGAACAGTCCAATCGCCATCGCGACCGGCGAGCGCTATTTCGAGCCGGAGCGGTTCATGGAGCTGATCTATAAACGCGCGGTCGATATCCTGCAGCCCGATGTCGGTCACGTCGGCGGCATGCTGGAGGCGCAGAAGATCGCGGCGATGGCGCATGCGCGCTTCCTTCCCGTGGCGCCGCACAATCCGACTGGTCCGGTGATGAATGCGATGACTTTGCAGCTCGCGGCGACCATTCCTAATTTCTGTATCCTGGAGACGATCGCCGTCGATGTGCCGTGGCGTCGGGAGATTGTCCGGGAGTCGCTGGAGTTCAGCAACAGTGAGATCAGGATCCCCAACCAGCCGGGGCTGGGACTCGAGTTGAACGAGGAAGCCTGCTTGCGCCATCCGTTCGTCCGCCATCCGATCCGGCAGTTCGATGGCAACCTGACGATGATTAAACCGGAGGGTTCAGTGCCGTTCGTGACGAAACGGTGAGGTTGTATTCCGGCCCACAGCATATTTGGCAATGGGTTGCTTGTGTGACGGCGTCCTCCGCGTCGCTGTCCACCTCGTCGAGCAAGCGGAGGAATGCGTTGTCGGAAAGCAGTTCTTCAAGGCCGACCTGCCGAGCGCACATGACGGGGATTCTCCTGGTCGAATGCTGAGCCGCCCGAGGTCACGGGGGATCCTGCCCCTCGGAGATCGCTTCACTCCTGCGAAGGCCGATTTCGACATTCAGATCCCTGCGGATCGCTGACAATGCCTCGGCGATCTCCCTGCGCGTCTCACCCTCACACAACGGACTGCCGATCGTGGACGTCACACTGCGCTGCACCGAGACAAGGTGCTGGGCTGCCGTCCAGTGAGTCTCGTAATGCAGGAGCGCATTGTCGATCGCTACGTCCCGCGGCAGGCGCGCGACCTGCCAGCCCATGGGCAACGCTAACGAAAGCGTCTCGCTCTGCCTTCCTGCATAACACGGTGTGGGCTCGTTATCCTTCAGATTGCGCAGACCAAGTGGGCCAAGCAGCAGATCGCCGGGGCGCGGCAGTAATCGCAGCCCAACCGGCAGGGCGAACGTATCACCGTCGAGCAGTTCCGGTCTGGCGTCCAGATGGAAGTGGCCAACCACGCTGTAGTCGCCGTCAATGGCGGTGAGTGGAGGAAACCCGAAGCTGCCGCTCCCATCCTCGCCTGACGATTTGAGCCGAGCCTGCGCCGCGTTTTCTTGACCCTCGCGGTCGATCGCTTTTGCCGCAAGCCGGAGCGCAATCGAGAACGGACCCGAGGCGATCGTCGAACTTTCACCTTCGATCGTGCCATCCTCTCCGAGCTGCGCTTTGGTCACCAATGATTCGACCGCCTGAGCAGCGGGTGCGAGTACTGGGGTTTGTCGCTCGACCGGCAATGTCGCACCGGCATGCACGACAGGTTTACCGTATTCCTGGAAGGGCAACACACCGAACGGCGCAACTTCTGCCGTCGTATCGGCATACATCGCGAACTCGGGCAACCATGTTATGACGTGGTTCAGCACGCCAAAGGTCGGCGGACCAGGCAGTCTGTATTCATTGCCGAAATTGATCAGCACTGGCTCGCTTTGAATGCCGCGTGCCTTGAGCAGGGCGCCGAACAGCACGGAATGATCCTTGCAGTCGCCATAGCCGGCTTCGAGGACGGCAGACGCAGCGTGTGGCTCGACTAGCCCTCGGTTCAGCCAGACCCCGACGTACCGGATGTGTGTGCTTACCCAGTCGTAGAGAGCGTGCGCCTGGGCTTTCCGGTCGGCGATTCCCTCCGTGAGCCGATCGGCAAGGCGCTGAATGTCGGGGGTGACCGCCTCTTTTGGAAGCGCGAGCTCGGCATAGGCCCGCGCAAGCGCTGCATAGTCCGGTAAGCTTGAAACGAAGACTCGCGGCATGCGCTGGAATGGGCCGACCGCGGCACGGTCCATGGCGATCGCGTCGGGATACGCAGCGTGGAAGCGATAGATCACCCGCCCGCCGTCCTGCGCTCGCTCCATGTCGATGCCGTGCTGCTCGGTTTTCAGCGGCAACGTGGTGGGCGCGGTGATGGTGAGTCGGTAATCCTGCCAACTGACCGAGCGATTTAGAAAGGAGCTCCAGGCGAATTGGCCAGGGATGAGCGGCTTCTGTATCTCTCGCCGCAGCGAGTAGACAAGCGTGTCGTGGGCGGCCACCGAGGGAAAGACCACCACTTTCCGTTCCTGGTCGTCGAATAGCGGAAAATTGGCGGCGCCCGGGACAAGCTGGGTGTGGATCGCGGTTGCATCCACTGCCAGCCGTGTCCCGTCCGGCTTCTCTGTATAAGCCTCGAGGATCGTTAGCTTCTCGCGCGAGACACTGTACGTGACCGGCTGTTGAGCAATCCGCTGAGCCAACGCATCGTTATTCGCCTGCAGCGCGATATGGACGTTTTCCACCGCACTGCCGTCAGTGTTCACGTCAACGTCCACCGCGAACTGGCGAAAGGTCACCGGCGCTTCCGCCCATGCGGGCATCGCCGCAGCGAACGACGCCAATGCCAGGCATCGGGCTAGCACGCGCATTCCAGCTTCTCCCGCACTGTTGTGGCGAGAAATTTCTGGAACTCAGTGTCTCAGCATTGGCCGGGCGTTGCTGTGATCCAGCTCACACAGCGCGGTTCGACGGCGGACATTGCCATGTGGTTCTTCGTCCAATTCGAGGGCGCGGGCCTGTCGGCAGCACGCTATGCCGCCGCTTCTTCCTGCTCCGCCTCGGCCCCCTGCTTCGGCCCACTATCCAGCCCCTTGGCACCCGGATCGCGACCCACCAGCTCGATCACCGCCATGTCGGCGGCGTCGCCATACCGCACACCAGCCTTCAGCACACGGGTGTAGCCGCCGTCGCGCGAGCGGTACCGCTCCGCCAGCACCCCGAACAACTTCCCGACAATCGTATCGTCCCGAAGCTGCGCATAAACCCGCCGCCGCGCAGGAAGCCCGCCGCGCTTGCCCAGCGTAATCAGCTTCTCAGCCACCGGCCGCAGTTCCTTCGCTTTCGGCAGCGTCGTGGTGATCTGCTCATGCTTGAACAGCGCCACCGCCATGTTGCGGAACATGGCCTGGCGATGGGCCGACGTAACCCCGAGCTTCCGGCCCGCTACCCCGTGACGCATGTCTCGACTTCCCCGCTCAGAACGGCTCTTCCAGCCGCTTTGCCAGGTCCTCGATGTTCTCCGGCGGCCAACCCGGCACGGTCATGCCGAGTGACAGCCCCATCGAGGACAGCACTTCCTTGATCTCGTTCAACGACTTCCGCCCGAAATTCGGCGTCCGCAGCATCTCCTGCTCGGACTTCTGCACCAGGTCGCCGATATACACGATGTTGTCGTTCTTCAGGCAGTTGGCGCTGCGCACCGACAGTTCCAGTTCATCGACCTTGCGTAGCAGGTTACGATTGAACGGCAGGTCGTCCTGCGGCTCTTCGGCCCGGATCTGCTGCGGCTCCTCGAAATTGATGAACAGCGAAAGCTGGTCCTGCAGAATCCGCGCCGCCACCGCCACCGCGTCCTCCGGCGTCACTGCGCCGTTGGTCTCCACGGTAAGCAGCAGCTTGTCATAGTCAGTGACCTGCCCCACCCGCGTCGGCTCGACCTTGTAGGAGACGCGGCGCACGGGCGAGTAAATCGAATCCACCGGGATCAGCCCGATCGGCGCGTCCTCCGGCCGGTTCGCCGAGGCCGGGACATAGCCCCGCCCCAGAGTCACGGTGAACTCCATGCCCAGCTTCACGCCGTCGTCCAGCGTGCACAGCACCAGCTCGGGATTCATGATGTCGATGTCATGCCCCGCCTGGATCTGGCCGGCGCGGACCTCGCCGGGCCCGGTCGCGGTCAGCGTCATGCGCTTCGGGCCCTCGCCGTGCAGGCGCAGCGCGAGCTGCTTCACGTTCAGCACGATGTCGGTCACGTCCTCGCGCACGCCAGGGATCGAGCTGAACTCGTGCAGGACGCCGTCGATCTGCACGGCGGTGACGGCCGCGCCTTGCAGCGAAGACAGCAGCACTCGCCGAATCGCGTTGCCAAGGGTCATACCAAAGCCGCGCTCCAGCGGCTCGGCCGCGATCGTGGCGACGCGCGCCGGGTCGGCGCCCGGCTCCACGTCGAGCTTCTCCGGCTTGATCAGGGACTGCCAGTTTCGTTGGATGACGGCGCTCTGTCTCATCTACTCAATATCCTTGTCGCCATCGCGGGCCCAGGAGGAATGCCTAAGGGACGGCCGCGCCGGGATACGCCGGGATAGGGCTCTCGGCCAGCCTCAGACGCGCCGGCGTTTGCGCGGCCGGCAACCGTTGTGGGGGATCGGCGTGGTGTCGCGGATCGCGGTGATCGCAAAGCCGACCGCCTGCAGCGCCCGCAACGCGCTCTCGCGACCCGAGCCGGGACCGCTCACCTCGATCTCCAGTGTCTCCATCCCATGCTCGCGCGCCTTGCGCCCGGCATCCTCGGCGGCGACCTGCGCTGCATAGGGGGTGGACTTCCGGCTGCCCTTGAACCCTTGGCTGCCGGCCGAGGACCAGGCAATCGCGTTGCCCTGCGCATCGGTGATGGTCACCACAGTGTTGTTGAAGGTGGCCGCGACATGCGCGACCCCGGCGATGATGTTCTTGCGCTCCTTGCGGCGCGGACGTGTCGTACTGGCGGCCTTCGCCATGCTCGGGGGGTTCCTTGTTTAACTTCACCCTCCCCCTTGGGGGAGAGGGCCGGGATGAGGGGCTCCCCCCTTACTTCGTCACTTTCTTCTTGCCGGCGATTGCCACCGCCTTCCCTTTCCGGGTGCGCGCGTTGGTATGCGTCCGCTGCCCCCGGACCGGCAAGCCGCGCCGGTGACGCAGACCGCGATAGCAGCCGAGGTCCATCAGTCGCTTGATGCTCATGGCGACCTCTCGGCGGAGATCGCCCTCGACGCGATAATCGCGGTCGATCAGCTCGCGGATGCGCAGCACTTCGTCATCCGAGAGCTGGTTCACCCGCCGCTCATCCGGGATGCTGAGACGCGAGCAGATCTCGGCTGCCTTGGTCGGCCCGATTCCATAGATGTAGCGCAGCCCGATGGTCACGCGCTTGTTGGTGGGAATATTGACGCCGGCAATACGCGCCACGTTCGCCCTCTCTCTTGTTTCGGGCCAGCCAAGGCCCTTTTGCCACGCACTAACGGCCCGCCGGCACCACTGCCGCAGGCGCGAACCTCGCCGACAACCGCCTCGCCATTCGCTGGCGCGAGATATAGACGCAGGGTCCGGCTGTCAATGTCGGCTGATCAACTTTCCGTGAACAGATCCCGCGCTCAGGTAACTAGGTGCAGCCGCCCCCACACGTCATGGCCGGCCTTCCTGTCATCACCGCCGCCGCCCCCGTCACGGCCGGCCCTCTCCCGCCAGTTCCGGCACACCGGCTAAGCCGGCAAAGTGTCATCCCTTCAGGCGCTTTATATAACACACGCCGCCGTCGTCACGCCTGACAGAGGCACAGCTTGTAGTCCCCCAACGGCGCCCATCCGGGAGTTGGGCTTGCTTATCGGCCTGGCTCGTCAAACCCGTGGCAGTCCCGCCAACACCGCCTCGATCTGCCGCGCGACCTCGTCGATCTCCGCCATGCCATCGACCGAAAAGAGCCGGCCCTGCGCCCCATAATGCGGCAGAATCGGTGCCGTCTCGCGATAATAGGCCGCCAGGCGCGCCATCACCGTGTCGCGGTTGTCGTCGGCCCTGTGCAAGAATTCTCTGCCACCGCACACGTCGCAGACGCCCGATACCCGTGTCGGCTTGAACCGCTCGTGATACCCCGTCCCGCATGTCGCACAGGTGAACCGCCCGGCGATCCGCTCCACCAACGCGGCGTCATCGACCCGGAGCTCGATCACGGCATCCACCCGCAATCCCGTCTCGGCGAGCAGCCGGTCGAGCGCCTCGGCCTGCGGCACGGTGCGCGGGAACCCGTCCAGGATGAACCCGCGCGCGCAATCCGGCCGCTCAATGCGCGCTCGCAGCATGCGGATAATAATGTCGTCGGAGACGAGCTGTCCCGCCTCCATGACCGCTTTCGCCTCTTTCCCGATCGCCGAGCCGGCAGCCACCTCCGCCCGCAGCATATCTCCCGTGCTGATCTGGGCGATGCCGTAACGCTCCTGCAGCCGTTTCGCCTGCGTCCCCTTCCCTGCCCCGGGAGGGCCCAGGAGAATAAGGATCATCCTGGCGGCCCCCTTGAGAAAAAGCACCGCACGCAGAAGCCATCAAAGCTGTGGAGGCCACCGAGAGCATTCCCGGTGGCCTCTGTCCTGGCCTCGGTGACCTTTATGTCGAACGCGGCAAGGCGACCGTCCGGAATCCAGCCCCACCTCTGTAGAGCGCAGGCGGTCACCGTCGTGTCCTGACCCGCGCCTTTCGGATCAGCCCCTCGTATTGGTGCGCCAGCAGGTGCGACTGGATTTGCGTCACCGTGTCCATCGTCACCGAGACCACGATCAGGATGGAGGTCCCGCCGAAATAGAACGGCAGTCCGTAATTGTTGATCAGCAGCTCCGGCAGCAGGCACACCGCGGCCAGGTAAAGTCCGCCCACCGCCGTCAGCCGTGTCAGCACGTAGTCGAAATACTCCGCCGTCGCGCTGCCCGGTCTGATCCCCGGCACGAAGCCGCCATACTTCTTCAGGTTGTCCGCTGTCTCCTGCGGGTTGAACACCACCGCGGTATAGAAGAACGAGAAGAAGATGATCATCGCCGCGTAGAGCAGCATGTAGATCGGCGTGCCATGGCCCAGCTGCGATGCGATCACCTGCAGCCAGCCCGTCCCTCCCCCCGAGAATCCGGCGATGGTCGCCGGGATCAACAGGATCGAGCTGGCGAAGATCGGCGGGATCACCCCGGACGTATTAATCTTCAGCGGCATGTGCGTCGAATCGCCGCCGAACATCCGGTTGCCGACCTGCCGCTTTGGATACTGCACCGGCACCCGCCGATAGGCGCGCTCCATGAACACGATGAACGCCACCACCGCGACGGCGAGCACGAAGAAGCCGATGATGAATACCGTCGAGAGCGCGCCGGTTCGTCCCAGTTCCAGCAACGACGCCAGCGCGTTCGGCAGATTGGCGACGATCCCCGACATGATGATCAGGCTGGTGCCGTTGCCCACGCCGCGCGCGGTGATCTGCTCGCCCACCCACATCAGGAACATCGTCCCGCCCACCAACGTCACGACCGCGGTGAACAGGAAGGCGAAGCCCGGATGCACCACCGCGGCGCCTGCCTCGCCGCGCATGCTCTCCAGCCCGAGCGCGATGCCATAGGACTGCACCATCGCGATCGCCACCGTCAGGTAGCGCGTGTACTGGTTAAGCTTGATCCGCCCCTGCTCGCCCTCCTTCTTCAGCGCCTCGAGCGTGGGCACGGCGGCGGTCATGAGCTGGATGATGATGCTGGCGCTGATGTAGGGCATGATGTTCAGCGCGAACACCGTCATCCGCCGCAGCGCGCCGCCGGTGAACATGTCGAACATGCCCAGGATGCCGTTGCCGTGCTGGGCCATAAGCTGCGCCATCACCGAGGCATCGACCCCGGGCACCGGGATGTAGGTCCCGAGCCTGTAGATGATCAGCGCGCCGAGGGTGAACCAGATTCGCTTCTTGAGCTCGGTGGCCTTCGACAGCACGCCGAGATTGAGACTGGCAGCAAGCTGTTCGGCCGCTGAGGCCATGGGCATCGATCCATCAAAGAGAGGGACGGCGCCGACCGGTCCCACCGGAGGCGCCGCCAACGCACGGATATTTAGGGCGGCCCGGGCCGTTCAGGCAAGCGCGCCACCGCGCCTGAGGCTCGTTCTGCCCTTCTCTTCGAAAACGCATCCTCGCGCGCCGCGCTCGACATTACGGGGTGGGAATTTGCCGGTAATCTTCTGAGCAACGCCGGCAATTGGAATTCCCGATCTGCCTCGCCCCCTGGGACCGATTGTGCCCTTTCGGCGCTCGGCGTGGCAAGGAGGCTTGTCGGGCAGCGTTCGATTGCGCAACGTGTGCGGGAGCTGGATCACGACCTTGTGAGCCACAGGGCTGGCACCTGGTTTTCGCGTGGCAGGCTGATCGGGCGGCGATATGGTTTTGCCGGAGTGAGGAAGACGCGCCATGCCTCAAGACGAGCGGGCGGCTTGGGTGGCCAGGGTACTCGGCTTCACCATACAGACGAACAGCGCGGCAGGCAGTAACAGCACTCCATATCCGAAGTTTCTCGACCGTTGGCGTCGGGCGCGGGCAGCAGCGGATGAAGCGCTCATCGGTATCGGGCGGGCTATGCTGGCGCTGCCCGAGGTTAAGGCCGACCCCCGTTTCGAGCGCGTGCAATCCGCGGTGACGACATTGCCGGACCTGATCCCCGATTGGGGCGGCGAACTCGAAGCCTTGCTAAAACGGGGTGCGAACGCCGGGAACGACGCGGATGCGCGAGACGATACGATCGCTGCGGTCACTGGCTATCAGCAGCGACTGACCGCCGCGACCGCGCTGCGGCGACTTGAGCAGTTCGCCCAAACGCATCTTGGCGGCGGCGCCGTTTATTCGGCCCTGGACGGAGCGCTCACGGAAATTGCCTCCGGCCTGAACGCAGCCTGCTAGACGGGCGTCCGGTTTGCTGTCCGCGCCCACCTAAGGGACCTTAATCGAGGCAGATACCATGGCCGATGAGATCTCTGACTTCCTGGCCGACCCGAATGGTGAGAACTTCCTTCGCCTGCGGACCGTTGTCGGGGCCTCCCCGGCCTATGAGGCAGCCTCCGAGGGAGACGAACGACTTGCCGAGCTGATCGCTGCCGGCGACTACGACCAGGCGACCGAATTGGCCGCGGACCTGATGCCGAACTGGCTGCTCAGCGCGCGCGTCCACCGACTCGCCTCGGTCGCGGCGGAAGGCACGGGCGACTCAGAGGCGGCTGCCAGGGAGCGTTATCTGTGGCGGGCGTGCGCCCGCGGGCTGCTTCTCGCGGGTGATGGGACCCCGGAGCGGCCATATCCCATCCTGCATGTCTCTGATGAGTACGAGCTGCTGGACGTACTCGGTAAGGAGCCGACCGGGCAAAGGGTGGTCGAGGGACGCGAAGGTCCGTGCGACGTGATCACGTGTGACGACGGCTCGCAGGTCTGGTTCGACATCACCGTCAGTCTTCGAAACCAGGTTTCGAACATTCGCTGAGGCGATCCGCCGCCAAAGAGCAAGGAGACGCCGATGTCTGGCGACACCATCACGTTGCAGAGCAATCCGGACTCAAGCGCGATGTCAGCGGTGGTGACTGAGTTTCTGCAGATCCTTGGGCTGGACGGGAACGCCGCCGCAACCAAAGCGTCGGCCTATGGCATGGGCCTCGAGAAAAAGGGGTTTGCCGTGTACGCGAAGACGGCGATTCCCAACGCGCTGCAGAGCCTCGTGAATGCGGACCCTCCGCGGATGATCGGTCCGGCCGTGTGGAACAAGCTGGTGGAAGAGCAAAAGGCAAAGGCGCAGGCGGCGTACTCCCAGTTGTTGGCGGACAACAATGCGGTGGTAGAGCTGGAGAGGGAACTAAGCGAAAAATTGAGCGCCAGCGAGCAGTCGCAGCCGGGGAAGACTGCCGGGAAGGGACAGGCCAAGCAACTACAAGCGGCGGCCATTCAGGCCGCACAAGAGATGTTTGCAATAGAGGCGAAACTGCAGGAGGCCCGCGTCAGGCTCGAGATGAGCCGCGAGCGAGCCACCCTGGCGCTTCCTCTGGTCGATGACCCGCGCAACAACCCGGAGCGCGAGGTGGTCGCGCAGGCGCTTCGGCAATTCGAAAGTACCTCGGCAGCCGGGGGCTCGCCAACGGAGAAGGCCGCTGCCCAATTCAAAGACCTGGCCGTCCTGCAAAGGACCCTGTTTGCGTGGAACGATCGCCGGGCTCGGCAAAACCTGCCTCCTTCGGCAGAGGCAATCGCCCTCGGCGATCTTGTCCAGAAAATGCAGCGAGACGTGGTCAAGGGAATCGTCGAGCGGAAGGAGGAGCTGCCGCTTCCCGCAAATGTCACGGAGCCTTATGCCGCTCAGGCCAGGCAGGCCTGGATGAACCTTGTCGCCAGCAGTGAGGCCAGCTGGAAGCCTAGCGAGGGCAACCGTATCGCGGTCCCCGTTCCGCGTGACGGCCAGGGACTCATTGGATCGCACGGCATGGAGTCAGGCCAGAAGCTCAATGCGGAGCAGGGCAAGCAGTTCCGGATTGAGATTCTGTCGGATTTCGCATTGCTTCTG
>Ga0335074_10007015_pt1 | contig 15607 bp, 9 predicted proteins | sample Lox_Sample_23_FD_206715 | JGI IMG/M metagenome (GOLD analysis project Ga0335074, IMG submission 206715) | Soil microbial communities from Loxahatchee National Wildlife Refuge, Florida, United States - Lox_Sample_2.3 | ecosystem: Environmental > Terrestrial > Soil > Wetlands | place: USA: Florida... | reverse complement strand
ATGCTTGCTCGGACGTCCGCTGGTTTGCCGCCGCCATGCTGCCGCGTCGAAACCTGCGGACGGCCTGATGTCGGCATGCATACCGGTAACCAGGTAATGTGCGAACAGATCGCGGCGGCCGCGCGGAGGGTTGCCGCACTGTGTGCGGTACCAGGCGGGATCGAACAATGAATTGGGCGAGAATCGCTGCGTCCGGCGATGCGCCAGATAATGGGCTAGCGAGGAAACGTTGTCGGGCAGGCCATAGGTACGGCGATACCAGCCGGGTTCGAAATACGCGACAGGCCGGCGGTCTGCCGCTTCTCCTGCCAGGAGATAGTGCACCAGCGGATTGACACGCAGGCGTTCGACATCCGGGTTGGTCGCGACATACCAGCGCGAGTCGAAATAGAGATTCGGGCTGCGACCCTCCTTCCAGCCGAAGACGCAATAGTGGGTCAGCAGGTCCATGCCTGCGCTGAACACATCCTCGTTGAGGATCCGATAGTGGTTGTCATCAAACAGACCGGAGGCGCGCAACAGGGCAATATCGGCGGCGGCGAGTGACGCATGATCCTGCTCGGATGCGATAAACGGCAAGAACAGATCGGGCGTGCCGGGCATGCCGGACTGCGCCACAGACCATAGGGCGGGACAGGGTGCGAAACGGCCGCTGGCACGGTGCGACAGGAAATGCGCCAGCGGCGATACCGCGCCGGCCAGCCGATAGGTGGCTCGATACCATGCCGGATCGAAATGCGGTCCCGGAGCGATCCCGCGTTGCTCGCCGCGATTCAGATAATCCAGCAACGCGTCCTCGCCCGGGTCCAGGGCGGCGCGGGCGCGGTAGTCGACCGGATGGAACCACGCATTGGGCGACCGGTTCTCGGCGGCACCGAAGCGGCAATAGTGGTCGAGCGCATTCAAACCGGCATCGGCGACATCGCGATTGGCCGTCAGATACCAGTCGGCATCGAAGAGGCCGCTGTTTGCTACGGTTGTCCGATATTCGGCGGCGGCGGTACGCTCGCGATATTCGTCGCATTCCAGCAACACTGCGCGGATTTCCGACAAAGGCATGCCGCGCAGCGATTGGTTTCGCCAGTGCGCCAACTCCGCCGCGCCCGGCTCACGCCGCAGCAGTTCGCGGTAGAGCGCCAGGATCCGGGCCGCTGCGTCCTCGCCGTCCCCGGTCGATGCCGGTGCGACGTGAAGGTCAGGACGGCCGGTCACCCGGCTTGCTCCATGCCGTGGCGCGACCGGGCGGGCGGAACGCCGCTTGCCGAGATGTTGCGTCGTTGCATCGGGGGTTCCGAGGCGGTCGTTGCGGATGCGCCGGCGAAGAGGATGGACGGGATAATATATCGTTTGCCGATCGGTGCAACATGTTGGCCGGCGCGCCGGTCCGATTCGTTGCCGCCGAGATGTCTGCCTGGTTACACGGCCATGGTTTCGGCACTGACGCTATAGGCGCGGCCGGCGCCGGTGCGCCACGCGCTGTCGGCAGTGGCATCGATGGCGTTGATGCGCGCTATGGTGTTGGCGACCTCGTCGGCGGAGCATGCCTTGCTGAACAGAAAGCCCTGGCCTTCGGCGCAACCGTGGGTTCGTATTTGATCGAGCTGTTTTGCCGTTTCTATGCCCTCGGCAGTCACCGTCATGCCCAATGCCTGACCCAGGTGAACAATCGCGCGAACGATGGCGCTGGAGCCGTCGCAGGTTCCTGCATCGCGCACGAAACTCTGGTCGATCTTGATCTTGTCGAACGGGAAAAGCCGCAGATAGCTCAGCGACGAATAGCCGGTTCCGAAGTCGTCCATGCTGACCCGGATGCCTTGGGCACGCAACTGCTGCAAGGTTTCCAGGATCGCCGGCGTATCCTGCATCAGCACGGATTCGGTCAGCTCGATCTCGAGGCGGTTCCCGGCGAGACCGGAGCTCCCGAGTGCTTCCATCACCGTTTGGGCCAGGCCCGGGTTCCTGAATTGCGCGCCCGAAATATTGACTGCCAGGCTGATATCCTCGGGCCAGCCGGCCGCTGCCTTGCAGGCCTGCATCAGCACCCACTCGCCGATCGGGACGATCAACCCGACTTCCTCGGCCAGGGGGATGAATTCCCCGGGCAGCACGAGGCCACGGGTGGGATGCTGCCAGCGAAGCAGCGCCTCGAAACTCGTTACCCGCCCGGTCGCCATGCTGACCAAAGGCTGGAAGTACACCGTGAGTTCGCGGTGCATCAGGGCGCGGCGCAGGTCGAGTTCCAGTTGATGCCGCTCCCGCATCTCGGCATCCATCGCGGGCTCGAAGAAACGGTACGTGCCGCGGCCTTCGGCCTTGGCGCGGTAGAGCGCCAGATCGGCGTTCTTCAGAATGTCGCCGGCAACGATGCCGTCCGCCGGCGCGAGCGCGATACCGAGACTTACGCCCACAAGCACCTGATGTCCGGCGATATCGAAGGGCGAACCGATGACCTCGACCAGGCGGCGTGCCAGGGATCGCGCTTCCTTCGGTTGCTCGGAATTGCATTGGACGACCGCAAACTCGTCGCCGCCCAAACGGGCAACGATGTCGGTTTCCCGCACATTGTTCTGCAGACGTCCGGCAACGGCTTGCAGCAGCATGTCGCCGACCTGATGGCCGAGCGTGTCGTTGACATTCTTGAACCGGTCGAGATCGAGGAAGATCACGGCGATCCTGCCGGCGTTGCCCATGCGGGAAAGTTCCCGTTCCAGATGCGCGCGGAAGAACGCGCGGTTGGGCAGATTGGTCAATGCATCGTGCAGCGCCATGTGGTCCAACTGGACCTGCGCCTTGTGGCGCTCGGTGATGTCCTCGTAGGTCAGCAGCCAGCGGCCGTCTTCCACGGGCTGGCGGCAGACCGTGATGGTGCGACCATCGGGCAGTTGATGCGTCGATGAGGCGAATTCCTGGCAGGCCGCGTCGCATGATGGGAACAATTCCCGCAGTGTCTCCGGCGGGGCGGCCGGCAGCGGTGATGATCTTCGCCGATCGTCAGGCATCTCGCCCGGGGGCGTGCCGCGGGCGACGGCATCGCACATGGCGCCGATATCGGCATATTTGGGATGCGCCTCCATCGCCGCTTCCGGCAGATGGAGAATTTCCAACGCACGCGGGTTGTGGACGGCAATGGCGCCGCCGGCATCGACCATCAGCAATCCCTGGCTCATGTTGTCCAAAGTCGTCCGCAGCAGCGTCGATTGCGCGGCGAGACGCTCTTCGTTCGCCGTTATGGTCTGCATTTGCTCGCCGATGCGATCCTGCGAGGCCAGGGTGAGCGTGATCTGGCGGCCCAGCGCCCGCACGAGCAATGCCAGGGTGATTGTGGCCGCGACGGTTCCCAGCCCGATGCCGACCGCCTGCTGCCGCCAGCGAGCGAGCGCGGCAGTCTCCTTGCGCGTGATATCGACGACGACCGGATAGATCCTGAGCGGATGGACGGAAACGTAACTCGGGCCGACATTCGCGAAGGCACCGGGAGAGCGGTAATGGCCGCCGCCGGCGGCAACCGCCTTATGCCATCCTACGTTGGCGGAAATGCGCGTGCCGGCCAGCACGCCTTCCGCGGGAAAGCGCACCAGCGTTATGCCGTCGCGGCGCAGGATCGTGACGCCGGTGCCGTTGCTGAGCCTGGTCGTCGCGAAAAAATCGCTGAAGTAGCTGAGCAGGATCGGCGTGACGGCGACGCCCAGGAATGTCCCGTCCGGTGCGGCAAGACGCCGCGCAAGAAACACCGTTCTTGCGCCGGAGGAATGGCTGGTGCCGGGTTCGGAAATATAGGGCCCGGGGTCGGGCGTGTGCGAGAGGTAGCGGAAATAGTCCTGGTAGGCGAGGGAGTAATCCGGGGGCGGCCATTGGCGAGATCCGTTCACAATGCGGCCGGCGGAGTCGACGATGGTGAAGGCTTCGACCTCGGGAAGATTGGTCAGGGATTTGATCAGCATCTCATGGTAGGCCCGCGCACCGAACCCTTCGTGCAGGGAGCGGATATCGCGGACGTCGCTTGCGGAAATGCGATCGGCGATTGCTTGAAGCACGAAATCGACGGACTGAAAGCTGCGGGCCGTTTGTTCGGCGATGACGACGCCGAGCCGGTAGTTGTCGTCTTCCGTTTCGGCGATGGCGTCCGCGCGCAGCGACCAGATCGCGACGGCCGAGGCGAGCACCAGGCCGGCGATCACCGCGATCGAGGCTTGTACGAGCCTGTGGCTCCGCGACACGATGCGCGCGGCGTGCGGCAGACCGGCCGTCATCGCGAGTACACCGGTACAGTCATGGTATCGGGGTCAACGCTTTGGTCCCCGTGCTTACGCCCGTGCTGACAGGGCGCGCGTTATTGTGCCCGAGTGTGCTTAATGACTCGTGAACGCTGGGCTTCGCCGGCGACAGGAGACGGGGTCCCCGACCAGCCGCTTGCGATGCCGAGGGATCAGTTCACCCCCAGCGCCCGCCGCGGCATGGGCGGCGCCGGATAGCGGTCCATGCCTGTTGCAGTACGCCAACGACCGCACATCGATGATGCCGGGCGGTGCCGCGTCGAGCGCTTCGGGGAATTGCTCATCCGACGCGCGGAGGGCACGGCGCGTCAATCACGCTTTGTTCTGCCATGCCGCGCGGTGCGCGGGCAAAGTCCGGGCCGTTGAGACCGGGCTGTTGAGGGCCGTTGAGTCCGGGCCGTTGAGGGCCGGTGAGGTGCGGTTTGGCCGATGTCGTTGCGCACCGGTCGTCGCCGGCAAGGTTCCCCTGGCACCGGCGCCACACCCGCCGCCCGGTCATACCAACCTATCCATCTCGTTGCTGGCGGCGCGGCGGGAAAAGCCCCATATGGCCGCGCCATGACCGGTTCTCTTCACGCAGGCCAGCCGATGGCTCATCCGTCCGGCCCGCAGCGCCCCCGGCGTTCGCCGCCGGCGCAACCGCCCGGCCGCCGCAAACCCAACTGGTTCATCCGGGTCACCCGCGGCGTGTTCGGCGCCTTGCTCGGGCTGACGGTGCTTGGCGGCGCATCGGCGGCGGTGGTGGGCTACATTGCCTGGCGGCATTACAGCGCCAACCTGCCGGACGTGGACGGGCTGAAGAACTACCAGCCGCCGGTCATGAGCAGGGTGTTTGCCAGCAACGGGCAGCTCATCGACGACCTGGCCGCGCAGCGGCGCATCTTCGTACCGCTGAGCGAGATTCCGCCGATCGTCACGAACGCATTCCTCGCCGCCGAGGACAAGAATTTCTGGGTGCATGGCGGCATCGATCCGGCGGCGATCGTGCGCGCCGGGCTGTACGACCTGATGCATCTCGGCTCCGGCCGCCGGCCGCTGGGTGCCTCCACCATCACGCAGCAGGTTGCCAAGAACATGTTGCTCGACAGCAACAAGGTGACGCTCGCGCGCAAGATCCGCGAGGCCATCGTGTCGATGCGCATGCAAGAGGTGATGTCGAAGCAGCGCATCCTGGAGCTGTACCTGAACGAGATCTATCTCGGCATGGATTCGTATGGCGTTGCCGCGGCAGCGCAGGCCTATTTCAACAAGGGGCTGGATCAGCTCACGCTGGCGGAAGCGGCGTTCCTGGGCGGGCTGCCGAAGGCGCCGAACAACTACAACCCGTTCAAGAACCCGGAAGCGGCCAAGGTGCGGCGAGACTGGGTGCTGGACCGCATGGCGGATGACGGCTTCGTCACCCGCGCACAGGCGACGGCAGCGCAGCAGCAGCCGATCGTGCCGACCGAGTTCCATCGCCCGGCGCCGGTGCCCGGCGCCGAGTGGTTCACGGAGGAAGTGCGGCAGGAACTGCTGCAGAAGTTCGGTGCGTCGGAGACCACCGAAGGCGGGCTGCAGGTGCGCACCTCGCTGGATCCGCGCCTGCAGGACATCGCCGAGAAGTCGTTGCATGACGGGCTGATGGCCTATGACCGCAAGATGGGCGGCTGGCGCGGGCCGGTGACGCATCTCGACGACCCGGCGCCGGCCGCGGGCGCAAGGACCAAGGCGGGTCCGGCCAATGCAGGCGCCGGTTCGGGAGACCGCGATTGGGCGGCGGCGCTGGCCAAGGTGGTCCCGCCCGCCGGCATGCTGCCGGACTGGCGGCTCGGCGTGGTGCTGTCGGAATCGGATACCGAGGCAAAGCTGGGCTGGCTGGAGCCGGCGACCGGCATCAATCAGCCGCCGATCCCGCGCATGGGCGTGATCGCATTGTCGGACATTGCCTGGGCGCGCCCGGCGAAGGACGGCCGGCCGGGGCCGGTGCCGCACAAGATGGCCGATGTGATGCTGCCGGGTGACGTGGTGATGGTGCGGCCGGCCCATTCTGCCGCGGCGGCCTCGCCGCAAACGCCGGTATTGCTGTCGCTGCGGCAGATCCCGCTGGTGCAGGGCGCGCTGGTGTCGCTGGACCCGACCACCGGGCGCGTGCTGGCGATGGTCGGCGGCTGGAGCTACGACCAGAGCCAGTTCAACCGCGCCACCATGGCGGAACGCCAGCCCGGATCGAGCTTCAAGCCGTTCGTCTACCTCACCGCGCTGGAACGCGGGCTGTCGCCCAGCCAGCGGTTCCTCGATGCGCCGATCGTGGTGGATACGCCGGACGGCGAGTGGCGGCCGGCCAACTATGAGCGCAATTTCGGCGGCCCGACCTCCTTGCAGGTGGCGCTGGAGCAATCGCTCAACCTGGTGACGCTGCGGGTTGCGCGGTGGATCGGCATGGGGCCGATCGCCAACACGGCGATCGCGTTCCACGAGGTGACCAGCATGCCGCGCGTGCTGCCGGCGGCGCTGGGTGCGGTCAGCACGACGGTCTTGCAGGAGGCGGGGGCCTATGCGTCGCTGGACGAGGGCGGGCGGCTGGTGACGCCGACGCTGATCGACAGCGTGCAGGACCAGGATGGCCAGGTGGTCTGGCGGCCGCAGGGCCTGACCTGTGACTGCAATGATCCGGACAAGCCGCCACAGATCGTGGACAATCGTCCGGCGCTGGCCGATCCGCAGAGCGACTACCAGTTGCTGACGATGATGCAGGGCGTGGTGCAGCGCGGCACGGGGGTGCCGGTGGCGAAGGATCTGGGGCGGCCGATCGCGGGGAAGACCGGAACGTCGCAGGACTTCAACGACGCCTGGTTTGCCGGCTTCACGCCTGATCTGGTGACGGTGGTTTGGGCGGGCTTCGACACGCCGCATTCCCTGGGCAACAACGAGACCGGGGCCGCGGTGGCCGGGCCGATCTGGCACGATTACATGGCGCAGGCGCTGAAGGGGCGGCCGGTGCTGAACTTCCCGCAGCCGCCGGGGCTGGTGGTTGCGTCGTGGCAGAGCCGCGACGGCACGGTGACGGACGCGTTCAAGCCGGACCAGGTGCCGGGGGCGTCGCGGCCGATCGACATGGGCATGGGCATCGCCAGCGAATCACCGGCCACGCCGGGCACCACCCCGGGCACCACGCCGGCCTCGGCGCCGGGGGCCGCGCCGGTCGCCGGCAATGGCATGGACACGTCGCTGGGCGGGTTGTACTGAGCCGCGCCTTCGCGCCGGACGCCTTGAGCGCGATGGGAACAGGATCGCAGGGGATTTGCATCGATGTCCGCGGAATCGGATTCATTACAAGAACAAATCAGGCAGTCGGTGGCACTGCTGAGGAGGCATCTTTGACTGGGATGCCGCGCAGGCTCGCCTTGCCGAACTGAACCACCGCGCCGAGGACCCGGCGCTGTGGAACGATGCTGCCAGCGCACAGAAGGTGATGCGCGAACGCAACCACCTCGCGGCGCAGGTGGACGCGGTGCAGAAGCTGGAGGCGGATGTTGCCGACACGGTCGAACTGATCGGCCTGGCGGAGGCCGATTCCGACACGGCGATGGCGGCGGACGGCCTGGCGCAGTTGCGCGCGCTCGCCGAGGACGCCAAACGCCGCGAGATCGAAAGCTTGCTCGCCGGCGAAGCCGACATGAATGACGCCTATGTCGAGATCAACGCCGGCACCGGCGGGACGGAGGCGCAGGACTGGGCCGAGATGCTGGAGCGCATGTACACGCGCTGGGCCGAGCAACACGGCTACAAGGTGGAATGGCTGGAGGAAAGCGAGGGCGAGCAAGCCGGCATCAAGTCCGCGACCATGAAGGTGAGTGGTCCTAACGCCTACGGCTGGCTGAAGACCGAGGCCGGCGTGCACCGGCTGGTGCGGATCAGCCCGTTCGATTCGGCCGCGCGGCGGCATACCAGCTTCGCGTCGGTGTGGGTGTATCCGGTGGTGGACGACAACATCGACATCCAGATCGATCCGTCGGACCTGAAGGTGGACACCTACCGCGCGTCGGGTGCGGGCGGGCAGCACGTGAACAAGACGGAAAGCGCGATCCGCATCACGCATGTTCCGTCCGGCATCATCGTCGCGTGCCAGACCGACCGCAGCCAGCACCGCAACCGCGCCATGGCGATGCAGATGCTGAAGGCGCGGCTGTATGAGGCGGAGTTGCAGAAGCGCGAAGCGGCGCAGGCGGCGCAGGAGGATGCCAAGACCGAAATCGGCTGGGGGCACCAGATTCGGAACTATGTGCTGGCGCCGTACCAGTTGGTGAAGGACCTGCGTACCGGCGTGGAGAAGGGCAATCCCGACGCCGTGCTGGACGGCGACCTGGATCAGTTCATGGCGGCGGCGCTGGCGGCACGGGCGGGGGCGACGCGGAGCGAGGCCAGCGCGCAGGCGCAGTAATCGCCGACGCCGCTGCCCCGCCTGGCCGCGGCTGAACCCAAACCGCACGAACACCGGCCCGGCGGGCGTCCTGCGGTCGGATGCGAGTACGACGCCGGCCGTGTCGTCGCACCAGTTCCCGGCCGATGGGCTTTTTCCGCGTCGCGCGGGAAGCACCTGCGGCACCGACAGGATTGCCCCGCGGCACGCGTCGTGACAGGGAACCCGGCGGTGCAAGAGGGGAAGGAAACACCATGCGCGCAGCGATTTTCCGTGGCGGCGACATCGTGGTGGACACGATCGCCGATCCGCAACCCGCCGCCGGACAGGTGCTGGCCCGCACGCTGGCCTGCGGAATCTGCGGCTCCGACCTGCATGCGGCGAAGCACACCGCGCAGTTCGTCGATCTCGCCCGCCGCTCCGGCAACCGCTGGGCAATGGACCCGGCGCGCGACGTGGTGTTCGGCCACGAATTCTGCTGCGAGGTCGTGGACCATGGCCCCGGCACCGAAAAGACCCTGAAGCCGGGCACGCTGGTTTGCTCCCTGCCGATGACGCTGGCGGGGAATGCGGTGCAGGGCATCGGCTATTCCAACGACATCGCCGGCGGCTTCTCGCAATACCTGCCGCTCGCCGAGCGGCTGCTGCTGCCGGTCCGCAACGGCCTGCCCGCCGCCCATGCCGCGCTGACCGAGCCGATGGCCGTCGGCTGGCACGCGGTGCAGCGCGCGCGGCTGGCACCCGAGGATGTGCCGCTGGTGATCGGCTGCGGCCCGGTCGGGCTGGCGGTGATCGCGGCGCTGAAACTGAAGGACGTGCATCCGATCATTGCGGCGGATTATTCCCCGGCCCGCCGCGCCTTGGCGCTGCGCATGGGCGCCGACGAGGTGGTCGATCCCGCCGCATCGTCGCCCTATGCGAGCTGGCAGGCGGCGGCGACGCCGGACGGTTACGATCCCAGCCGCTATGCGCGGGTGTTCGGCGTCGGGCCGCGGCAACGCCCTGGCGTGATTTTCGAATGCGTCGGCGTGCCCGGCGTGATCCAGCAGGTGATGGACGGCGCCCCCGCCGACGCACGGATCGTCGTGGTCGGCGTGTGCATGCAGACCGACGCCTTCGAGCCGTTCTTCGGCATCGTCAAACAGCTCAACCTGCAATTCGTATTGGCCTACACGGCGGCGGAATTCGCCGACAGCCTGCATCACATCGCCGAGGGCATGATCGACGTGGCACCGCTGATCACCGGCCAGGTCGGGCTGGAAGGCGTGCGGGATGCATTCGCCGCGTTGGCGAATCCAGAGCAACACGCCAAGCTCTTGGTGGATCCGTGGCGGGAGGCGAATCGTCCGGGCGGATAACCCCTCTTTATCGGCCTTCAACTGCCGGTGGCTTCAGGACGTTCCGCGTTATCCGAACCACTTCATCGATCGTTAACGCCGTGCTGCCAGGCTGGTGAAATGCCTTATCGTCAAGGCCATGCCGCGCCGCCGCGGGAACATGACCCGCCTGCTCCGGTCGACGACTTGTGTCCGTCGCCGGATCAGCGCGGGCTCTACCTGCAAGGGCTGTTATTGCTCCGCTCCGGCAAACCTGCTCCGGCAGCCGAATGCCTGGCCTTGGCAGCCGCCGCGCTTCCCGCCCATGCGGGGGCGCGCATCAACCTGGTGCGCGCCTTGCTCGCCGCCGGCGATGCGCAGCGTGCGCTGGAAGCCGCCGACGGCGCACTGGTATTGTTTCCGGACAACCCGGAACTGCTGTTCTCCCGCGGCACGGCGCTGAATGCGCTTGGCCGGCCGATCGCTGCGCGCAAGGCGTTGCAACGCGCCGTGGCACTGGACCCGTCGCATGCGCCGTCGCGTCTCAACCTGGGCAATGCCTGCGCTGACCTGGACGATCTGGCAGCGGCCGAGTGTCACATCCGTGCGGCACTGCGTCGCGATGCGACGCTGTTGGAGGCGCATGCCAGCCTCGGCTTCGTACTCACGGCCCAGGGGCGCCTGTCCGAAGCGATCGCAGCCTGCGAAACGGCCATTGCGCTTCGTCCGGACTTCGTGCAGGCGCACTGGAACCTCGCCACGGCCGCTTTGCTTGCGGGCGATTTTGCACGCGGATTCGCGGAATACGAATGGCGCAAGCGGCACCCGCGCTTCGGCCAGGATTTTCCGGATCTGCCGGGGGATGTCTGGAGCAATGACAGCCCCGCCGGCCGCACCGTCCTGGTGCGCGCGGAACAAGGTCTCGGCGACACGATCCAACTCGCCCGCTACCTGCCGCTGATTGCCGAACGCGGCGACAGGCCAGTGCTCGTCTGCGCTCCGTCGCTGGTGCCGTGGCTTGCCACGTTGGACACGATAACGGTGCTGCCGCATCACGCGCCGCTGCCGCGCTATAATGCCTGGATCGACCAGATGAGCCTGCCGCTGACATTCGGCACGCGGCCCGACACGATTCCGGCCGCGGCAGGGTATCTCCGCGCCGATCCCGGCCGTACGGCACAGTGGCGCGCGCGACTGCCCGCCGGCCGCAAGATCGGCCTCGCCTGGGCCGGCAACCCCGCGCATGGCAACGACCGGCGACGGTCCTTGCCGTCGCACGTCGCGTCGCGTCTGGCCGCCGTGTGCGGCGACGGCGTGGTGAACCTTCAGGCCGGTCCGCGCGCACCGGAAACGGGACTGCCGGACCTTTCGCCGTTGCTGACCGATTTTGCCGAGACCGCGGCGCTGATCGCGAATCTCGATCTGGTGCTGACGGTGGACACGGCCGTAACGCATGTCGCCGGCGCGGTGGGCGTGCCGTGCTGGGTGATGCTGCCGTTCGCACCCGATTGGCGCTGGATGCAGGGGCGCAACGACACCCCTTGGTACGCCTCCCTGCGCCTGTTCCGCCAGCCAAAACCCGGCGACTGGGACAGCGTAATCGAACAAATCAGAATCGCTCTTCGCCGTGATGCCGCACCGGATCGGGGAAGTCGCGATACACCCCGAACGATGCGTTCTGCACCAGCGAATTGACGGCGAAATGAAAGCCTTCCGCCGGGTCGCGGCGCCCGGCGACGCGCTGGAACGCCGATTCAAGCTGCGCCAGGTCGCGCACTTCGATCATCAGATCGAACTCGGCCATCCCGGTTGGTGCCAATCCCAGCTTGCGCCGCGTCAAACGCCAGCCCTCGATCAGCCCTTGCTCCTTCAGATGGCCGAGATAGGCCCCGGCCTTTTCTGCGAAGTCCAGGTCGCCCACGCCGGGCTTCAGGTTGCACCATACGTGATAGATATCCATGCAACGCCTCCACCCGACATGGGAACCGCATCCTCTCCCGTGGCGACCGGGAGAGGATGCCGTACCGGTTACAGCACGTCGTACCGCACGCGCTCGCGGCGCGCCAGCTTCGGCAGGGCTTCCTCCATGATCATCGTGCGGAAATGCGGCGTCTCCTGATGCGCCTCGAAGGCCGCCGCATCCTTGAACACTTCGTAGAACAGAAAGTGGGAGGGATTGTCGGCCTGGCGATGCACCATGAGCAGTTCGAGACCGGGTTCCTTGCGTGCCTCCGGTGCGAAGCGCGCGATAATGGCGGCCGCGGCATCGGCTTCGCCTTCGCGGACGTCCCAGGTCACGGTGAATGCCAGCCGGGTGCCGGCGGGATCTGTGGGCATCGGGTTCTCCTTTGCGTTTGAACACGCGGGAGAAGCTATGGCGGGCCTGCGGGAAGTGCACGGACCAACGATTCGACCGCGGCCGAAGCTTGGGTGCGGGAAGGCAAAGTGCGAACGTCGCTCCCCGCTCCTCGCAACGCCATGAGAGGAAGCCGCGCTAGCGCCACAAATGTCGGAATTCGACTGCAACAATACGTTCGTACGGCATGTCGCCTGCCGGCACGCCGACATCGCGGGCGAAGGCGTTGACGGCGGCGATCGACGCCGGGGCGATTGCCGCGTCATAGAACGGCAGGTCACGGCGCACGATCTCCGCGATCAGCCCGGCCTCGCGCGGGGGGAAGCGCTTGCGGCCCACCTCGGTGGCAAGCGTCACGTCCCGCGCCAATGCGCGTTGCGTTGCGACCAGCGCCCGCACCGCCGCGGCCGCGGTGTCCGGCGCGCGTTCCACCAGCGCGGCGGTGGTTGCGAGCACCGGCATGGTGTAGTCGAAGCAGCCCGGCGGGCCGTCGCCGCGGCGAACGTCCAGCACGATGCTGCCGGTCCCGGATGTCACCGCGATCTCGGTTGCCATGCCGTTCGCCCAGAAGCCGTCGATCCGGCGCGCGGCCAGCGCCTCGGCAGCGGTGAGGCCGAAATTGACGCTGGTGCCGGTGGCGCCGGGTACCGGCGCGATGTCGATCCGGTCGCGTACCGGGTCCAGTCCGGCCGCCAGCAGCAGGCGGCGCAGCCCCATCTCGACCCAGGGGGCGGCGCCGATCCGGCGTCCCTTCAACGCCGCCAGGTCGCCGCGGGCGATGGCGAGGTCCGCCCGCATCACCAGGAACCAGTACATGCCCTGCGCCAGCGCGCCGAGGAGGCGCACGCCGCGCCAGGCGGGAAAGGCGGCGAGTGCGCCGTGCGCGGCGCCGCCGACAAAATCGACCGCGCCGTCGCGCAGCGCGGCATAGGCGCGATCGACCGGAAAGATCAGTTCGGCCGAGACCGCCAGGCCCTCGCGTTCGAAGAAGCCGAGCTCTGCCGCCGCGAGCGCGGGGAAATAGGAATTCGAGATCAGGTCGGGGATTGCGAGTTTCATCGGCCTAACCATCCAGCTCGGGATAGCGGCGGAAGATCCCGGTTTCCTTAAACGGCACGCGGCGTTCGCTGGCCAGGTAGGCCTTCAGCCGCGGGCGGTCCGCCACCGCCTGGTGCAGCGCGCTCACGCGCGGCAGTTTCCCCAGCTCTCGCGCACACGCGACGGGAAACGCGAACTGCAATCCCTCGATCAACTGGAACAGGGACAGGTCGGCATAGGTGACGGCATCGCCGACAAGATGATCCGGCCCCGCCGGGTTCGCCGCCAGGAGTCGTTCGAACCAGCCGAGGAACTTCGGCATCCGATCCCGGCGGAACACCGCCGCCCGCGCGATCGCTTCATCCTTTTGTTCGTGGAACCACTTATCCTCGTCGATAGGGTGATGCGAATTGTACGCCTCCTTGACGATGTCGGTGATCGTGAGCTGGATCTGGTGCGTCCACAGACGGCCGTCTTCGCCGGCCGGCGCAAGTCCGATCCGCCCACCCAGATACAGCAGGATCGTGGCGGTGTGGCTGACGATCACGGTGCCGTCGCGCAGGAACGGCGGGGCAAACGGGATGTGGGACGTGCCCTCGCCGCGCATCAGTGCCAGCATGGCCGGGACGCCAAGTCCTTCGCTCTCCGGCCCGCGCGCCACGTCGATATAGGCGGTGCCGGCATCTTCCAGCGCCAGGCGGACGAACTCGCCGCGTCCCTGGATTTCCGGCCAATAGAAGAACTCATAGGCCATGGGCGCCTCTCCTGCCGTTGACGGTGAGGCCGCATCGTTGCCACGGAACGTGCCGCGGTTCCAATCCCGGGCCGGACGGACTGATGACCGGACGGACTCATTATGGGCGAGCCGGTTATGGGTGAGCCGGCGGCAGCGGTTGACCTGCGTCCGGCCACCACGCATGACTCGCCGAAGGGAGACTTGGTTCATGCTGAGCGAAGCCGACAACGTTCTGCTGACTCGTACCGGATCGGGATCGGCGATGGGGGACGTGTTTCGCCATTTCTGGCAGCCGGTGGCGCTGAGCGCCGAGTTGCCGGAACCGGATGGCGCGCCGTTGCGTATCAGGGTCCTGGGGGAAGACCTGCGCGCGTTTCGCAGCAGCAGCGGCACCGTTGGCGTGGTATCGCCGCGCTGTCCGCATCGCGGCGCCGACCTGTTCTTTGGTCGAAACGAGGGCGGCGGCATTACCTGCGCCTATCACGGCTGGAAATTCGGGACGGACGGGCGCTGCCTCGCGATTCCGACGATGGAATCGGGACCGGCGCGAGACAAGGCAGAGCAAGATGTGCGGCTTCCGGCGTACCCGGTGCGCGAGGCCGGAGGTTTCGTGTGGGCCTGGCTTGGCCCGCGCGAGCACGTGCCCGACCTGCCTTTGCTGGAGTTCCTGACGCTGCCCGACTCGCACGTGTTCGTTTCGAAGAAGCTGCAGCAATGCAACTGGGCGCAGGCGTGCGAAGGCGGGCTCGACACCGCGCATTTCTCCTTCCTGCACATGCCGGTTTCCGGTGCACAGGACGTCACCGACCGGGTGATGGCGAAGGTTTCGTCGGATGCGGATACCGTGCGGTGGATGCGCGCGGACGGGGCGCCGCGTTTCACCATCCTGGAGCATGATGTGGGCCTGGTGCTGGGTGCCGCGCGGCACGCCGACGGCGACAATCTCTATTGGCGCATCAGCCAGTTCCTGATGCCCAATCATGGCCTGGCGCCCAACGCCTTCCCCGGCGACAACTACCACGCGCAATGCTGGGTGCCGATCGATGATTTGTCCTGCTGGATCTACAACTATACCTGGAATCCGGAACGGACGCTGACCGAGGCCGAGCGCCAGCGCTACCGCAACGGGTCGGGCATTCATGCGGAAGTCGATGCAAATTATGTCCCGCTGCGGCGGCGCGAGAACGACTATCTGCTGGACCGGCGCAGGCAGAAGTTCGAAACCTTCACCGGGATCGATGGCGTGTCGGAGCAGGATGCCGCCATCCAGGACAGCCAGGGTCTGATCGCGGACCGGACGGCAGAGCACCTCGGACCCACGGATATGGGCGTGATTCGATTCCGGCGCATGATGCTGGCGGCGGCGCGCGACATGGCGGCGGGCAAGCCGCCGGCCGCTGCCCACCATCCGGCGCTGTATCGTGTGCGGTCGGGGGGCGCGATCGCGCACCGCGACGTGCCGCTGCCGGAGGTGATGCGCGCGCGCTT
>Ga0335074_10007012_pt1 | contig 15613 bp, 12 predicted proteins | sample Lox_Sample_23_FD_206715 | JGI IMG/M metagenome (GOLD analysis project Ga0335074, IMG submission 206715) | Soil microbial communities from Loxahatchee National Wildlife Refuge, Florida, United States - Lox_Sample_2.3 | ecosystem: Environmental > Terrestrial > Soil > Wetlands | place: USA... | reverse complement strand
GCGGCTGCGCGGGTAGAGTCCGACCGGACTCGCCGCGAATCCGTGACCGATCGGGAAGGGGAACGCAGGCGGCGGCCGCCTCGCAGGCTGAAAGACGAGCTGCACGTCCGGACGGTCGAGCCCCGGGACACTCTTCACGAATGCCGCGGACTCGAAGATATTGTTTGCGAGCGGACCCTGCCTCAACAACACATACTCGGCGATGTTCACGAGATTGCGCGGCAGGGCGCGCGCCGAGATGCCGTATGAGGACGGATCATCGGTCGCCATGTGCACCGGGCTCGCCAGATGGTCGTGCAGATTGCGACCGACGCCGGGAAGGTGGTGCCGGGACTCGATGCCGGCCGATCGCAGATGCTCCGCGTCGCCGATCCCCGAGAGCATCAGCAGCTGCGGCGAGTGGATCGATCCCGAGGTGAGCACGATCTCGCTGCGCGCCCGGAACCTCAATGGCGCTTCCGCTCCGATGATCGCTTCGACGGTCGTCGCCCGACGGCCTTCGAGAAGGATTCGTGTGGCACGTGCCTGAGTGATCACCGTCAGATTGCGCCGGCTCATCGCCGGACGCAGCATCGCGCTGGCAGTCGTCTCGCGCGTGCCACCCCGGATTGAGAGCTGGCGCAGGGCCATGCCTTCGGTCTCGCCGCCGTTCAGATCATCGCGTGCGGAGTAGCCGAGGCTCCTCAAAGCCTCGAAGAACGCGAAATTGAGCGGATTCGGGCTCGTGACGCTCCGGACGTTCATCGGCCCACCGCGGCCGTGATAGGGCGAATCTCCAAAATTCTCGTTGTTCTCGCTGCGGCAGAAATACGGCAGGACCTCGCGAAAGCTCCAGCCCTTCGCGCCCGCTTTCGCCCAGTCATCGTAATCGCGCGGATGGCCGCGGAAGTACACCATGCCGTTGATGAGTGCGGAGCCGCCGAGGCCCCGTCCGCGCGGCACCGGAATCGGGCGGTTATTCAAATGCGGCTGCGGCTGGGTCTCGAACCGCCAGTTGAGCTCCGGCGAGCGTTGCGCCATGACGATCGCGGCCGGCACGTCCACGTAGGGGCTCCTACCCGAGCCCCCGGCCTCGAGCACGCACACCGTCCGGCTCGAATCCTCGGAAAGCCGGGCCGCGAGCGCGCAGCCCGCCGTGCCCCCGCCGATCACGATGAAGTCGAAGGTCCGATCCCCGTCGGGCATTGCGTCGTCTCAGCGCATCAGCTGCAGCGGCTTCGGGAGCTTTGCGAGCAGTCGATCACCACGACATAGTCACGACGCGTCTGAGGCGCGCTGCCATGGATTTCTCCATTCAAGGCTGTATGGCCAGCATCTGCACGACATCCGTTCCATCGGGCGCGCGGCGCGAGGCGCCCATCACTTTCACGCCGGGCCTCAAGAGCGATGCGCTGCCCTGCTCGATGACGGTGATGTGGGTCCGCGGGGAGACCTCGATGTTCTGTGCGCCGCCCTTGTAGGTGACGTGGAGAACGATTCCCGCTGCGGTCCCCGTCGCCGTGCGCACCTCACCCTGGGTTTCGGTCGCAATGTCGCCGTTCGTCATGGTGGTGTTCGGCGGACCCATCGGGTTGTGACCCGCGCCGACGCCGCGCATGCTCGGCGGGAAAATATGGCATTCCGTCGCGTAAAGCCTGTCATCGCGAGAGGTGACGGCGGTGCAGCCGACGAATTTGCCGGCGGCGAGATCATTCAGGCCGCCGCGCCGGCTCGTCGTGATGCGCACCGAGGGGGCAAGCTCGTAAGTGGCCGTGGTACCGCCGGCGCCCCGCATCAGGAATTCCCGTCCATCGACCCGCTCAACCGTCCCGTCGATGCGCGTCAGTCCCTGAAATGGATTGGGGGCCGCCGCCCGACCGAGGGCTGGCAACGCCAGCAACGCGACGCCGGTGCCGATCAGCAGCTCTTTCGTGCGCACGAGTGACCTCCATCGGGCGAGCCAGGGACCGGAGCGCCAAGACGCGCTCGGCGGCTACCCGGCCCGCGATGGTATCACTCGATCGTGATCGCGACGCCGCTTGCGTTCCCGCCGCTCAAGTCAATGGCCGAGGAGACGGGCTGGCGGCTCAACGTGCCCGAGGGATCCGCGGAGTTCCACACCCATGCTTCGGCGAAAAACTGATTGATGTTGGAAGCGGTGCCGCCGGTGGTACCGGGAACGGAACTGAAGAAGGTCGCGGAGCTCTCGCTCGTGCCGAGATAGGCGTTGAGCGGCGCGGCGGCCACGAGCGCGCCGTTCTGGGTGAGCAGGAGTTCGCCCTCGTTGTACTTGCCCGGCGTCGTGACAGTCAACGTGCCCGAGACACTGGCAGCGCTCGTGCCCGCGGGCAGCGGAATCGCAGCGACGGTGAAAGGGGTCGCGGTCGCAGTGACGGTCGTCGGTGCGGTGACGGTCGTGCTCAGCGGACCATCGCCGTAAAGCGGCGCGGATGCGGCGACGTGGTAGGCGCCTGCGCCCTCCGCAGGCGCTGCGACTGTGAGCGCGACGGCCCCTCCCGAGGTATACGCCCCGTACTGCAGGTCCGCGGTGGAGAGGTACTGGGCCGTATCGAACGCACCCGTGAACGGATCGACCGGGTAAGCCTCGACCAGATAGGGCACTTCCCCCGATGCGGGTATCGTTTGATAGAAGCCCACGTAAGCGCTGGGGGGTGAGACGGTGCTGCCGGAGGCGAGCTGCACGGGGAATTCCGTGGCGGAGGTGAGCGTCACGCCGAGGGATATCGGGTTCGATGCAGCGGAATCACCGGATGTGACCGGGACGTCCGTGACGATGACCGTCGCGATGCCGGGTCCGTGAATCACCAGGTCGTATTGCTCGGTCGTGCTCGCCGTGACGACGCAGGTGCCCGATGCGGAATCGTAGATCTCGCCGCTCGGACAAGTCGTCGCGTTTGCGGCGCTGGTCGTTGCCGGAAGCGGGTACAGCACGAAGCTGCCCGTCGAGGAGAGCGGCGCGCTCGCGACGATGACGTGTCTCGAGCCGTCGCTGCTCAGGGTCTCGGCAGTCACCTCGATCCCACCGGTCGTGGTCGGGAGCCCCGCGACAGTGACGGTTCCGGCGATCGATCCGGCCTGCGTCAGGTTATATGCCGCCGCGTGAGGGATCAGCAGGAATCCCGGTTGGCCGCCGATGAGATACGGCACCACATCGCGTGCGGCGTCGAAGTCGATCGCGAGGCTGGTGGTCGCCGCGGTGAGTGAGCTCGAGCACGTGCCCGTCGTCGCGTTGTAGGTCTGAGTGGCGGAGCACGTCGATGCAAGGTTCGTGGTATTCGAGGCGACACACGTACCCGTTGCGGAATCGTATGTCGTTCCGGCCGCGCAGGTCGTCCCGGTCGTGCCCGTGGTCACACACGTGCCTGTCGTCGAATCGTATGTTTGCCCGGCGACACAGCTGCTCGAGCTCGTGGAGCCCAAGGTCGTTCCGAGCGTGGACGTCGTACCGACCGTGATGCACGAGCCGAGCAAGGAATCGTAGAACTGGCCCGAGACGCAGTCGGCGCTCGTCTGACCGCCGTACGCGCAATTCGTCGAGCCGGTCGTCCCGAGCGAGGTGCTCGAGCCGCTCAAACCGCAACCGAGCGCGGCGATAGCCGCCTTCTGCTCGCTCACGACGGTGAGGCTCACCGGAAAAGCGACGCCCTGGGCGGCGTTCGGTACCTGGAGCGGCAATCGATGCAGCGTCCCGCTCGCATCGGTGTAGTCGACCTCATCGTTGAAGTTCGCGCCTGCCGCCTGAGCGCTCGATGTGACCGAAGCGCTCGCATCCGTGAGCGTGATCCGCATCTGGTTATACGTCCCCTGCGCGAGCTTCAAACTGCTCGCGAACTGCGCCAGCGCCCCGTTCGTGAAACTCGCGAGATCGATTGTCTGTGGAGAGGGAAGCGTGAACTGCGACCAGGTGCTGTCCTCGGGCCCGGCCGTCGCACTGGTATTGAACGCGACGCTCTGCATCGTTACGAAGACGTGCTGGTACTGGACGGGCACGTTGCCGGTCGCGGAGACGTTCGTCTGCGGTTGACACGCCGCGAGCGCAATGCACGCGAGCAGACAAAACACGAGGCGGTCGTGAAAGGCCGACACTCTCCGAAGCTGACGATCCATGACCTACCTCGCGGTCACTGCGCTGGTATCCCGTAACGCGCTCATAGCCTATGCCATTGGAGCGGACCGTGTCGATGCGCCCGGAACCTGTCGTAACAGAATGTGACGGGCAGGATCGCTCCTGCGGGCACTCAGCGTTTCGGGAGCCGTTTGGCCGTCCGCCCCTCTTTGAGAGACGGTTCGCCATCCTCGCCGATGTCGTAGTCGTCGAAATCGCTGGTGAGCTCCGCAGTGCGTTTCTCCTCGAGCAGCTTCTCGAGACGACGCCATGCAGGATCACCGTCCCTTTGGCCGCGGCGCTTCGCGAGCTCCAGGTCTTTGATGACCCGGTCGAGGTCTTCCCCGTCATCGCCAATCGGCTCGTCGGCGTCTTCGTCCTCGAATTCGTCCGATTCAGGCTTCTCGCTCATGATCGTTAGGAGCTTACCGGATCAGCTGATTCATCTCGAAGATCGGCAAGAGCATTGCAAAAACGATGCCCATCACGATGAGGCCCATCAGCACGATGAGCAGCGGCCCGAGCAGTCCGACGAGAGCCGTGAGCAGGCCGTCGAGCTCGCGTTCCTGACTCGTCGCGGCTTGCTCGAGCATGCTTTCGAGCTCCCCGCTCGCCTCACCGCTCGAGATGAGGTGAATCGTCATGGGCGGAAACAGACGGCTCGAGGCGAGGGAACGTCCGATCGGGGCCCCTTCGCGTACGCGCTGAGAGGTCTCGATGATCGCATCGCGCATGGGCATGTTCGTGACCACTTCCCCGGCGATCCGCAGGGCTTCGAGCACCGGTACGGCGCTCGCGGTCAGGATGCTGAGCGTGCGGGTGAAGCGCGCGGTGTTGAATCCGCGGGCGAGCTTGCCGGCGATCGGCAGCTTCAGCACGAGCCGGTGAAAACGGCGGCGGGGCGCCGGTTTGCGCAGCAGGCGCGACAGCAGCACACCCGCGATGACCGCCACGATGAGCATCGCGATACCGTACGAACGCAACTGCGCGCTCACCGCGATGAGCACCCGGGTCGCAATGGGCAGCTGCGCGTGGGTCGACTGAAACACCGCCACGACCTTCGGGACCACGTACGCGAGCAATCCGGAGACGATCACAAAGCACATGACGGTGAGCACGATCGGATAGAGCATCGCACCGAGAACCTTCTGGCGCATCTCCTCGCGGCTCTCGGTGTAGTCGGCGAGCCGCTCGAGAACCTTGTCGAGATGCCCCGATTGTTCCCCGGCCGCCACCGTGGCGCGATATATCTCCGGAAAGATGCGCGGAAACTCGGCGAAACCGTCCGCCAGCGTGTGGCCCTCCATCACGCGCGAGCGCACGCCGAGAATGATGCTCTGCATGCGCGGCTTCTCCGTCTGCTGCGAGACGGCGAGCAGCGACTCCTCGAGCGGCAGACCAGCACGCACGAGCGTTGCGAGCTGGCGCGTGAATAAGGAGAGATCGGCCGCCGAGATGCGCCGGGCGAAGCTGAAACTCGCTTCCCGTTTGGCCTCGCGCTGCGCGACCTCGCTGACGGAGACCGGCAGCAGCTGCCGCTCGCGCAACAGCTGGCGCACCTGGCGGGCGGTGTCGCCCTCCAGGATCCCTTTCCGCTCATGTCCCCCGGTGTCGAGGGCGGTGTACTCGAACGCGCCCATTACCGCCGCGATCCTTCAATCCTCGCGGGTGACGCGCAGGACTTCCTCGAGCGTCGTCTCGCCGGCAAGCACCTTCGCGCGACCGTCCTCGCGGATCGACGGCGTGGCCGTGCGCGCATAGCGCTCGAGCTCGTGTTCTGCGGCGCCGTCGTGAATCATCGTGCGCATCGTGTCATCGACAACGACGAGCTCGTAGACGCCGCTGCGGCCGCGATAGCCGCCCCCGGCGTCGCGCCCCGGACGATACAGCGTCGGTGCGGGGTCCTGCGGGCCGAGATTGAGCAGCCGGCGCTCGTACTCGCCGGCCTGGAAGGGCTGTTTGGTCTCCGGATTGAGCACGCGCACCAGGCGCTGGGCGAGAACCCCGATGAGGCTCGAGGAGAGCAGGAACGGCTCGATGCCCATGTCGCGCAGACGCGTGACGGCGCCGACCGCGGTGTTTGTGTGCAGCGTCGAGAGGACGAGGTGGCCGGTGAGACTCGCTTGAACCGCGATTTGCGCGGTCTCGAGGTCGCGGATTTCTCCGACCATGACCACGTCCGGATCTTGCCGCAGGATCGCGCGCAAGCCCCGAGCGAACGTCATCTCGACCTTGGTATTCACCTGCATCTGGCCGATGCCGTCGATGTAGTACTCGATCGGGTCCTCGACCGTCATGATGTTGCGGGTGTGATCGTTCAGGCGCTCGAGCGCCGCGTAGAGCGTCGTCGTCTTGCCCGAGCCGGTCGGCCCTGTCACGAGCAGAATGCCGTGTGGCTTGAAGATCAGCTCGTCGATCAGCTTCTCGGTCTTCGGGTCCATTCCGAGAGAATTGAGATCGAGTCTCCCGGCCTGCTTATCGAGGATACGCAGCACGACGCGCTCGCCATGCCCCGAGGGGACGGTCGAGACCCGCACGTCGACCGCTCTGCCGGCGATGCGCAGGCCGATACGCCCGTCCTGTGGAAGACGCTTCTCGGCAATGTCGAGCTTCGACATGACCTTGATGCGCGAAACCACGAGCGGCGCCACCGCGCGCTTTGACTGGAGCACCTCGCGCAGCACACCGTCCACGCGGAAGCGCACGACGAGCCGGTTCTCGAACGGCTCGATGTGGATGTCGGATGCGTTTTCTTTGACCGCCTGCGTCAGCACCGCGTTGATGAGCCGGATGATCGGTGCGTCGTCTTCGCTCTCGAGAAGGTCCGCCTGTTCGGGCAGTTCCTGCGCGAGGTGGGCGAGGTCCGTCGTGTCCTCGATGCCCTCGACGGCCTGCATGGCATCCGAGCCGGCTTCGTACGACTGGCGGAGGAGCGCATCGAACTCGGCCTCCTCGACGCGCTCGATCGTAACGGGCACCCGCAGGAAGCGTCGGACCTCCGCGAGAGCAAACGGGGAAGCGCCGGCTCGATACGCACAGCGCGCGCCGCCGGCCTTGATTTCCCGCACCAGCACCCCGTGGCGCTTCGCATAGGCGAAGGAGAGGCGGCGCTCCGGATGCGCGGCTGCGGCCAATGCCGCGCCCACGGCGCGCGAGCGGGATGCCTCCGGGACGGAAGGTGTGGGTGGGGTGCCCGGCGGCGATGGCGGGGCGGAGCGCTCCGGGCGATTCGAGAAGGACGGGAGCGCCGTCGCGGACTGGGCGAGGTCGTTCATGGCGTTCCCTGCGGTTTGGGCTGCGCCTCGGTCGCACCGGGCGAGGAGGAGCTGCTCTGCGCCGCGCTCCCCGGCACCGGGCTCCCCTCGGCCGGACTCCCCTGCGGTGCGGCCGGCGATGCATTCGCGGTCCCTGACTTCGGGGCGGCGTGGCTCGCCGCATTGGATTGCGGCGGATGCGGTGCAGAGTCGCTCCCGGGCGGAGGCGGCGCGGTGAGCGGTTCGATGTCGCAGCAGCCTTCGAAATTCGAGGCGGGAACTCCCTTCGTCGGGGGCGGCAGGACGGAGGAATGGGCGCCCGGCACGAGCGGTATCAGCTCCTTCGAACCGACGGCCTCCTGCTCCTTGCGGATGAACTGGTATTTGGCGTCGGTCGCGAGGCCGGCTTCCGCACTGTCGTGCAGAATCGTCGCCTTGATGAAGATCATCATGTCCTTCTTCTGGAGCGTTCCCTGGCGGTCCGAAAACAGCTGACCGAGCACCGGAATGTGCGACAGAAGCGGCACGCCGGTCTGGTTGCGGTCGTATTCGTTGCTGATGAGGCCGCCGATGACGAGCGTTTCACCGTCCTTGATCAGCACCTGGGTGGTTACCGTGCGCTTTTGCGTCGTCGGGTTGACCGTGCTCCCCGACTGACCCTCGGCCTCCAGCGTGCTCGTCGGGATGACGCTCGAGCTTTCGATGTCGATCTTGAGGATGAGGTTGTCGTTGGTGATGTCGGGCGTGATCTTGAGAATCGTTCCGACACTCTCGCTCTGGATCGTCTGAAACGGCGTCACGGTGCCGGCGGTCGCGGTGCTCGTGTTCGTGTACTGGCCGGTGACGAACGGAACTTGTTCGGCCACCTCGATCTTCGCCTCCTGATGATCCATCGTGACCGTGGTGGGCGTCGCGATGATATTTGAATCATCGTTGGTCTGCAGCGCACGGAGCATCGCCGCGAAGCTGATGCCGGTCTTTGCGAGACTGCCGAGCGCGACCGTCGTACCGTTCACGAGGCCGGTCGAGGGCAGGTTCGAGGGGTTGATGATGGATTCGGCAAGATCGACCAGACTCGCCCCCCCGACGGGTGTCAGGAACGTCGCCCCCGGAACGGTCGACCCCTGCGAGTAGACGGCCCAGTTCACGCCGAGCTCGGTGGCCTTGTCGAAGTCCACGTCCACGATGATCGCCTGCACGAGCACCTGCGCGCGGCGGATGTCGAGCCGGTCGACGATCGAGTTGATGTCGCGCAGCAGTTTCGGCGGCGCGGTGATGACGAGCGCGTTGTTCTGCTCGTCCGCCCAGATCTCCGTCGCCTTTCCCGGCTGGCTCGCAGCCGTGCCGGCTTGCGTCGAGCCGCCCTGCGCCTGTTCCATTCCGGTGATCTGCTGCTTGAGCAGCGGAGCGAGCTTCTTCGCGTCCTCGTAATACAGAGGACGGACTTCCGTGTCGCCACCCTCGGCCGCCGGCGTATCGAGGTGGGCGATGATCGCCTTCGCCCTCAGGCGCGCGGTCGCATCCCCGCTCAGCAGGATGCTGTTCGAGCGCTCGTCGGAGACGATCTTGAGCGGCGCGGTGCCGACTTCATTCTGGCCTTGGCCTTGGAAGATGGAGTTCACGATGCGCGCGACCACGTCGGCCGAGGCGTTCTGCATCGGCATCACATCGACGTCCGAGGTGTCGGACTGGTCGATGCGCTCGACGATTTGCATGATGCGGCTGACGTTCGCGGCGCGGTCCGAGATGATGAGGATGTTCGCCTGCGGGTAGGCGGTGAGGTCGCCCTGCGGGGGGACGAGCGGACGCAGCACGGGCACGAGCTGGGCCGCGCTGACGTTCTTCACCTGCAGCACCTGCGTCACGATCTCATCGGAGGTCGAGCTCACGTGGTCGGGCATGTTGATGCCCGGCATATAGCGCTGGTTCACGTCCGGTATGACCTTCACGACAGCGCCCTGCTGCACGGCGACGAAGCTGTGCACCTGCAAGATGTTCAGAAAGGTCTGATAGAACGCATCCGGGGTCATCGGCATCGAGGCGTAGATCGTCACCTGCGCGCGCACCCGCGGGTCCATGATGATCGTCTTGTGAGTGACCATCTGGACCGCTTCCGCGATCTGGCTGATGTCGGTGTTTCTGAAGTTCGGCGTGATTCGCTCGCCCGAGGTGTCCTGAGCGAGGACCAAAGATCCGGGGCCGACGAGGACCATCGCCACGGAGGCGAAGGCCAGTCGCGTCAGCAATGCGCATCGATTCATCAAATTCCCCCGAATACGGCGCGCCGCGCCGTCAGTAGCGGGCCGGCGGAGCTGGCGCACCTAGGGTCGGAGGTCCCGCTCCGGGGGGCGCCGTCTGGGTAGAGCCGCCTGACTGGCCCTCATCGCCCGCGACCTGGTCGGCCTCGGAGGCGATCTGAGACATATTCAGGGTGAGATCTTGCGTCCGGCCGTTGCGCATAACTGTGACGTGCGCCTCGCTCGCGGATGCGAGTGTGCCGAAAATTTCTTCGCCGCGGGCAGGATCATCGAGCGGCGTGTCGTTGATCGAGACGATGAGGTCGCCCGGACGCAGGCCGAGCCGCAGGAATGCTTGCCGGTTGCGTCCAGGGTACACACGATAACCGCGCTGCTTGCCGCCGGCGAAGACAGGCTGCGGGCGGATCACTTCGGCAAATGCTCCCGGGTTCTCGTTAAACAGCTGCCGTACGTGCTCCGCAGCGAAGGCGGGCGGGGGGGCGATCGGCGCAGCCACGATGCCCTGGACCTGTCGGGGGAGCATCAGCGATTCGAGGCCGCCGTTGCGTTCGAGCAGCACGCGGTCCTGGTAGACGGCATGCAGCCGCGCACCGCCCGGCACGTTGTCGCCGACGGCATACACCAGCACGGAATTGGCGTTGGGCCCGAGGATCGCGAGTCCACGCTCCGGTAGGAGCTGCCCGCTGCGCCGGTCGTAGGCCGCAAGAGTGGCCGAGAGCACGAGCGGCATGGTCGTACGCGGCGCATTCGCGGAATTGGTCGGGGCTGCGACGGGGGCTGCACCGAAGAGATGCGCGTTCGCGATCAGGGCGACGTCGACCGCCGGCGCAGCGATGGCCGGGGCCTGCGGCTGGGCAGCTGCAAGCGGCGCGGCACCCGCTCCCGCGAGGCGCGTGACGATGAGCGCCGCCTGCACGCCGAGCGCGAGCGCGAGCACCCAGACGGCCGCCTGCGGCCCACGGGAGCGCAGCGTGCTGGCCAGTCTGTCCGGTGCGTGCATCGCGTCGAGCCAGGAGCTTACGGCGTTCATCGGAAAGCGGAGCAATCCTCTCGAGGACCCATGAAGGTGCGGGCAATCATACGAGGGCCATGCTTTGGCCCTCAAGCCGACGTGTGGCGGGGCACTTGTGCTGGCGTTTGGGGCACCCTATAAAGACAGGATGTCCCGCCAGGACCCGCACCCCGCCCGCCCGGATACCGGCGTTGTCGTCGAGGAGTCGCGGCCGGAAGTCAAACAGCCGCCGCTTTACCGGGTGATCCTGCTAAACGACGACTACACTCCGATGGAGTTCGTGGTCGATGTGCTCGAGAAATTCTTCTCGATGAACCGCTCGACGGCAACGCGCATCATGCTGGAGGTGCATACGAAGGGGAAGGGGGTATGCGGAGTCTTCACATACGAGATCGCGGAGACTAAGGTGGCCCAAGTGACCACCTACGCCCGCGACCACCAGCATCCGCTCATGTGCACCCTGGAAGAGGCTTGAGGCGCCCGATGATGTCCGGAATTACGAATTCGGTGTGGAGTTAACGTGCTGTCCAACGAGCTCGAATACTGTCTGAACGATGCCTTCCATCAGGCGCGCGAGGCGCGCCACGAGTACCTCACCGTCGAGCACCTGCTGCTCGCGATTCTCGACACGCCGAAGGTGCGCGAGATTCTGCGGGCTTGCGGCGCGGACCTCGCGAAGCTGAAGCAGGAGCTTAAGGATCATCTCGACCAGTCGACCCCGCGGCTCGAGGAAGCCGAGGAGCGCGAAGTGCAGCCCACGCTCGGCTTCCAGCGTGTGCTGCAGCGCGCGTGCTTTCACGTGCAATCGAGCGGCAAGAAAGAGGTCGGCGTCGCGAACGTGCTCGTCGCGATCTTCAGTGAGAAGCAGAGCCACGCCGTGTACCTGCTCAATCGTCAGCACGTGACGCGCCTCGACGTCGTCAATTACATCTCGCACGGGCTCTCGAAGATCGCCGAAGAGAAGACGGACAAGGAGGAAACCGGTCCCGAGGCGGAGCGCGATCCCGAGGGCGGCGGCAGCGCCCTCGAGAAATACACTTCCAATTTGAACCGTATGGCCCAGGAGGGCCGCATCGATCCCCTCATCGGGCGCAAGCTCGAGGTCGAGCGCACGATCGAGATCCTCTGCAGGCGGCGCAAGAACAACCCCCTCTACGTCGGCGAGGCGGGCGTCGGCAAGACCGCGATCGCCGAGGGGCTCGCGCGGCTCATCGTCGAGGGCAAGGTGCCCGAAGTGCTCGCCGACTGCACCATCCATGCGCTCGACATGGGCGCCCTGATCGCCGGCACGAAATACCGCGGCGATTTCGAGAAGCGCTTGAAAGGCGTGATCACCGAGCTCAAGAAGCAGCCGGGGGCGATCCTCTTCATCGACGAGATCCATACCGTCATCGGCGCGGGCGCAGCCTCGGGCGGCGTCATGGACGCCTCCAATCTGATCAAGCCGGTGCTCACGAACGGAGAGATCCGCTGTATCGGCTCAACGACCTATCAGGAGTATCGCGGCATCTTCGAGAAGGATCACGCGCTCGCGCGCCGCTTTCAGAAGATCGACGTGACCGAACCGTCGGTGCAGGAGACGATCGAGATTCTGCAGGGCCTGAAAACCCGCTTCGAGGAGCATCACGCGATCAAGTACGCGGACGAGGCGCTCAAGGCCGCCGCGGAGCTCGCCGCACGCCACATCAACGAACGGCATCTGCCGGACAAGGCGATCGATGTCGTCGACGAGGCCGGAGCACGGCTGCGCCTGCGGCCGCTCGAGGAGCGCGAGGACACGGTCGAGGTGCGGCACATCGAGGATGTCGTCGCGCGCATGGCCCGCATACCGGCGAAGAGCGTCTCGACATCGGACCGCGAGGTGCTGAAGAATCTCGAGCGCAATTTGAAACTCGTGATTTTCGGCCAGGATCGCGCGATCGAAGCGCTGGCCGCATCGATCAAGATGGCGCGCTCGGGGCTCGGCGATCAGCACAAGCCCGTCGGCAGCTTCCTGTTCGCGGGGCCGACCGGCGTTGGCAAGACCGAGGTCACGCGTCAGCTCGCGCTCACCATGGGCATCGAGCTCATCCGCTTCGACATGTCGGAGTACATGGAACGGCACACGGTGTCGCGGCTGATCGGCGCCCCGCCGGGATACGTGGGCTTCGACCAGGGTGGGCTTCTCACCGAGGCCATCAGCAAGCATCCCCACTGCGTGCTGCTGCTCGATGAGATCGAGAAGGCCCATCCGGACGTGTTCAACCTGCTGCTCCAGGTGATGGATCACGGGACGCTGACGGACAACAACGGCCGCAAGGCCGATTTCCGGCACGTCATCATCGTCATGACGACGAACGCCGGCGCGCACGAGATGAATCGGGCTTCGATCGGCTTCATGCATGCCGACAACTCGACGGACGGAATGGAAGCCGTGCGGCGTCTGTTCTCACCCGAGTTCCGCAATCGCATCGATGCGATCATCCAGTTCGCGCCGCTCGACTCCGCGACGATCGAGCGCGTCGTCGACAAGCTCATCCTCGAAGTCGAGATGCAGCTCGAGCAGAAGGGCGTCATGCTCACGCTCGACGATGCGGCGCGCGCTTGGGTCGCCGAGAAGGGCTACGACCCGAAGATGGGCGCGCGTCCCATGGCGCGCATCATTCAGGAGTTCATCAAGCGTCCACTCGCCGAAGAGCTGCTCTTCGGGCGGCTGGCCGGGGGCGGCCAGGTGCGCGTCACGGTCTCGAAGGACGGCAGCCGGCTCGAGCTCGATTGCGCGCCGGTGCAGCAGGAAGTGCCGGCTTGAGGATGACTGCCGCTCAGCGGCCGCGGTAGATGATCCGGCCCTTGGAGAGGTCGTACGGCGTCATTTCGACCGTGACCTGATCGCCGGTGAGAATGCGGATGTAGTTCTTCCGCATCTTGCCGGAGATGTGCGCCGTGACGACGTGGCCGTTCTTGAGCTTCACACGGAAAGTGGTATTAGGCAGGGTCTCGACGACCTCGCCCTCCATCTGAATCGCGTCTTCTTTGGACATGGGGGGGCGCATTCTGCCCGGAAACGCCGGGCGGGCGCAACGCCGCTAGCGCTCCGCCGGGATGTGCTCGCGCAGCAGGCCCTGGAACTCGGATCGCGGCACGACTCGGCTGCCGAGGCTCTCGAGGTGGCGCGACGGAAGCTGACAGTCGATCACGGCGATCCCTTCGGCCTGGCACAGATCGACGAGACGGGCGAGCGCGACTTTCGAGGCATCGCGCTCGCGGCTGAACATCGACTCGCCGAAGAACACTCCGCCGAGCCGCACGCCGTACAGGCCTCCCGCCAGCCGCCCGGCAAGATACGTCTCGATGCTGTGTGCGTGGCCCCGGCGGTGCAGCTCGAGATACGCGGTGCGCATCTCGCGGGTGATCCACGTGCCTGCGCTCGCCGCGCGGGGTGCGGCACAGCCCTCGATCACTGCGGCGAAATCGTGATCGACCCGCGTCTCGAACCCGCCGTTGCGGAGCGTCTTCGCGAGACTTCGCGAGCAGCGGAACTCCCCGGGGAAGAGCACCGCCCGCGGGTCCGGAGACCACCAGAGCACCGGCTGGCCCGGGGAATACCAGGGAAAGATGCCGCGGCGATAGGCGGCGAGCAAGCGTGCGGCGGAGAGATCCCCGCCCGCGGCGAGCAGTCCCGGGGGCTCGTCGAGCGCCCGCTCGAGCGGCGGAAAACGCTCCGGGGCGTCTTGAGGGGAGAGCCAGGTGATCGATTTCACGACGGGTCCTCGCCGGCCGCCTCGGCACGATGCGGTTCGGCCCCCTCGCCGCGGCGATCGCGAAACGGCACGTGCGTCTGGATCTCGGCGGCATAGGCATCGACCGCCTCTCCCTCGCGCTCGAGATAATCGCGGATCGCCGCGCGGAAGCGCGCATCGGTGATCCAGTGCGCGGACCAGGTGATCGCCGGCTCGAAGCCGCGGCTCACTTTGTGCTCGCCCTGCGTTCCGGGCTCGAAACGCCCGATTCCGCGCTCGATGCAGAACTCGATGCCCTGGTGATAGCAGGTCTCGAAATGCAGGCTGTGGTAGTCCGCCTCCGCGCCCCAGTAGCGTCCATAAAGCGCCGCGGGGCTCCAGAAGAAAATCGCGGCCGCGACCGGACGCCCCGCATGCACGGCAATCTTGACCATCAGGGCATCGCCGAGCGTGCGCGCGATCTCGCCGAAGAACTCGCGTGTCAGATACGGCTCGTGGCCGTGACGCAGGAAGGTGTCGCGATGAAAGGCATACACGCGATCGAGCAAGCGCCCCTCGAGCTCGGACCCGAGGCGCGTCTGGAATGTGATGCCTGCTTCGGCCACCCGCCGCCGCTCGCGGCGCGCTTTCTTGCGCTTCTCCGCCGTGAAGGTCTCGAGGTACTGCTCGAAGCTCGCGTACCCCCGATTGCGCCAGTGGAACTGGCAGTCGCGCCGCGCGAGCCAGCGCGCGCTCGAGAGCGCGGCGCGATCGGGCTCGTCCAGGAACAGCGCATGCACGGAGGAGAGCGAGGCGCTGCGAGATTCGGCCTCGATGGCCTCGATGAGGCGGCGTCGGACGCTCTCCCCGTCGAGGTCGGGGCGGACCAGGAGCCGCATGCCCGTGGCTGGCGTGAAGGGGACCGCAATCGTGAGCTTCGGGTAGTAACGGCGTCCGAAGCGGGAGTACGCCTGCGCCCAGCCGAAGTCGAAAACGAATTCCCCGTAAGAGTGCGATTTGACGAAGGCCGGAGCGGCGGCGGCGATGCCGCGCTCATCGGTCAGCACGATGTACCGGGGGACCCAGCCGACCTCGGAGCCGACGCACCCCGCGTGCTCGAGTGCGGCGAGAAACTCGTGCCGCAGGAACGGGTTGTCGGCGCCGGTGAGGCCGTTCCACTGGCCGCAATCGAGCTCGTCGATGCTGAGGACGATGCGCGTCTTCATGCCGGGCGAGGTCCCCCGATCCTACGTGGCCGCGAAAGCGAGGCTCTCGAGGTAGTGATC